>BNJV01000855.1_pt1 | contig 61990 bp, 64 predicted proteins | sample 8540591 | NCBI WGS metagenome assembly BNJV01 (sample SAMD00202457, study PRJDB9452) | human saliva metagenome | host: Homo sapiens | reverse complement strand
TTGAGCGAACGTTCGCTTATAAAACAGTTTTCAAAAAAACTTTGAAAAAAAGTTACATGAAATCTGTTGACAGTAAAAAATGTCCTATGATAGGATATAGAAGTTGTTGCAAAAACAACGATTGACCTTTGAAAAACTGAACAAAGAAGACGAACCAAATGTGTAGGGACTTCATCTTTTGAATGAAGAAACAACAATTTCTTATCTCTTAAAGAGATACAATAAGTCAGTAATTAAAATGAGCTTTTCAAAGCTCATGAAAATTCAAATTTTTCATGAGAGTTTGATCCTGGCTCAGGACGAACGCTGGCGGCGTGCCTAATACATGCAAGTCGAACGAGAGCGACCGGTGCTTGCACTGGTCAATCTAGTGGCGAACGGGTGAGTAACACGTGGGTAACCTGCCCATCAGAGGGGATAACATTCGGAAACGGATGCTAAAACCGCATAGGTCTTCGAACCGCATGGTTTGAAGAGGAAAAGAGGCGCAAGCTTCTGCTGATGGATGGACCCGCGGTGCATTAGCTAGTTGGTGAGGTAACGGCTCACCAAGGCCGTGATGCATAGCCGACCTGAGAGGGTGATCGGCCACATTGGGACTGAGACACGGCCCAAACTCCTACGGGAGGCAGCAGTAGGGAATCTTCCGCAATGGACGCAAGTCTGACGGAGCAACGCCGCGTGAGTGAAGAAGGTTTTCGGATCGTAAAACTCTGTTGTTAGAGAAGAACAAGTGCTAGAGTAACTGTTAGCGCCTTGACGGTATCTAACCAGAAAGCCACGGCTAACTACGTGCCAGCAGCCGCGGTAATACGTAGGTGGCAAGCGTTGTCCGGATTTATTGGGCGTAAAGCGAGCGCAGGCGGTTCCTTAAGTCTGATGTGAAAGCCCCCGGCTCAACCGGGGAGGGTCATTGGAAACTGGGGAACTTGAGTGCAGAAGAGGAGAGTGGAATTCCATGTGTAGCGGTGAAATGCGTAGATATATGGAGGAACACCAGTGGCGAAGGCGACTCTCTGGTCTGTAACTGACGCTGAGGCTCGAAAGCGTGGGTAGCAAACAGGATTAGATACCCTGGTAGTCCACGCCGTAAACGATGAGTGCTAAGTGTTGGAGGGTTTCCGCCCTTCAGTGCTGCAGTTAACGCATTAAGCACTCCGCCTGGGGAGTACGACCGCAAGGTTGAAACTCAAAGGAATTGACGGGGACCCGCACAAGCGGTGGAGCATGTGGTTTAATTCGAAGCAACGCGAAGAACCTTACCAAGTCTTGACATCCTTTGACCACTCTAGAGATAGAGCTTTCCCTTCGGGGACAAAGTGACAGGTGGTGCATGGTTGTCGTCAGCTCGTGTCGTGAGATGTTGGGTTAAGTCCCGCAACGAGCGCAACCCTTATTACTAGTTGCCAGCATTGAGTTGGGCACTCTAGTGAGACTGCCGGTGACAAACCGGAGGAAGGTGGGGATGACGTCAAATCATCATGCCCCTTATGACTTGGGCTACACACGTGCTACAATGGATGGTACAACGAGCAGCGAACTCGCGAGGGTAAGCGAATCTCTTAAAGCCATTCTCAGTTCGGATTGTAGGCTGCAACTCGCCTACATGAAGCCGGAATCGCTAGTAATCGCGGATCAGCACGCCGCGGTGAATACGTTCCCGGGTCTTGTACACACCGCCCGTCACACCACGAGAGTTTGTAACACCCAAAGTCGGTGAGGTAACCTTTTGGAGCCAGCCGCCTAAGGTGGGATAGATGATTGGGGTGAAGTCGTAACAAGGTAGCCGTATCGGAAGGTGCGGCTGGATCACCTCCTTTCTAAGGATAAACCAGAATGTCTAAGGATGTTCTAGGTAATACGGAACCCTACAGGGTTTAGACTTCTTTGTTTAGTTTTTGAGAGGTTAAACTTCTCAAAACAAAAAGTTCTAAATGCGAACAAGGGCCTATAGCTCAGCTGGTTAGAGCGCACGCCTGATAAGCGTGAGGTCGATGGTTCGAGTCCATTTAGGCCCATTAGTTTGAATTTAGGGGGCTTAGCTCAGCTGGGAGAGCGCCTGCTTTTGCACGCAGGAGGTCAGCGGTTCGATCCCGCTAGTCTCCATATCTGTTAGAAATAACAGAGAATTTTGTTCTTTGAAAAACTGAATACTATATCACAACAAATAACCAATTAATTTACCGAGAGTTAGAGTAACATCTAACGAAAAAGAGTTTTTTTAACAAAAACGCAACGCTATGCGACATTTAACCAACGGTTAAGTGAATAAGGGCGCACGGTGGATGCCTTGGTACTAGGAGCCGAAGAAGGACGGAACTAACACCGATATGCTTTGGGGAGCTGTAAGTAAGCTAAGATCCAAAGATTTCCGAATGGGGAACCCAACACCTTTCATAGGGTGTTACCAATGAGTGAATACATAGCTCATTAGGGAGGTACACGCAGGGAACTGAAACATCTCATTACCTGCAGGAAGAGAAAGAAAAAAATCGATTCCCTGAGTAGCGGCGAGCGAAACGGGAGGAGCCCAAACCAACGAGCTTGCTTTGTTGGGGTTGTAGGACTAGAACGTGAGAAGAAATCAAGATAGCAGAAGTGGTCTGGAAAGGCCCATCAAAGAAGGTGACAATCCTGTACGCGACATTTTGATGAACTCTACTAGCATCCTGAGTACGGCGGGACACGAGGAATCCCGTCGGAATCCGCCAGGACCATCTGGCAAGGCTAAATACTACCTAGTGACCGATAGTGAACCAGTACCGTGAGGGAAAGGTGAAAAGAACCCCGGGAGGGGAGTGAAAGAGTACCTGAAACCGTGTGCTTACAAGTAGTCAGAGCCCGTTAATGGGTGATGGCGTGCCTTTTGTAGAATGAACCGGCGAGTTACGTTTACATGCGAGGTTAAGATGAAGAGTCGGAGCCGTAGCGAAAGCGAGTCTGAATAGGGCGCATGTAGTATGTGGACGTAGACCCGAAACCAAGTGATCTACCCATGTCCAGGTTGAAGGTGCGGTAAAACGCACTGGAGGACCGAACCAGGGCACGTTGAAAAGTGCTTGGATGAGGTGTGGGTAGCGGAGAAATTCCAATCGAACTTGGAGATAGCTGGTTCTCTCCGAAATAGCTTTAGGGCTAGCCTCGGAATCAAGAATCGTGGAGGTAGAGCACTGTTTGGACTAGGGGCCCATCTCGGGTTACCGAATTCAGATAAACTCCGAATGCCATGTATTTATATCCGGGAGTCAGACTGCGAGTGATAAGATCCGTAGTCGAAAGGGAAACAGCCCAGACCACCAGCTAAGGTCCCAAAAATATCTGTTAAGTGGAAAAGGATGTGGGGTTGCACAGACAACTAGGATGTTGGCTTAGAAGCAGCCATCATTCAAAGAGTGCGTAATAGCTCACTAGTCGAGTGACCCTGCGCCGAAAATGTAACGGGGCTAAACAGATTACCGAAGCTGTGGATTGGACCTTATGGTCCAGTGGTAGGAGAGCGTTCTAAGGGCGGTGAAGCATGACCGTAAGGACATGTGGAGCGCTTAGAAGTGAGAATGCCGGTATGAGTAGCGAAAGACGGGTGAGAATCCCGTCCACCGAATAACTAAGGTTTCCTGGGGAAGGCTCGTCCTCCCAGGGTTAGTCGGGACCTAAGGCGAGGCCGATAGGCGTAGTCGATGGACAACAGGTTGATATTCCTGTACTTCTATAAATCGTTTGAGCAATGGAGGGACGCAGGAGGCTAAGAAAAGCGTACGACTGGAAGTGTACGCCCAAGCAGTGAGTCGGCTGATGAGTCAAATGCTTATCACGGATGCGACAAGCTGTGACGGGGAGGGAAGTTTAGTACCGAAGTTTCTGATGTCACACTGCCGAGAAAAAGCTTCTAGCAAGATTTATAGGACCCGTACCGCAAACCGACACAGGTAGTTGAGGAGAGAATCCTAAGGTGAGCGAGCGAACTCTCGTTAAGGAACTCGGCAAAAATGACCCCGTAACTTCGGGAGAAGGGGTGCTGGTAGCAATACCAGCCGCAGTGAATAGGCCCAGGCGACTGTTTATCAAAAACACAGGTCTCTGCAAAAATCGAAAGATGACGTATAGGGGCTGACGCCTGCCCGGTGCTGGAAGGTTAAGAGGAGAGGTTAGCGCAAGCGAAGCTTTGAATTGAAGCCCCAGTAAACGGCGGCCGTAACTATAACGGTCCTAAGGTAGCGAAATTCCTTGTCGGGTAAGTTCCGACCCGCACGAAAGGCGTAACGATCTGGGCACTGTCTCAACGAGAGACTCGGTGAAATTATAGTACCTGTGAAGATGCAGGTTACCCGCGACAGGACGGAAAGACCCCATGGAGCTTTACTGTAGTTTGATATTGAGTGTTTGTGTCACATGTACAGGATAGGTAGGAGCTGAAGAATCCGGGACGCCAGTTTCGGAGGAGGCAACGGTGGGATACTACCCTTGTGACATGACCACTCTAACCCGCACCCCTCACCGGGGTGGGAGACAGTGTCAGACGGGCAGTTTGACTGGGGCGGTCGCCTCCTAAAGTGTAACGGAGGCGCCCAAAGGTTCCCTCAGAATGGTTGGAAATCATTCGTAGAGTGTAAAGGCAGAAGGGAGCTTGACTGCGAGACCTACAAGTCGAGCAGGGACGAAAGTCGGGCTTAGTGATCCGGTGGTTCCGTATGGAAGGGCCATCGCTCAACGGATAAAAGCTACCCTGGGGATAACAGGCTTATCTCCCCCAAGAGTTCACATCGACGGGGAGGTTTGGCACCTCGATGTCGGCTCATCGCATCCTGGGGCTGAAGTCGGTCCCAAGGGTTGGGCTGTTCGCCCATTAAAGCGGTACGCGAGCTGGGTTCAGAACGTCGTGAGACAGTTCGGTCCCTATCCGTCGCGGGCGTTGGAAATTTGAGAGGAGCTGTCCTTAGTACGAGAGGACCGGGATGGACACACCGCTGGTGTACCAGTTGTTCTGCCAAGAGCATCGCTGGGTAGCTATGTGTGGACGGGATAAACGCTGAAAGCATCTAAGCGTGAAGCCCCCCCTCGAGATGAGATTTCCCATCATTTTAAATGAGTAAGACCCCTGAGAGACGATCAGGTAGATAGGCTAGAAGTGGAAGTGCCGCGAGGCATGGAGCGGACTAGTACTAATCGGTCGAGGACTTAACCACGAGTTGTATAGCTGGTAGATTGATGGAGTTGGATATAGATTCAGTTTTGAAAGAACGAAAGTTTTTTCAAAAGATAAAGTGTGGTGACGATGGCAAGAAGGATACACCTGTTCCCATCTCGAACACAGAAGTTAAGCTTCTTAGCGCCGATAGTAGTTGGGGGTTTCTCCCTGCGAGGGTAGGACGTTGCCACGCTTTAATATTTTTCCGCCATAGCTCAGTTGGTAGTAGCGCATGACTGTTAATCATGATGTCGTAGGTTCGAGTCCTACTGGCGGAGTTCATTCGTATAAATGTTTGGAAACTCGGAGAGTTGTCCGAGCTGGCCGAAGGAGCACGATTGGAAATCGTGTAGACGGTTAACCCTGTCTCAAGGGTTCGAATCCCTTACTCTCCATTTATATGATTGATTTAGTTACCATGGCCCGTTGGTCAAGCGGTTAAGACACCGCCCTTTCACGGCGGTAACACGGGTTCGAGTCCCGTACGGGTCATTATTTTTTATGGAGGATTACCCAAGTCCGGCTGAAGGGAACGGTCTTGAAAACCGTCAGGCGTGTAAAAGCGTGCAAGGGTTCGAATCCCTTATCCTCCTTAATATTATCGCGGGGTGGAGCAGTTGGCAGCTCGTCGGGCTCATAACCCGAAGGTCGTAGGTTCGAGTCCTACCTCCGCAATTAGGTTCCGTGGTGTAGGGGTTAACATGCCTGCCTGTCACGCAGGAGATCGCGGGTTCGATTCCCGTCGGGACCGTAAAATTTAATTAGCTAGGCTCGGTAGCTCAGTTGGTAGAGCACTTGATTGAAGCTCAAGGTGTCGGCAGTTCGATTCTGTCCCGAGCCATTTGGAGGGGTAGCGAAGTGGCTAAACGCGGCGGACTGTAAATCCGCTCCTTCGGGTTCGGCAGTTCGAATCTGCCCCCCTCCATTATTTGGAATTGAATTTTCAAAAAACTATATAGGGGTATAGTTTAAAGGTAGAACAGCGGTCTCCAAAACCGTTAGTGTGGGTTCGATTCCTGCTACCCCTGTTTTAAATATTATTATGGCGACCGTGGCGAAGTGGTTAACGCATCGGTTTGTGGCACCGACATTCGGGGGTTCGATTCCCCTCGGTCGCCTATCTTGGGGTATAGCCAAGCGGTAAGGCAACGGACTTTGACTCCGTCATTCGTTGGTTCGAATCCAGCTACCCCAGTTTTTTTTATATTTTGGTGGCGGTATAGCCAAGTGGTAAGGCAGAGGTCTGCAAAACCTTCATCACCGGTTCAAATCCGGTTACCGCCTTCCTGATATGCCGGCGTGGCGGAATTGGCAGACGCGCTGGACTCAAAATCCAGTGCCCGCGAGGGCGTGCCGGTTCGACCCCGGCCGCCGGTATACGCGTGACGACAAGGTTTATAGGACCTTGTCTTTTTTTGTTTAGAACTTTATAAATGCTAAAAAAAGTTACTAGAAATTTCTATAATAATCAATTTATAGTGCATTCTTATTTAGTAAAATAAAGTGAATCAACTTTAAAAAAATCATACAGGAGAAAAATTATGCTCTCGACAATACAAAAATACAGCAATATCAATTCTTATTTATTTTTTTTAGTAGTCCTCTTGTCTTATGGGCTATATCATTTACTGAAAAAATGGATTAAGTCAGAAGAATACTTAAAAATAGCAAGGGATGTCTTTAAGACAACTTTGTTTTTAGCGATTCTTGTAACTTTTCAAATAAGCACTTCTATGTCTTTTGTGTTTGATTTGCCACTTCTTATCGTATATGGAGTTATAGCAATCGTTTTTCTTTTAGTTTTGACTAAAAAAGAAAACAATGAATTTTGTTTTACATACAAAGGTTTCTGCTATTCTATTGACACCAATTATTGAGGAAGTGATTTGTAGAGAGATTGCTTATAATGCTGAAAATCTCGTCTTTTCATTTATTCTTGGAACAATTATTTTTATTGTGTTGCATTTTGCATTTGATGTTAAAAGTATTGTTTATTTTTTCTGTATAGCTTTGTCTGCTATTTGGATTAAGGATGCAATCAGGTTCCGTTTTGAAATTCGATTTTACTACATTCGATGATCAATTTCGTAGTAATCTATAGAAAAGTAAGGAAGTTCAACTAACTGAGCTTCCTTTTTTATATGCTATTAGTGACACTACAGCGTGTATCGTTTATAATGGAAGGGATAATAGAAATAATTTTGTTTATTTCAAACTTAAGGAGGTAAGTATGCGAATCGGTATATTTACAGATACGTACTTTCCACAAGTGAGTGGAGTTGCGACTTCAATACGTGTATTAAAAGAGGACTTAGAAAGACAAGGGCATAAGGTAATCATCTTTACGACAACAGATCCAAAGGTGACGGAACCGGAAGAGAATATTATTCGATTAGGTAGTATTCCGTTCTTCGCGTTCAAGGATCGTCGTGTGGCGATTCAAGGGCTAGGAAAAGCTTACCGAATTGCAAAAGAAAACGAGCTGGATATCATTCATACTCAGACAGAGTTTAGTCTTGGGTTGGCGGGTAAATTAATTGCTGCCATGATGAAGATTCCAACGATTCATACGTACCATACAATGTATGAGAAATATTTACACTATATTGCAAAAGGAAAAGTGCTACGTCCTAGTCACGTAGCGTATCTTTCAAAATCATTTTGTAATCAAACAAGTGGAGTGGTTGCTCCAAGTCAGATGACAAAAGATAAGCTGATTGAATATGGAGTGCTTCAGGAAATTCGAGTGATTCCAACGGGAGTCGTTGTTCCTCCTCAAGAACCAGAAGTAGCCAATGCTTTAAGAAGTGAGCTTGGCTATTCAGATGATGAAGTGGTGCTTCTATCTCTTAGTCGTTTGTCTCAAGAAAAAAATATCGCTGCTGTGATTGCTGCATTACCAGCCATTGTGGCAAGTAAGCCAAATGTGCGCTTATGTATTGCAGGTGGCGGACCTGAAAGAGAAAAATTGGAAGCACAAGTGGCAGAACTTGGCATGAACGATTTTGTTCAATTTGTGGGCGAAATCAAAAATGAAATGGTTTATAAGTACTATCAAATGGCGGACCTTTATGTGAATGCATCTGAATCTGAAAGCCAAGGATTAACTTACCTAGAGGCACTTGTTAACCGCGTTCCAGTCATTGCTAAGAAGAACGATTACTTAAGCAGTCTTATTACAGCAGATGCTTTAGGAATGTTATTTGAAACAGATGCGGATATTGCGGATTGTGTCTTAGGCTATATTGAAAACCAATTAGGGAATGAAGCTGAAGTTTCAGCGTTACAAGATCAATTATTAGCTGAAATTTCTTCGGAAACATTTGGCGAAAGAATTGTAGATTTCTATGAGGCTGCGATTAACGGCTATCAATGGAATCAAGAACATTCTCATAATATTATGAGCCTGATGAAATTTTTACGTTTATCGACGAACGAGTTAAAGGATGAAGAAAATGACCATTAAAACAATTGGATTTATCGGAACAGGCGTGATGGGGAAATCTATGATTCGTCATCTGCTAAAAAAATATAATGTTGTAGTGTATAACCGTACGAAAGAAAGAGCATTAGACCTTTTAGAAGAGGGAGCAACTTGGGCGGATACGCCTACTGATGTAGCTAATGCAGCAGATGTAGTGTTAACCATCGTTGGTTATCCAAAAGATGTGGAAGAAGTTTACTTTGGGGATCAAGGGATCTTTAAGTCTACGAAAGAGCATCTTGTGGTGGTGGATCTTACAACAAGTACACCAACTTTAGCTAAACGCATCGCCGAAGAAGCTGCAGCACGCTCTTGGGAAGCACTAGACGCACCTGTATCAGGTGGGGACCTTGGTGCTAAAAACGGAACGCTTTCTACGATGGTCGGTGGAACAGAGGAAACATTAGAAAAAGTGTATCCAGTATTAGATTGCTTCTCTAAGACGATTACACTTCAAGGAACTGCTGGCGCTGGGCAACATACAAAAATGGCCAACCAAATTATGATTGCAGGAACGATGACAGGATTAACAGAGATGCTCGTTTATGCAAAAGCAGCAGGCCTAGATTTAGACAAGGTGTTACAAACGGTGGGGGCAGGAAGTGCGGCAAACTGGTCACTTTCAAATTACGGACCTCGTATTTTAAAAGAAGATTATTCACCAGGGTTCTTTGCAAAACATTTCCTAAAAGACTTAGGAATTGCGCAGGATGAAGCAGAGAAAATGCGCCTATTTTTACCAGCAACATTACAAGTGAAAAAACTATACGAAACGCTTTGTGATGATGGCTTTGCAGACGATGGAACTCAAGCTTTAATCAAATTATATTGGAACCTACCAAATGAATAAAAAACTCTTAAATAGAGTGGTTATTCTTACTATCAGAGATAGGTTTTATGGTAGAATAATGAAAGAAAGTTTGAAAGGGGTAGTAATTATATGAAACCTTCACAATTGGTGGCAATTGTCCAACGTTTACAAACAATGGCGGCACAAGATTCAGATATCGAGGTGCGTCGCTTCGAAAAAGATGGCGTTGAAAAAGCTATCGTTACTTTTAATCAAGAAACAAATAGTTTTGAATTAGTAGATGTAGAAACAAATCAAACATTCCAATTTGATGATATTGATTTAGTGACAATTGAAATTTTTGAAATGTTACAAGATTAAATAATAACTGTGAGTAAAGCCACGGCGCAGAGTGTCTGTGCTGTGGCTTTTCAATATATTAGATGAGGATTGAAATAAATGAAAATTGCGTTATTAGGATTTGGGACAGTCGGTAGTGGTGTATACAATATTTTAAAGAAAAATGCATCAAAATTAGAGCGTGTTCTTCCAGAAAAAATTGAAATTAAGACAGCGTTAGTGAGAGAACCAGAATTGATGGAACAATCAGATGTTGTATTTACAAACAATATTAACGATATCGTTAGCGACCCTGAAATTGAATTAGTGGTTGAAGTGATGGGTGGCATTACAACGGCTTATGAATATGTGAGAGCTTGTTTACTTGCAAAAAAATCTGTTGTCACAGCCAATAAAAATCTGATTGCTGTTCATGGAGTTGAATTAACTACACTCGCTAAACTTGAAGAGGTGTACTTGTACTATGAAGCAAGTGTCGGTGGAGGAATTCCAGTACTTCGTCCGATGGTGCAACACTTTGAAACGAATGATGTAGAATCGATTGTTGGTATCGTCAACGGAACAACAAACTTCATTTTAAGCTCTATGGAAAAAGAAGGGCTTAGCTATGAAGCAGCATTAAAGATTGCTCAAGAAAAAGGATTTGCTGAAGCTGATCCAACAAGCGACGTGGAAGGGCATGACGCAGCTTATAAATTAATGATTTTAACGCGTTTAGCTTTTGGCGTGAACGTGACTTTTGATGAAGTAGCTAAAACAGGAATTTCTGGAGTCACTACTGCTCACATGAAGATGGCGTCTGAGAATGGGTATGCAATCAAACTTCTTGCGAAAGCTCTTAGCGATGGCGAAAAAGTTTCGCTTGAAGTCGCACCAACTTTTGTACCAGCAAATCATTTATTAGCGCAAGTTCATTATGAAAACAATGCGATTTCTGTGACAGGAAATGCAGTGGATGAAGTTCTATTTTACGGAAAAGGAGCAGGCTCACTTCCAACAGCAACAAGTGTCTTAGCAGACGTGGTGGAAGTACTTCGTCGCAAAGTGAATGGTAGTGCGGTGGAAACATTTGGTCGTGTAGACAGTCCATTAGTGGAATTCAGTCCAGAGGCTGCTACAAGTTCTTATTTCGTATATGGAAAAGGAAACTTGGAAGAAGCTCCGTTCAATGGAGAAATTGTATCAAACAGCCAAGGTGAATTCGGAGTTCGCTATACAGCTTTAACAGCTAGTGAGTTAGCTAAAGTGAAAGAAGCTTGTGCTCATCTAAATGAAGTCGCTATTTATCCAATCTTGGAGGAAGCATAATGGCATTAACAATTAAAGTTCCAGCAACTTCAGCCAATATCGGACTTGGATTCGATTCGCTTGGGATTGCAGTGAATTTATATTTAACACTTCACGTAGAAGAACCTTCTAGCGAATGGGTAATTACACATCCGTTTGGAGAAGAAATCCCTACAAACGAAGAAAACTTAATTATCGAGACAGCTTTAAAAGTTTGCCCAACATTAGCACCACATAAACTCGTATGCGAAAGTGAGATTCCTTTAACAAGAGGACTTGGAAGTAGTTCGAGTGCGATTGTTGCCGGAATCGAATTAGCCAATGTATTAGGCAACTTACAGTTAACAAACGACGAAAAAGTCAAATGGGCAACTCTTTTTGAGGGACACCCTGACAATGTGGCACCGGCAATCTTAGGAGGCGTCGTTGTTGCTACTTATGATCACCACACACAAGAAGTATTGACAGTTCATAAAAATGTGGAAGCACCGATTGCGATGGTCGCTGTGATTCCAAACGTTCAATTATCAACGAAGAAGAGTCGTGGCGTACTACCAAGTTCGCTAGCATACGGTGAGGCAGTCGAAGCAAGTAGCCGTAGTAATGTCTTAGTGGCAGGATTAATGGTCGAAGATTGGAAAGTCATTTCTTCAATTGTTGAGAAAGATTTATTCCATGAAACATATCGTTCGACGCTTGTTCCTTGGATGGAAGAGGTTCGTACGATTACAAAGCAGGAAGGCCTTGATACATGCGGAACTTACTTAAGTGGAGCAGGTCCCAACAGTGATGACGTTTGTTCATAAAGAACAAGTCGATCGTTTTGTACAAACATTAGAAAAGTATTTAGAAACAACGCTGAAAGATTGCGCGATTCGTGTGCTTGAAATTGATGCGCAAGGCGTTTACGTAAAGTAGAAGGAGAACTATGGCACTATTCAAACCAACGTGGTTTAAAAAGACCTTTCAAGAGATTACCGTTCCTTTCTTACAAGAGAATGGAATCGAAGTTGTCTTAACCGATTTAGATAATACGCTAATTGGCTGGGACGAAAAAGAAATCGATGAAAACTTACTTGCCTGGGTACGTTCATTAAAAGAAGCAGGCATCAAGATTGTTCTTGTATCGAATAATAATGAACATCGTATCAAAGATGCTGCTGAAAAATTGGATGTCCCATATGTGTATCCTGGCTTGAAGCCACTGCATAAGGGGTTCAAAGCGGCACAACAATTACTGAATTTTGATAAATCGAAGACGGTAATGGTGGGCGATCAATTATTGACAGATATTCTAGGAGCGAATACATTTGGAGTTAGAACCATTATCGTAAAACCTAGAAAAGAGAGCGATGCATGGAAAAACAAAGAAATCAATCGTTTCTTTGAAAAAAAGGAATCTTTTGTAGTCACACAAGGGGCGTCTTATCATAAGAAATGGGAGGAGGATTAATCATGGAACAGCATGTATGTATTGGATGTGGAGCAACAATCCAAACGGAAGATCCAAAAGGAACAGGGTACACACCGCAAAGTGCATTAAATAAAATGCTGGAAAGTGAAGGCCCTCTCTATTGCCAACGTTGTTTTAGACTCCGCAATTATAATGAGTTGCAACCGGCATCTCTAACAGATGATGACTTCTTAAAGATGTTAAGTAGTATCGCGGATGAAGATGCGCTAGTTGTGTTTTGTAGTTGACTTATTCGATTTATACGGAAGTATGATTTCCGGATTGAAACGTTTTGTGGGCGATAACCCGATTTTATTTGTAGCCAACAAGGTGGACTTATATCCAAAATCGGTGAACCGTAATCGTCTAAAAGCATGGATTGAACGTCATGCAAAAGAGTACGGCATTAAACCAGTCGACACGCTTCTTGTGAGTGGGCCATAAACGGATTCAAATTGACGAGTGCTAGAGAAGATTAACGAGTACCGTAAAGGGAAAAGATGCATATGTCGTAGGGGTAACGAAACGTAGGAAAATCAACGCTCATTAATAAGTTGATTCAAAGTATTGGTGAAACAGGCGAAGTGATTACGACGTCTCAATATCCAGGAACAACTCTTGGACAAATTGATATTCCCGTTTGATGAACATTCTTCATTAGTGGATACACCAGGGATTATTCACCGTCACCAAATTACACACTACTTAGCGGAAAAAGAAATGAAGAAAGTCTTACCGCAAAAAGAGTTACAACCAAAGACATTCCAATTAAATAGCGAGCAAACGATTTTTATCGGTGGTTTGATTCGTGTTGATTATGAACAAGGAGAACGGAATTCATTTACCTTCTACACACCACAAACAATCGATTTGCATCGTACGAAGTTGGAGAAGGCGACTGAGTTTTACGAAAAACATGCAGGAACACTTCTAACGCCACCAACAGGAGACAATATGAAGTTGTATCCAAAATTAGTGAAGAAGACATTTACGATTAAAGAGAAAACGGACTTAGTGATTGCAGGCCTTGGGTGGGTAACGATTCAAAAACCAGGTACCGTATCTGTATGGAGTCCAAAAGAAGTTGACGTGATTCAACGTCAATCGATTATTTAAAGAAAGGAGAGCTTTCATGGAATTAAAAGGGAAAGAAAGACAGTTCTTCAAAAAAGAAGCACACTCGTTGAAGCCAATCTTCCAAATCGGGAAAAAGGCGGACTTAGCGAAGAGATGATTCATCAAATTCAAAAACGCTGTTGAGAAAACGCGAATTGATTAAAGTGACTTTATTACAAAAACACATTAGAGGAACCACAAGAAGCTGCCGAAAACGATTGCAGAGGCGACTGGAAGTACCATCATTCAAGTGATTGGGACATACAATTGTGTTATATAAAGAAGCACGTAAATCCAAAAACATAGAGATCTTTTCAGTACGATTTGCAGAATTCAAAAAAAGAGGTCGATAGACGATGGTTGCTGAACTCAATATTTTTTCTGAGACATTAAACAAAACTGAAAAATTCGGTGAAGAAATGCCGGTAGAACGCGTCGGGCTTATCGGTGGTAGTTTTAATCCGCCACATATTGCGCATTTAATTATGGCTGAACAAGCGCGTGTGCAATTAGGGATTAGACAAGGTTTACTTTTTTTACCGAGTCATATTCCGCCACATGTAGATGAGAAAAAGACCATTGATGCGAGTACTCGTGTGGAGATGACACGTCTTGCGATTCAAGATAATATTTATTTTGACATCGAGACGATTGAACTCGAGCGTAATGAGAAGAGTTATACGTATGATACGATTCAGCTTTTAAAGAGACAAAATCCGAATACGGAATATTACTTTATCATTGGTGGAGACATGGTGGATTATTTACCGACGTGGCACCGTGTGGATGAATTGGTTCATGAGATTCAATTTGTCGGCGTGGAACGTCCAGGGATACGAAAAAAAGAAACACCGTATCCAGTGCTATGGATTACCGCACCGAAGATGGATATTAGTTCGACTCAAATTCGAAAAAATGTTTTATTCCAACAAAGCATTAAATATTTAGTTCCGGAATTAGTAGAAGCTTATATTGCGGAAAAGGGGTTGTATTTAGAATGAGCGAAGTACAAAGCTTTGAACCTTATACAACAATGACAAGAGAAGAGTTGTTGTCTCATGTTCAGTCAAATATGAGTGACAAGAGATATCAACACTGCCTGCGTGTCGAACGAAAAATATTAGAATTAGCAAAACTCTACGGCGTCGATGAAAAAGGCAGCTGCGTTTTGTGGGGATTAGCGCATGATTATGCTAAAGAAATCCCAGTGGAAAAGCAACAAGCTCTCGCCAAAGAAATCGGACTTCCTGAAATGTATCACCATGAAGGCTCTGAAATTCTACACGGACCGATTGGAGCGTATTTGATTTCAAACCTATGCGGAGTAAAAGACGAAGCGTTGTTAGATGCCATTCGTGAGCATACGATTGGAGGGCTTCAAATGAGTCTACTTTCGAAGTGTCTCTTTGTGGCAGATGCAATCGAAGACGGAAGAGATTATCCAGGGGTGGATACTGCTCGTGAGATTGCAGCGAAGAATATCGATGATGCGGTCTTTTATTTATTGAAGCATACATTGGAATTTTTATTGGAAAAAGAAGTAACTATTTTTCCAAAAACAATAGAAGTTTATAATCATTATTTGAAACAAAGAAAAGGAGAATAGAATGGAACATACAAGTAAAAAATTATTACAAGTTGTTTTAGATGCTTGTGAAGACAAGTTAGCACAAGAAGTCGTAGCACTAGACGTAGCAAGTCTTACACCAGTTGCTGAATATTTCGTGATTACACACGGTAAAAATGAAAAACAAGTTCAAGCAATTGTCGATGCCGTAGAAGAAGCGGTTGAAAAAGAAGGCTTCGAAGTAAGAAGTATCGAAGGTAAAGATGGCGGCAAATGGATTTTAATGGACTTAAACGATGTGATTGTCCATGTATTCTATTATGCAGATCGCGAATTCTATAATTTGGAAAAATTATGGAGCGATGCACCAATCGTGAATATTGTGAGTGAAAACTAATGAACTATCAAAAATTTGCTCATGTATATGACCAAGTGATGGATCAACAACTCTACGAGGAATGGACGGACTATGCAGTTCGTTCTTTTTCGCATAGTGCCAAAAGACCGGTTCGTAAAGTAATGGAACTTGCATGTGGAACAGGTGAAGTGTCGATGCGTCTTGACGATAAAGGATACGAAGTCATTGGTGTTGATTTATCCAAAAATATGTTAGAAATCGCCGAAAAGAAAGCTCAAGGGAGACCTATCGAGTGGCTTCAAGCGGATATGCGCGTGTTGGAAGATGTACCAACGACCGACGCAGTGACACTTTTTTCAGATTCTCTTTGCTATTTAACGGACTTTGAAGATGTCGTTTCGGTTTTTGAAGCGGTGTACGATCATTTAGAAGAAGGTGGAATTTTCCTCTTCGATGTTCACTCGCTCTATCAAATGCAAGAAGTCTTTCCAGGATACCAATATCATTTCGTAGAAGATGATTTTGCGTTTCTATGGCAAAGCTATGAATTAGACGAGCCGGGTAGCGTGGAACATGTGATTGATATGTATATTAAACAAGAAGACGGCAATCTGTTCGAGCATTTCCAAGAAGTACATGAGGAACAAACTTTCCCAATTGAAATGTACGAAGCAGCGCTGGAGATGGTCGGATTTACAAATATCAAAGTGAAGGCTGATTTCGGGCAAAGCGAAGTACAAGAGACGAGCCCTCGTTGGTTCTTCCAAGCGGTGAAATGAGGCTTGTGTATGAAGGTATGTGGAGTAATCGCAGAATTTAATCCATTTCATCAAGGTCATGCTTATTTGTTAGAACAAGCACGCAGAAAAACGGATGTGGATGTACTTGTTGTAGTGATGAGCGGCAACTGGGTGCAACGAGGCGAACCTGCCATCGAGCAGAAATGGAGCCGTGCAAAAGTCGCGCTTCAAAACGGAGCCGACGTTGTGATTGAGATGCCAACTGCGGTGAGCTGTCAAGCAACAGATCTTTTTGCAAAAGGTGCAGTAGAAATCTTGCAAAAGGTGGGATGCGATTCTTTAGCATTTGGTTGCGAAAGTGGCGATGGGACATTTTTCGAAGAAGCTGTATCTCAGCGGGAGGCTATCGAAAACGAAATTAGTCGTTTTGTAGAAGAAAACCGTTCACTAACTTTTGCAAGCCAATTAACGCAACTTGCTGTGAAAGAGTTTGGGGAAGACAGTGCACTTGCCCAAGCCTTGCAGTCTCCAAATCAACAATTGGGATTAGCTTACGCCGTTGAAAATGCTAAGGGCGAACATCCAATGCAGATCGTTCCAATTACACGAGTAGGAAGTGGGCATTTGGATGATGCGTTAGACAAGACGGCTTTTGCCAGTGGGACAGCCTTACGAAAAGCGCTAAAAGAGAATCGCGATGAGAAAGTTTTACGAGACCAACTATCCTATGTACAATTCGATGAAGAAGAGTACAAAAACGATTGGGAGCTACTATTGGCCACTCTTGAAGAGTATCGTTTTAAGAAGTACTGACGAAGAGTTATGCGCCATTTATCAAATGGAAGAAGGAATCGAGAACAGATTAAAGGAAGCTGTTCGCGTTTCTTCAACGATTGAGGAGTGTCTCCAATATCTCAAAAACAAACGTTGGAGTTGGGCAAGGTTGCAACGACTTCTCGTTTATGTTTTACTTGGTGTAACCAAAGCGGAAATGGAAGACTATTGGAGTCGTCCAATTGAGCAAGGATCCGTTCTTGGTTTTACAGTAAAGGGTCAAGAATGGTTGAAGAATATGAGAGAAGTAGAGTCATTCCATTTAATTACCAATTACGCAGCGCATAAAGATGAACGCCAAGAAAGTTGGGATTTATTGTATGATTTCTGGAATCCATCCAAAGCAAATTTCAGCAACGGTCTTTAAGCCTGTTCAAGTGAACAAAGAGGAAAGGATTTTTAATCTCTGTTTTTTTCAAGCTTGTAAAGTAAAAAAAGCTTTGACAAACTTTCAATAAACTAGTATAATTCAGTATGTTGCTTTTAGGGGTGAAAAATTGTGAAAAATATCAGTTAAACAACTTCAGGATTCTCAAGGGACTCCAAATTACTTTGATACAGAAATTAATGTGGAAGAGGCATTAAAACGACGAGATGATTCGATTCTTGCTGTTTCGCCAGCACACATCAAAGGATTTCTTGTTTATCAAAACGAATCAGTTGTAGCGCAATTTACTTGCGATGTTGATATCACACTTCCTTCATCCAGGTCTTTAGAGCCAGTGGTAGTTCCACTCCACATTGATATTGTGGAAAGATATGTCCCATCCCATTACTCAGTTGATGAGAAAGAGCTAACAGAAATTGTGATGCCTCTTGATGGTGATTGGGTTGACTTAGAACCCGCTGTGGAAGATCATATTTTACTTTCAATTCCTTTACAAGTCTTATCGCAAGAGGAATTGAGTGAAGATAAAATGCCTTCTGGAAACGATTGGGAGGTTGTAACGCAAGAAGCTCTTGAAGAGCGACGCAAACAACAAAAAGAACAATCGGTTGATCCAAGGCTAGCGTCTTTACAGTCTTTCTTCGAAAAGGATGAGACTGAGAAGTAAAAAGCATTATGTAAAGAAGATTGATTAGGAGGTGTACAAAAATGGCAGTACCAAAACGTAAAACATCAAAAGCGAGAAAAGCAAAACGTCGTACTCACTTCAAATTAGAAGTTCCAGGTTTGAGCGCATGCCCATCATGTGGAGCATTAAGAAAGAGCCATCACGTTTGTCCTGAGTGTGGTTCATACGACGGAAAAGAAGTTGTTTCTAAAGAAGCATAATCATAAACGTTACAAAACCTTAGACAGTTGTCTAAGGTTTTTTTCTTTTTAAGATTAAAAAAGTAAAGATGTATCAAAAATGATACGTATCATATATGATACATTTAAAAAAATATTATGAGTTTTAAGAAATCTATTGTAAACTAGTAGTGATGGAGGTGAGTCAATGTTATTTTTTGAAATCTCGCTATGGTTAGTATTTATTTTTAGTTTTGTCGGCTTTACGGTCGTTTTTGGGAATCGAATCTTCTATAATGAGACTCGCTTCATAACAATTCGTGAAATTATGACACCAATGCTATTATTAATCTTGCATACAACAAGTGTGAATGTGTTTGGGTATTCTTGGTTTAGTTTTGCCACACTTGGATTTGCTCTTATTGGGTTGGCATTGTTATTTTATAAATTAAAAACAGGGAAGCTCATCCTTAGACCTTTCCTCCACCAATTGTTCTCGATTGCGTTTTTATACTTCGGTGTACTCGTAATTCTTGTTCAGGTGGGAAGATTCTTTAAATAAACGCATTAAATCAATGATAGTAAGCTCTTTACGATTGAATCGTAAAGAGCTTTTTTTGTGCTTCAAAAACAAAAAATGGGGGCGAAAAAACTTTTTTTAACTTTTTTTGGTAAAAAAGTGGTGAAAAGTGGTGGGATGTGGTACACTATGGTTACTAAAATTATTGGAATGGAGGAGTCTGCATGTTAATCGGTGAATATCAACATACTATTGATGCAAAAGGACGTATGATTGTGCCTGCTAAATTCCGTGAAGATTTAGGTTTCACCTTTATCGTGACACGCGGACTTGATGGCTGTTTATACGGTTATCCTCTCGAACAATGGGAGCTCATTCAACAGAAATTAAGAGACTTACCACAGTCGAAAAAGATGCACGTGCCTTCACACGTTTTATGAACTCTGCTGCGATTGAAGTAGAATTCGACAAACAAGGTCGTGTAAACATCTCACAAACGTTACGTGCGTATGCGGGATTAGAAAAGAATTGTCGCGTTATTGGGAACAATGATCGTATTGAGATTTGGAACGAAGAACGTTGGCAAGAATATATTGCTGAAACTGAAGAGAATTTTGAAGAATTGGCCGAACATATGATTGATTTTGGCTTTTAGAAAGGGAAGGGACCATGTTTAAACATATCACTGTATTGCTACATGAAACGGTAGATGCATTATCCATTAAGCCAGACGGAATCTACGTAGACTGTACGCTTGGTGGTGCTGGACATAGTCAATACCTACTAAGCCAACTAACAACAGGTCATCTCTATTGCTTTGACCAAGATATGCAAGCTATTAATCACGCAAAGAATCGCCTTGCTAAAGAAGTCGAAGAAGGGAAAGTAACGTTTATTCACGCGAACTTCCGTCAATTAAAGAAAGAACTTGGAAAACTAGGTGTTTCTAAAGTAGACGGAATTCTATACGACTTAGGAGTATCTTCACCACAACTCGACCAGATTGAACGTGGGTTTAGTTACCATCAAAATGCAAAACTCGATATGCGTATGGACCAAAGTGCTCCATTAACGGCAGAAGAGATTGTAAATGAATGGAGCTATGACGAATTAGTTCGTATCTTCTATCGATATGGAGAAGAGAAGTTCTCGAAACAAATCGCTCGAAATATTGAGCGTATCCGCGCGCAACACCGTATTGAAACAACAGGTGAATTAGTGGATATCATTCGAGATAGTATTCCAGCTGCTGCAAGACGAAAAGGGGGACATCCTGCTAAAAGAATTTTCCAAGCGATTCGTATCGCGGTAAATGATGAATTAGCAGCGATTGAGGATTCGCTTGAGCAAGCATTTGAAGTTGTTGGCGTGGGAGGCCGTATCAGTGTGATTTCATTCCATTCTTTGGAAGATCGCATTGTCAAAACAATGTTCAAACAGCAAAGTACAGTAGAAAAGGCACCGAAGAATTTGCCGATTCTACCAACGGAGGAAGAAAAAGCTCCGTTCCAATTGGTGAATAAAAAGCCAATTTTACCAAGCATTGAAGAAATTACAGAAAACTCTCGTTCACAAAGTGCAAAATTGAGAGTCATCGAAAGAGTAAAATAAAAGGATAATTTAGAAAGAAGGGAATTCTAGTGGCATTAGCTGAAAAATATGTAGATACAATGAATGTTGCGGTACCTACGCAAAAGCCTCTAGTTCGTGGAGACCGCGAAGTAACATCGATTCCGCAAGAAAAACAAAAAGCAGATTTATTACGACTTTTAGCAGTTTCTGGTTTTGTTCTTGCAGCTTTAGCGGTTATCACAATTGTAGCGAGCATGATCGTGGCTAACAAAAACAGACAATTACAAGATATCGAATCACAAACAACATTAATTCAACGTGAAAACAATACATTGCTTCAGGCAACACAAGAATTGTCTCAGTACGACCGAGTTAATCGTATCGCTAACGAACAAGGCTTGAAGATGAACGAAGAAAATGTTAGGAATGTTGGACGATGAGAAATACGAAAAACAATAACATTGCGAGAAATAGGCATCAAGCGAGCCGGATTTTAATAGGACTCGCGGGTGTTTTATTTCTCATTTTTTCTGTACAGTTCTTTCAAATCATGGTGGTAGGGAATATTCATGGTGTGGATTTACGTGCAGAAATCAATGATAAAATCCATCAAAAACGTACACTCGCTGCAAAACGCGGTACTATTTATGACGCCAGTGGTAGTCCGATTGCCGTTGACGCAACAAACTATTCATTATATGCAGTATTAACTTCGGAGTGGAGTAAGAATGCGGATACGCCTGATTATGTCACAGACGTTAATAAGACTGCTGAGGCTCTTTCAAAACATATTTCTTTATCAAAGGAAGAAATTGCAAAATTGTTGAGTCAAAAAGATGTTTCTCAAGTGGAGTTTGGAACTGCTGGTAAAAACTTATCTGTTCAAGTGAAGGAACAAATCGAAGCTGAAAAACTTCCTGGAATTAAGTTCTCAGAAAGTCCAGCTCGTTACTATCCAAATGGGATTTTTGCTTCTCATTTAATTGGTTATACAGATACCGTTGAAGAAACAGTTGATAACAAGACAATCACTACTCTAGTAGGGAAAGACAGGACTTGAGGGTCTTTATAATGATCAATTAACAGGGACTGCTGGTGAGGTTGAATATTCTGTAGATGGAAATGGATATGTGATTACCGATACAGAAAAAGTTACAAAACAACCTAAAGACGGGATGAACCTTACCTTAACGATTGATAAACGATTGCAAACTTATTTGGAATCACTTGTTAGCCAAGCCGATAAAAACTATCAACCGGTACAAATGACGGCAATGCTTGTTGATCCTAAAACGGGAAACATTATTGCGGCAACACAACGTCCAACATATAACTCAACAACAAAAGAGGGTATTAATGTTCAATGGAACAATTTATTGATGGACCAAGCTTTTGAGCCTGGTTCAACAATGAAAGTGTTGGCACTCGCTGCAGCGATTAATGAAGGGGTCTTTGATCCAAATGAAAAATACAAATCAGGAAGTGTAAAAATTTATACCGATTTAGTTCGAGACTATAATAAAGTAGGTTGGGGAACCATTACATACTTAGAAGGGTTAGCCCATTCAAGTAACGTTGCTTTCGTTCACATCATCCAAAAAATTGGTGTCGAAAAGTGGAAGCAATATTTAGAAGCGTTTGGCTTTGGGAAATCAACGAACTCAGGTTTTGCAAATGAAGTTTCAGGGTCAAACCCATTCAACTCTTACTTACAACAATTATCAACCGGTTTTGGACAAGGGATTACGGTCACACCTTATCAAATGATGCAAGCTTTCACTGCCATTGCCAATGGTGGTCAAATGCAGAAGTTACGTTTGGTTGACCATTTAACAGATCCTGATACTGGAAAAGAAACCCCAAATCCAACAACAGCTTTAGGAAAAGTCATTAGTCCAGAAACTGCGAAGAAAACTCTTCAGTTTTTATATGAAGCAACTCGTATGAAAAACGGAATAGCCTATGATTTTAATATTGATGGAGAAAAAGTCGCAGCTAAAACAGGGACGGCTGAATTCATCAATCCGGAAACAGGTAAATACTACTCAAACGGAAATAACTATATTTTCTCTGTTGTAGGGTTTGCACCATATGATGATCCAAAATATATCCTATATATCACAGTGAAACAACCACGAGTAGCTGTAACAGGAAACCAAATTATTAAAGAAATTTTCAATCCATTAATGAAGAGAAGCCTAGAATACTCTAGACTCTCAGAGTAAAAGAAGGAGGAAGAACATGTTTGCGAAAGAACTAGCGGACTTGTTAGTCATTAAAGAAGTGGAAGGTTCCGTAGAGAACATCACTGTAGAAAAATTAGCACAAGATTCGCGCAAAGTTGTGCCCAATACTATGTTTTTCTGTATCGAAGGTGTAACGGTAGATGGGCATCAATTTGCAGGAAAAGCAAAAGAGCTAGGAGCGAGTGTGTTCGTGGCTTCGAAATCTATCAAAGAACAAGTGGGAGATTCACCTGTGATTTATGTCAAAGACGTGACACGTGTGATGACACTCTTTGCGAACCATTTTTACGGGTATCCATCTGAATCATTAAATATGATTGGAGTTACAGGAACGAATGGGAAAACAACTGTAACGCATATGGTGGACTATTTATTAGAAGAATTAGGAAAACCAACCGCACTGATTGGAACGATGTATCGTAAAATTGGTGAGGAACGTATCGAAACAAGAAATACAACGCCAGAAATCTTAACCGTGCATGAAACATTGCAAAAGGTGAAAGAAATCGGTGGCGACACATGTATTATGGAAGTTTCTTCTCACGCCCTTCAATTAGGTCGTGTGTGGGGAATTGACTATAATGTAGCGGTATTTACAAACTTGACGCATGAGCATTTAGATTTGCATAAAACAATGGAAAACTATGCACATGCTAAAAGCTTATTATTCTCACAATTAGGAAACCATTCTAAAAATGGAAAACCTCGTGTTGCAATTCTTAACATTGATGAAGAGCACTATGAACAATTCGCATACTCAACTCCTTGCGAAGTGATTTCATATGGATTTAGCGAAAAAAAGCGGATATCCGTGCAACGGACGTTCAAACAAACGGAGCGACGACTTCATTTACAGTAACAATGAATGGACAAGAGCTTCCAGTAACAATTCCGATGATTGGACTCTTTAATGTCTATAATGTTTTGGCTGCTTTTGCAGTAGCGGTCGTGAATGGAATTTCACTTGAACGTGCTGTGAGCCGAATGGAACGATTCCCTGGTGTGGGTGGCCGTATGCAGTTGATTCAACAAGGACAACCATTCCAAGTGATTATCGACTTTGCACATACACCTGATGGATTACAAAATGTGCTTGAAACACTTGAAAAAGTGAAACTAAATCGAGTGATTACAATCATGGGTCATAGCGGTGGTAACCGTGATTCAAGTATGCGCCCTGAGCTTGGAGAAATTGCGTTTGATAAATCCGATTATGTGATTTTAACAGCGGATAATCCAAGACATGAACCGCTTGAAAAGATTTATGCAGAGATTTTATCAGGAAGAAAAGATGAACAAACTGCTTATGAATGCATCGATAATCGAGAAAGTGCAGTAAAACGTGCGCTTGAAATCGCGCAAGAAGGGGATATTTTACTATTTGCTGGTAAAGGCGTGGAACCATACCAAGTAATCGGTGACGAGTATATTCCATATAATGAAGTAGAAACAGTTATTGCAAGTTTAGAAGCATTAGGCTTTCAAAATCACGAGTAGAAGAAGGAGAAGATTATGATCGAAGTCATTTTATCAGTCGGCTTAGCGTTCCTTGCGACGGTCATTGCCGAACCACATTTCATTCAATATATGAAGATGAAACAATTAGGTCAAACTACATTAGATGAAGGTCCATCATGGCATAAAGCTAAAAGTGGAACTCCAACAATGGGTGGGCTTGTGTTCCTTTGTATGATTAGTATTTCTAGTTTAATTTTAGGGGCCGTTTTTGGACATTTCAATTTCGTCTTATTAAGTGGCGTTATTGGTTTTGCCTTCTTCGGAACAATTGGTTTCTTAGACGACTTTATTAAAGTGTTTAAAAAACAAAACGAAGGGCTAAAGAGTCACGAAAAGTTTGGATTACAATTGATTGGAGCAGCCATCTTCGTAGTGCTTTTCCTTTTAAGTGGGAACGCACCATTAATCTACCTTCCAATCTTTGGTGAAGTAAACAGTATTATCTTGTTTGCGTTATTTACAATCATTTGGATTGCAGGATTTTCTAACGCAGTTAACTTAACAGATGGATTAGATGGGTTAGCAGCATCTACTAATATTATTGCATATGGAATTTATGGGATTATGGCATATAGATCAGCGCAACATTCGATTGCAATTTTCTGCTTCTGCGTAGTCGGCGGGCTTCTTGGATTCTTAGTGTATAACTGGAAACCAGCCAAGTCTTCATGGGAGACGTTGGTTCATTAGCTCTTGGTGCAGGACTTGCTATCATTTCGATTATGCTTCATAAAGAATGGACATTATTACTCGTAGGTATCATCTTTGTTGGGGAAACACTTAGCGTTATTTTACAAGTGGGTTCATTTAAACTCACAGGCAAACGTATCTTCAAGATGAGTCCAATTCACCATCACTTTGAAATGAGTGGTTGGAAAGAAGTGAAGATTGTTTCTGTGTTTAGTGCAATCGGACTTATTGCAGGTTTAATCGTTGCATTTGTCTTTTAAGAGAATTAACATATTTTATTAGGAGAGCTGGTCATTTTTGCCCAGCCTTTCTCCATATACATAATAAAAAAGAAAAATTGGAGGAATCATTGTGCGGAATACACATGCATTTGAAAATAAAAAAGTACTAGTCATTGGACTTGCAAAGAGTGGAGTGAGTGTAGCAAAACTTTTACACCAGTTACACGCGGATGTAACAGTAAATGATAGAACACCACTTGAGGAAAGTGTAGACGCACAAGGGTTAGTCGCTGAAGGCATTAAAGTAGTCTCAGGAGGACATCCACTAGAATTACTCGATGAGCCCGTTGATTTCGTTGTGAAAAATCCAGGGATTCCTTATTCAAATCCATTAGTTGCTAAAGCAGTCGAGAAGGGCTTGCCTGTTTATACTGAAATCGAAATTGCACAACGTGTCATGGAAGGAACCGTTCTTGGAATTACAGGTTCAAATGGGAAAACAACAACGACAACATTAACGAACCTTATGTTAAAAGAGTCATTCCCTGAAAGAAGAACTTTTGCTTGCGGAAATATTGGTGTTCCTTTATCCCTACTTGCAGGAGACTCAAAGGATTCGGATATCTATGTCACTGAATTATCAAGCTTCCAATTGATGGGGATTGAAGCGTTTCGACCTAAAGTAGCGTGTATCGTGAATATCTTTAGCGCTCATTTAGACTATCATGGGTCTCGCGAAGAGTATGTAAAAGCAAAATTACAAATTACTAAAAATCAAACAGAAGAGGATTTCCTAGTATATAACGCGGATTTCCCAGAGTTATATGAGTTTATTAAAGGTCATACAAAAGCAACATTAGTACCATTCAGCCGCAAATCTGTGTTAGAACACGGTGCGTATGCGGATGAAACTACGATTTACTTTAATGGAGAAGCAGTTATGCCACTTGAAGCGATTCAAGTACCGGGCGTTCAAAACATTGAGAACGTGTTGGCGGCGGTTGCCATTAGTAAATTACAAGGTGCAACAAATGAAGGAATCGAAAAAGCGGTTCGTTCATTCCATGGAGTAAAACACCGTACACAATATGTGAAGACTATTGAAGGTCGTAAATTCTACAATGATTCAAAAGCAACCAATATCATTGCAACACAAACAGCGTTACGTAGTTTTACAAATCAATCTGTTGTATTAATTGCTGGCGGACTTGATCGTGGGAATGGTTTTGAGGAATTAGAACCATCACTTGGAAATGTCCGTGAAATGGTCGTTTACGGAGAAACAAAAGAGAAGTTGAAAGCTACAGCTGAAAAATTATCGATTCCAGTAACCGTAGTAGAGACATTAGAAGAAGCAGTGCCAAAAGCTTATGCAGCAAGTCGTGAGGGTGAAATTGTATTACTTTCACCAGCATGTGCAAGTTGGGATCAATTTGCCCAACTTTGAAGTGCGCGGTGATTGTTTCATTGAAGCAGTAGAAAAACTGTAATATATAGGAGAAAAAAAGATGAGAGTATTAGTTTCAGGAGGAGGAACGGGTGGTCATATTTATCCAGCTCTTTCCTTAATGAATTATTTGAAAGAACAAGACCCTTCAACAGAGTTTCTTTATGTAGGGGACTGAACGTGGATTAGAAAGTACTATCGTTCCAAAAGCGGGATATGATTTTAAAAACGATTAAGATTCAAGGAATCGTTCGTTCATTGTCACTAGAAAACTTTAAGACATTATGGTATTTCTGTACAAGCTATTTTAAAGCAAAAAGAAATCGTGAAAAGAGTTTAAACCAGATATCGTCATCGGTACTGGGGGATATGTATGTGCGCCTGTATTATATGCGGCAGCAAATATGGGAATTCCAACGATTATTCATGAGCAAAAATAGTTTAGCAGGAATTACGAATAAATTCTTAGCGCGTAAAGTTTCTAAAATTGCGATTTGCTTCGATGCAGTTCGTAAAGACTTTGCAAAATACGCAGATAAAGTGGTCATGACAGGAAATCCTCGTGGGCAAGAGTTAGCCAATGCCCAAAAAGATGATTCTTACTTAGCGTCTATTGGTATTCAAAAAGAAAAACCAATCGTATTGATTTTCGGTGGAAGTCGTGGGTCGCTTCGCATGAACGAATCATTTATCGAAGCACTTGAAGAATTCGAGAAAAAAGATTATCAAGTAGTCATGGTCACTGGACAAGTGCATTATGACAAAATCAACAATCTCATTACAAGTTTGAAAAAACCATTGCAAAATATCACAGTTTTACCATATATTAATAATATGGTGCAAATGTTCCAAAACACAGACCTCGTTGTCTGCAGAAGTGGAGCAACTACATTGATTGAATTAACAGCACTTGGCTTGCCAAGTATTTTAATTCCAAGTCCATACGTAACTGAAAATCACCAAGAAGCAAATGCGATGTCATTAGTAGAAAAAGACGCCGCAACGATGATTTTAGAAAAAGACTTAAACGGTGAAAGTTTAGTCGCAGAAATCGATCGTATTATGAATGATGAAGCCAAACGTAAAGAAATGGCTAAAAATTCAAAGCATTGGGAATTACAGATGCGTCAAGTCGACTTGAAACAATTATTCATTCTCTAGTGAAATAAGGATTAAGGAGGAGAATATGTTTAATCGAAAGAAACCACAACAAACTCCTCCACGTGAACTAACACCTTGGGAGTTAGCGCAACAAAATTCTCCAAGAGTAGAGCAGCCTGTTCCTGAAGAACCTGTACAAAAGGTGAAAAAGAAGAAGGAACCTAAGCCTAAAAAGACGAAACCAAAGTCACAAGGCATTACGAATGCAACACTCTTAAAAGGGATTTTTATTGTTTGTGCGGGATGGAGTATTTACTTTATTTCACCACTTTCGAAAGTGTCTGATATTGAAGTAGTCGGATTGAATCAAGTTCCAGTGGAATTGGTCCAAGAAAACGACGGTATCACCAAGGGACAAAGCATCTGGACAATTTTAGCGAATCGTTATCGTACAGCTAACTTGTTAAAAAATGCTAGTCCAAAAATTAAGGATGCTTCCGTACAATTAGTGGCATGGAATAAAATGCGTTTGAATATTGAAGAAAATCCAGCGGTTGGTTATTACCAAAGCGATGATAAGCACTATGAGCTTTTAGCAGATGGTCAAATCATTGAAGTAGAGGCCGATGCAACGCCGAAGGATTATCCATTATTGTATATGTTTACAGATGACTCGCAATATCAAGCACTCGCAAAACAACTGGAGAAAGTTCCAGCAAGTGTGATTCGTGAAATCGTAGAGATTCAGTATCCAAACGATACAAAAAATCACCAAAAGATTTATCTAAAGATGAAAGATGGCAATCGCGTCATCGGAAATCTGAAAGATATTGGAGATAAATTAGGGTATTATCCATCAATTACGAAACAATTGAATGGGAAAAAAGGAACTGTGGATATGGAAGTGGGAATCTATTTCACACCAGATACGACAGTTCAATAAAAAAGTCTTAAAACTCGCTCATATGTTTTTTTAAGTGGACAAAATTATGTTAAAATATAGGGAGTATCACTTATCAATAAACTTTAAAAAATGAAATAGAAATGAATCGTATAGGAGGTTTCAATAAACGTGAAAAATCAGGGAATTTATGTGAGTTTAGATATTGGAACCACTTCAATAAAGGTTGTAGTAGCTGAATATGTCAGAGGGCAATTAAATATTATTGGAGTCGGCAATGAAAAATCAGAAGGATTAAGCCGTGGAGTCATCGTTGATATTGACGAAACAGTTGAATCTATTCGCAAAGCAGTTCGTCAAGCAGAACAAAAGTCAAACATTCAAATCAAGGATGTTATCGTTGGAATTCCAAGTAATCAAATCTCAATCGAACCTTGCCACGGTATGATCGCCGTATCAAGTGAAAATAGAGAGATTACAGATGTGGATGTGTACAATGTTATTTCCGCAGCGAAAGTTCGTTCAGTAGCACCTGAACGTGAAATCATCTCTGTGATTCCAGAAGAATTTATCGTAGATGGATTTGATGGAATTAAAGACCCACGCGGAATGATTGGTGTTCGTCTTGAATTATTTGCGAGCATGATTACCGGTCCTAAGACGATCGTACATAACATTAAACGTTGTATTGACAAAGCTGGCTTAAACATCGAAGAAATGGTTATCCAACCATTAGCGATTAGCCAAGTAGCATTAACACCAGGTGAAAGAGAATTTGGTACAGTCCTTATCGATATGGGTGGCGGACAAACAAGTGCTTCAGTAATGCACGATAACCAATTGAAATTCTCATTCGTGGATCAAGAAGGTGGAGATTTCGTTTCAAAAGATATCTCAATCATCTTGAATGCAAGCTTTGAAAATGCAGAACGCATTAAACGTGAATACGGATATGCAATTTCATCTGAAACTAGTGCGGATGAATTCTTCCCAGTAGAAACAATTGGTAAGAAGGATCCAGTTAAAGTAGATGAACATTACTTATCAGAAATCATCGAAGCACGTGTGGTTCAAACTTTTGAAACTGTTAAACGTGCCTTAGACCAAGTGGAAGCTTTAAAACTTCCAGGAGGTATCGTGTTAACTGGTGGAGCTTCTTCATTAGCAGGAGTTCAAGAGTTAGCACAAGAAATCTTCGGAGTACAAGTGAAAACTTATATTCCAGAGCAAATGGGAATGAGAAATCCTATTTATGCAACAAGTATGGGGTTAATCAAATACGCTGCAAGCTTAGATGATGTTCACCGTATTGCTCAAAAGGGTAAACCGGTAACGGAACAACGCACAGTACAAAGCACACCACAAAGTGCTCCTGTACAAGTACAACCAACGGCTCCTGTTCAACAACCACAAGAGTATGAACAAGAACCAACAGGTGAAGAACAAGGGTTTGGAGCGAAAGTGAAGAACTTCTTTAAAATGTTTATTGACGAAAATTAAGATGAGAACCAAGGAGGAAATATAATGGATTTCGAATTCGATACAAATTTAGATGGCGCAGTCATTAAAGTCATTGGTGTTGGTGGTGCTGGTAACAACGCTGTTAACCGTATGATTTCAGAAGGAGTACAAGGTGTAGAGTTCATCGTAGCTAACACAGATACTCAAGCATTAAGAAACTCAGAAGCAGAAACTAAAATTCAATTAGGACCAAAACTTACTAAAGGATTAGGTGCAGGTTCATTACCTGAAATCGGTCTTAAAGCAGCTGAAGAAAGTGAAGAACAAATTCGCGAAGCTTTAGTTGGAGCAGACTTAATCTTCGTTACTGCTGGTATGGGTGGCGGTACTGGTACAGGTGCTGCACCAGTTGTTGCTCGTATTGCGAAAAGAATTAGGTCGCATTAACAGTGGGTGTTGTTACACGTCCATTTAGCTTCGAAGGACCAAAACGTGGTCGCTACGCTGCAGAAGGTGTTGCACAATTAAAAAGCAAACGTAGATACATTAGTAACAATTTCAAATAACCGTTTATTAGAAATCGTTGATAAAAAGACTCCTATGTTAGAAGCTTTCCGTGAAGCAGATAACGTATTACGTCAAGGGGTTCAAGGGATCTCTGACTTAATCACTGCACCAGGTTACGTTAACTTGGACTTCGCTGACGTGAAGACAGTGATGAAAGATCAAGGTTCAGCATTAATGGGTATTGGTGTTGCAAGTGGTGAAAACCGTACTGCAGAAGCTACGAAGAAAGCTATTTCTTCACCATTATTAGAAGTATCTATCGATGGAGCAGAACAAATCCTATTAAACATCACTGGTGGATCTGACTTAACATTATTCGAAGCGCAAGATGCTTCTGATATCGTTGCAGCAGCTTCAACAAGTGAAGTAAACATTATCTTCGGTACTTCAATCAACGAAAACTTAGGCGATGAAGTAATCGTTACTGTTATCGCTACAGGTATCGACGAGGAGCGTAAGCACGAAAAAAAGTCAGCAACGCGCGCTAGTCGTTCACCATTCGCGAATAGCACAGCAACTCGTAAAGATTTAGGAAATAACCCTCAAACTTTCCAAGAAAAACAAGTTCCTTCAAAACCACAGCCAGTGGAAGAAAAGAAACCTGAGAAAGATTTATTTGGAGACTGGGATATCCGTCGCGAAACAACTGTACGTGAAACTACTTCTTCAACAGAAGCAGATTCACCATTCGCACAAAGTAACTTTGTAGAAGCTCCAGTTGAGCCAAAACAAACTGAAAATGATGGATTAGATACTCCGCCATTCTTCAGAAAAAGAAACAGAAATTAATGAGTATCATTAAACAGAATGTAAGTCGTATTATGAACTTGGTTGCATCTTCTTGTAACCAAGTTCATAGACTATCTACGGAAGTTTGTCCGATTGTTGTAACGAAAAATCGTACCGCTCGCGAAGTTCAAGAAATGTACGATTTAGGATTTCGACATTTTGCGGAGAATCGTGTCGAAAAACTATTAGAACGACAAGAACAATTTCCGCAAGAGGACATTATCTGGCATTTAATTGGGCCACTCCAAAAACGAAAAGTGAAGCAAGTCATAAATCGTATCGATTTATTTCATGCGATTGACCGTCTTTCGATTATGGATGAGATTGAGAAACGTCTCGAACACCCATTAGATTGTATGCTAGAAATTAATGTCTCTGGGGAAGAATCGAAGCATGGATTCACACCCGAAGAGGCACTGGATGCTTATAGAGCAAGCAAACAATATGAGAAGATTCGTATTGTCGGCTTGATGACGATGGCACCATTTGACGCAAGCGATGAAGAAATTCGCTTCTTTTTTTCGCGTTTAGCACAAATTGCTAAAACAATCGAGAAGGAAGAAGGGTTAGAAGCTCCGTTTTATCTTAGTATGGGGATGAGCGGAGACTTTGAAGCAGCGATTGAATGTGGTGCGACGCATATTCGAATTGGTACAAGCTGGTTTGAAAGGGAGGAAGACTAATGGGATTCATGAATAGTTTAAAAAACTTCTTAAGTCCAGAAGGTGACTACTACGAAGAAGATGATCAAATGGATTACTATGAAGAGCCTGTAGCACAGACAGCTCCAGAAACACGTTCAAGAAATACGTCAAATGTAGTTCCGTTCCAAAGTCCTGGGAGTGAAGAAAACATCTAAGATTTATGTGATGGAACCAAGCGTGTATTCTGAAGCAGAACGCATTGCAGATGCTCTTTTAAAGGGCGAAGCAGTGCTCATTAACTTTAAACGTATGGAACCAAAAGATGCAAAGCGTGTCATTGATTTTGTGGTCGGTGTGGCGTATGCTATTAATGGAGACGTACAAAAGGTGAGAGATGAAATCTTCATCTGTTCTCCTGCAAATTTCCAAGTACAAGGAAATTTTGATGACGAGATGGTTGAAACCTTCCGTCACACTGAATTTTAGAGGAGTGTAACTTAGTGGGTTTAGAAATTATTAGAGTGATAACAACAGTAGCAGGAGTTTATCAATTTATGCTAATCCTTTATGGATTAAATATTTATTGGCATCTATATCTTCCAATGTTCTTGGCGGACTTATTAGATGCTTGTTGCCGTCCGTATGTGTCATTATTTAAAGATGTACGATTTGGAAAATATAGTTTAGCATTAGTAACGTCTATTTTAACGATTTACGTTTCTGTAGGAGTACTATTATTTATTGTCGCAAAAATTTTTGGGGTATAAAAAATGGGAAATGGTGTAGAACAACACTTTAGAAAAGAGGAATTGTCTTTTCTTAAACAAGTGGAAGAATGGGTAGAAGAAGTACGTTTGCAATATGCGCCAGTATTAACGAATTATTTGGATCCACGCCAACAGTTTATTGTGGAGGCGATTGTAGGTCAATATGACGATGTTCGTTATTATTTTGATGGCGGGTATATTGATGCTGAACGGAAACGTTGTATGATTTGTCCGGAATATTATGAGCCAACTTCAGAGGATTTCGAAAATGCTCTATTTCATATTCAATATCCGAAGAAATTTGCGACACTTGGGCATGGTAAAGATTTTAGGGTTCACTGATGAGCCTTGGGCTTTGATCGTAGCTTGATTGGCGATATTATTTCAAACGGAGAAGACTGGCAATTATTCTGCGCTCAAAATATGAAGGAATATATCAGACAACAGCTAGAAAAGATTGGGAAAGTGGCTGTCCGACTTGAAGAAGTCGACTATACGAAATTGATTGTACCAGTGGATCATTGGACTGCGGTACAAACAGTCGTTAGTTCGCTTCGACTCGATACGGTGATTGCTTCCGTATTTAATGTGTCAAGACAGCGTTCAAAAGAAATGATTGAAAGTGGTAAAGTAAAGGTGAACTGGACTGAAGAGAACAGACCTGACTTTATGCTGGAAATTTTAGATATTGTATCTATTCGTGGATACGGTCGCCTTCAAATTCAAAAGATTGAAGGGCGTACAAAGAAAGATAAGATTAAAGTAGAACTAGGATTACTAGAAAAGAATAAAAAATAAAGGAGATTTTTCAATGGCTATTACACCAAACGATATTCATAACAAAGATTTTTCAACAAAATTCAAAGGCTTCGATCCTGAAGAAGTAAATGACTTCTGGAAGAAGTGAAGAAAGAATTAGAAACATTAATTCGTGATAACAAAGATTTAGAAAAAACGCGTCAAAATTCAACGAAGAAAAAAAGTAGAATACTTTAATTCGATTCAAGAAACATTGAATAAATCAATCCTTGTTGCCCAAGAAGCAGCAGATCGTCTTCGCGAAAACGCACGTAAAGACGCTGAAATCATCGTGTTTGAAGCTGAAAAAGCAGCACAAGCAATGTTGAGAGAAGCAGCTGAAAAAGCAACAGAAATTAACCGTGAAACAGATTTAATTAAGAAAGAAACACGTATTTTCCGTCAACGTCTTCAAATCTTAACACAAACACAATTAGACATGATTAAAAACGAAGAGTGGGATATCGTATTAAATACACCAACTCACATCGAAGTGACACCACCATCACTTGATGCTATTATCAAAGATCGTGATAAAAAATCTGAAAACGAAGAATCAAAAGAACAATAATCATGAAGGGGACAATTGTCTCCTTTTTTGATAGGAAGAGGAAAGATTATGGACTTTACAGTCACTGAAGCAGCAAAAACAAAATTGGACGCCATGTTACAAGAGCGCGGCTTAACAGATGTGTTCTTTGTCATGGATTATGTCGATGGGGATAGCCCTTTTTATGAGGGTATGGTCGGATGCCATTGCCAAGTGTACGATAAATATCATTTAGTGGTATTAAAGAAAGGGCAAAAAGAGATTCTTCCTCCAAAGTATGACCAAATTTTTGAGACAAATATTGGGGAAATGGCTTTTACGAGCCACTATACGATGATGTTTGATCAACATAATGTCATTGATTATAGCGTGGATAAATACGGTTTCTACTTAAAGAGTGAAGCAGGTATTTTATCGATGCAACTGAATATTGATTTTGTTGGCTAGGGAAGAGAATTACTTCCCTAGTCTTTTTTTATGTCCTTAAACATTTCTTTACCACTAAAAACTTGCAGTTTGAGACGGAACAAAGTATACTAATATTGTTCACAAAAATACGAGAGGTAAATAACATGAACAAAACAAATCTCGATTTACTAAAACTTATTAAACAACAAGATATTCAAAATCAAAGAGAATTAGCAGAGCTTTCAGGCTATTCGCTTGGTCTCGTGAATCGTGAATTAAAACGACTACGAGAACTTGAACTTGTGGATGCTAAATTTAATCTAACAAGTAAAGCGAAGACGCTCTTTAAGAAAAATAAACCAAAGAATGCTGTTATTTTGGCTGCAGGATTTGGAATGCGTATGGTTCCAATCAATACCGAAACACCAAAAGGGCTTCTTGAAGTGAAGAAAGAGCCGCTGATTGAACGCTTGATTAAGCAACTACAAGCAGTAGGGATTACGGACATTACCGTAGTCGTTGGCTTTATGAAAGAGCAATACGAGTACTTGATGGATAACTATCAAGTGAAACTCGCTGTGAATAGAGACTATGCGACAAAAAATAATTTCTATTCATTACAATGCGTTGCAGGATTCTAGGCAATACGTATATCGTTCCTTGTGACTTATGGTGTAAGGAATCTCCATTTGATACAGATGAATTGTATTCATGGTATTTACTTGGCCAAGAAGAGGTGGAACAAAGCTTCTTTAGAGTAAATAAGAAACAAGAAATCATTACAAGTGATAAAAGAGGAAAAGGAAATCGTCCATACGGTATCTGTTATTTAACAGAAAAAGACGCTAAGGCAGTGACAAAACAATTAAACGCTGCGGCTGCAGAAGAAAGACATGAGAAGTCGTTCTGGGAAGTAACACTTGAAGACGAGAATAGAAAATATACGGTCTACCCAAAACTAATGGATGATTCAACCATCTTTGAAATCAACACGTATGAACAACTTCGTGAACTCGATAAATCATCCTCGCACTTAGAAACGGATGCCTTGCAACAAATCTCGAAGGCTCTAGGAGTAACGCGCGACGAAATCGTCAATATCGAAGTGTTGAAAAAAGGAATGACGAATCGTAGCTTCCTATTTACTTGTAAGGGTCAAAAATACATTATGCGTATTCCAGGAGAGGGAACAGACCATCTCATCAATCGTAAGGAAGAAGCAGATGTATACCATGTCCTAGAAGGAAAGCAAATTTGCGATGATGTCGTGTATATGAATCCAGACAATGGATACAAGATTACAGCCTATTTAGACGGAGCGCGTTCATGCGATAGCACGAATAAAGAAGACTTACAGCGCTGTATGGCGAAATTACGCGAGTTCCATCAGTCAAAATTAAAAGTGAAGCATACTTTCGATCCATTTAAGCAAATTGAGTTTTATCAAAGCTTATGGAATGGTCAATCTTCTTATTATAAAGACCATGCTGAAGTGCAGAAGAAAATTCTAGGGCTAAAGAGCTTCGTTGAAAAATATAAAGCAGAGCCCGTATTAAGCCATATCGATTCAGTCTATGACAACTTCTTATTTACAAAAGAGGGAGACATTCGTCTCATTGACTGGGAATACGCTGGAATGCAAGATCCGCATATTGATATTGCAATGTTCTGTATTTATGCAGGATATGACCGCAAGCAAGCTGATGCGCTAATCGACCTTTATTTTGAAGGGAAATGCGAGAAGATGACACGTTTAAAAATTTATGCGTATATGGCGATTAGCGGGATGCTGTGGAGTAACTGGTGCGAATACAAACGTACACTCGGTGTTGACTTTGGTGAGTACTCATTAATGCAATATCGTTATGCCAAAGATTTCTACCGCATTGTGCAAGAAGAATTAGCAAAAGAGGAAAAATAATGACAAATACAGTAAAACGAGCGATTATTATGGCTGCGGGTAAAGGGACAAGAATGCGTCCTATTACAAACACCATTCCCAAACCGCTTGTAAAAGTAAATGGAAAACGAATGATTGACACTGTTATTGGTGCACTTCATGAACAAGGGATCCATGAAATTTATGTCGTAGTAGGCTATTTAAAAGAGAAGTTTGCTGAACTTAAAGCAGACTATCCAGAAATTAACATCGTTGAAAATCCATACTTTGATGTCGCTAATAATATTTCATCACTGTATGTAGTTCGTGACCATTTAGAAGAAGTGATTATCCTAGATGGCGACCAATTAATCTACAACAGTGAAATTCTACATCCAGAGTTTACACGTTCTGGATATGCGTGTATTCCAGTAGAAAATGGCACCGACGAATGGTTGATGCAAGTGGATGACGATGGAGTCGTTACGAGCTGTAGCCGTACTGGAGGACAGAAGGGATGGCAATTATTTAGCATTTCTCGTTGGACGAAAGAAGATGGCCAACAGTTAAAACGTCATCTCGAAATCGAATTTGAAGAAAAGAAAAACCATGATATTTATTGGGATGATGTGGCAATGTTCTGTTACCCTGATGAGTATGAAATGGGCATTTATCCAATGCAAGAAGGGGATATCGTTGAAATCGATAGCCTTGAAGAATTAGTAGCAGTAGATGACTCTTACAAGAGTGTTCTAGAGGAGGCAAATCATGAATAATGAAGTAGAAAAGAAAAATCTTCGCGACGAGATTGACTGGGTCGCAACGCTTGTACCGCTATTTGGAGTAGTATTGTTAGGAATTCTCTTTATGATATTTCCAGATGCCAGTTCAGCGGTTCTAGAAGGTGTTCGTGGCTTTTTAGGCGACCAATTCAGTATTTACTACGCAATGCTTGCGGTAGGTGTTTTCCTTTGTAGTGTGTATGTGGCTTTTTCAAAATACGGCCAAATCGTTCTTGGTGGCGAGGATAGTGAAGTCGAATATTCCAACTTTAAATGGGGTGTGATGATTTTTACGTCTACGATGGCAGCGGATATTGTGTTCTATGCGATGATCGAATGGGCATTATACGCACAAGAATCTTATCTTGGCGAACTCGGTAGCGTGCAAAAATGGGCGTCCACATTCCCATTATTCCACTGGGGACCAATCGCATGGAGCTTCTACATCATGCTTGCGGTGGCCTTTGGATTTATGTTGCATAATCGTAAAGTAGAGAAACAAAAATTCTCTGAAGCTTGTCGTCCACTTCTTGGAGACAAAGTTGACGGTTGGATGGGGAAACCATCGACTTGATTGCCATCTTCGCGTTAATCGCGGGTACTGCTACAACATTCTCGCTAGCAACACCGCTTCTTTCAGCGGCGATGAGCCAAGTGTTTGGGATTCAAAATTCGAAGATTATCACAATTGTAGTATTATTATTAATCGCAGCCGTATATACAAGTACTGTAATGCTTGGAATGGACGCCGTTTCTAAACTAGCGGCCATCTGTACGTATTTATTCTTTGCCTTACTAGGATACTTCTTATTCTTCGGTGGAGAAACAGTGTATATCTTAGAAACAGGGTTTAGCGCAATTGGGAACCTTGTCCAAAACTTTATCGGAATGTCTACGTGGCTTGATCCGCTTCGTGAAACAAGCTTCCCACAAAAATGGACAATCTATTATTGGTCTTATTGGATGGTTTGGTGTGTGGCTACACCGTTCTTTATCGGTAGTATTTCAAAAGGACGTACCGTTAAAAACACTGTTCTTGGTGGATACGCATGGGGGATTGCTGGGACATTTACGGCGTTTATCATCCTTGGAAACTATGGCTTAGCGCAACAGTTAAAACATGGCTTGGATATTACTGGTATTCTAAGTAATAACGCAGATTATGCGGCAGCTATTTTGAAAATTTTTGATACCATGCCTTTAGCTAACATTGGATTGTTATTACTGGCTGTGACGATGATTGCGTTCTATGCGACAACATTCGACGCTTTAACACTTGTAGTGTCTGCTTATTCGTACAAAGAATTAGAGCACACACATGGGCAGTGATAAACGTGTCCGCATGTTCTGGTCACTCGTATTTATCTTATTCCCAATCGCATTGATTTTCTCAGAAAACTCAATGTATAACTTACAGTCCGTTGCGATTATCGCGGCACTTCCAATTGGGATTATTATTGTCATGATCATTGCAAGCTTCTTTAAGGATGCAAAAGACTATCTTAAAAATTAAGCTTTGAGATATTTGAAAATAAAAATAACCTATTGCTTAGAGTCTGGTGGCTTTAAGCAATAGGTTTTTGTTTTAGTGATGATGGTGATGGCAATTACATTGACCTGGTAGGCAGTTACATGCAACAGAAGTTGGAGCAGTAGCAGCTTTTTCTTTTAAGGCGTCCATTAAATCTTGAATGTCATCTTGACTCAAAGTCGCCTTATCAATCAGTGTATGTAATAAATTCCCATTCTGTTTATGGCAAACTTGATCTAAAAGAACATCGGTCTCTTGGTCGAGTTGTGCTTTCTCAGAAATCGTTGCCGAGTAGTGGAATGGTTTTTTTCTGTCATCGATTTGAATATATCCTTTTTTGGTTAAACGGATAATGAGGGTTTTAATTGTTGAGTCACTCCATGAAAATGAGCGTTGTAGTTGTTCGATAATATATCCGCTTGTGCTGTTTGGATTTGCCCATAGAACACGCATAATTTGACGCTCAGAAGGGCTCATTGGTTGAAATTCTGTCATAAATAGAACTCCTTTCTACAGGTTTAGTCTACAGTCGTCAACTGTTTCTGTCAATCATTTTACTTGATTTTTCGCGTACACTAAATGTCGGGGGTAGGTAGTAAGAGTCACTATATTTTGTGTTTCGTAAAAAAAACAATACAAAATGTTGTTAAAATGTTGCAAAAAACTTCTAGGCTGGATATAATTAGTTTCGTGAGTTTCAAGTGAGCTAGAAATGCATTTTCGTGTATTTCGAATTCAGAAATGGAGTAACTGTGAAAGTCGTTTATTTATCGCTAACTGGAAAGACAAGACAATTCGTAAAAAAATTGGACTGGGATTTTATCGAGATTTCTAAGAAAAATTCTACAGTACAAATGGAAGAACCTTATATCGTCATTACACCAACTTATGGAGAGCAAGTGGCGAATTTTTTTTATGAATTTATTGATTTTGGCGAGAATCGCGCGCTATTAAAAGGGGTTGCCGGTTCAGGGAATCGCAATTTCAATACGAGCTTTTGTTCCAATGCCAGAGCGTTAGCGGCTAAATACCAAATTCCATTGCTGCATTGCTTTGAAAATCAAGGTACAGATAAAGATGTACAAATACTAATAGAAAAGGTGAGAGAGATTGGATAGTCCAAATTAATTAACAAGACTCAAGAAGTTACATACTTCGCATTAAACAATGAGTTAAACCGTCCAGTTGATGGGAAAATTCCATTGCATAAAGATCGTGAAGCGGTTCGTGCGTTCTTCTTAGAACACGTTAACCCAAATACAGTTTTCTTCTATACATTAGATGAAAAACTCGATTACTTAATCGAACACGATTATTTAGAAGCAGAATTTTTAGGAAAATACAACCGTAAATTCGTTAAGAAATTAATGAAAGAAACGTACAAGAAAAAATTCCGTTTCCGTTCATTCATGTCTGCATTTAAGTTCTACAAACAATATGCAATGAAAACAAACGATGGTCAACGTTACTTAGAACGTTTTGAAGATCGTATTGTATTTAACGCTCTTTTCTTAGCAGATGGCGATGAGCAATTAGCACATGATTTAGCGGAAGAAATGATTACACAACGCTATCAACCAGCAACACCAACATTCTTGAATGCCGGAAGAAAACGTCGTGGGGAACTCGTTTCTTGCTTCTTAATTCAAACAACAGACGACATGAATAGTATCGGTCGTACAATCAACTCTGCTCTTCAATTATCAAGAATTGGGGGAGGAGTAGGGGTTAGCTTGTCAAACGTTCGTGCAGCAGGTGACCCAATCAAGAAAATTGAGAATGCATCAAGCGGTGTCGTTCCAATTATGAAATTATTAGAAGATAGTTTCAGCTACTCAAACCAATTAGGTCAACGTAACGGTGCCGGTGCGGTTTACTTAAACGTATTCCACCCAGATATCGTATCGTTCTTATCTACGAAAAAAGAAAATGCGGATGAAAAAGTGCGTGTGAAGACATTATCACTAGGTCTTGTTGTTCCAGATAAATTCTATGAATTAATCAAAAATGACGACATTATGTACTTATTCAGCCCATACGATGTGGAACGTATTTACGGTGTGCCATTCTCATATGTGGACATCACTAAAGAATATGAAAACATGGTAAACAATCCTGAAATCCGTAAATCTAAATTACGTGCGCGTGATTTAGAAAACGAAATTAGTAAATTACAACAAGAATCTGGATATCCATATGTGGTGAACATCGATACAGCAAACCGTGTAAACCCAATCGATGGAAAGATTATTATGAGTAATTTATGTTCTGAAATCCTACAAGTTCAAGAGCCTTCAGTCATTAACAATGCTCAAGAATATGAACACTTTAGGAACAGATATTAGCTGTAACTTGGGTTCAACAAACATCGTGAACTTAATGAAATCTCCTGACTTCGAACGCTCTGTAGATGTAGCTGTTCGTGCGTTAACGTTTGTAACAGACCACTCAAGTATCGATGCTGTTCCAACTGTTAAAAATGGTAATAACAAAGCGCACACTATCGGTCTAGGAGCGATGGGATTACACACATTCTTTGCATTAAATCAAATGGAATATGGCTCACCTGAGTCTATCGAAGCAACTGATTTATACTTCAGAATGTTGAACTTCTACACATTAAAAGCAAGTAACAAGATTGCCAAAGAACGTGGTAAATCATTCGAAGGCTTCGAACGTTCTAAATACGCAACAGGTGAATACTTCGATAGCTACATTGCTGAAGAGGTACAAATTCAATCTGATAAAGTGAAGAAAATCTTTGCAAAACTTCCAATTCCAACTGCAGAAGATTGGAAACAATTAAAAGAAGACGTGATGAGCGGTGGATTATATCACCAAAACCGTTTAGCAATTGCGCCAACTGGTTCAATCAGCTACGTAAACGAAACAAGTGCTTCATTACACCCAATCACTCGTTTAATTGAAGAACGTCAAGAGAAGAAGACTGGTAAGACTTATTATCCAGCTCCATTCTTATCAAACGAAACTTTACCATTCTACAAATCAGCGTACGATATCGATATGCGTAAAGTCATCGACGTATACGCAGCAGCTCAAAAACATATCGACCAAGGAATGAGCTTAACATTATTCATGCGTTCAGAACTTCCTGAAGGATTATACGAATGGAAAGAAGGACGTACAAACAAGATGACAACACGTGACTTAAACATTTTACGTAACTATGCGTGGAATAAAGGCATCAAGTCAATCTACTATGTACGTACATTTACAGAAAACAACGATGAAATCGGAAGTAATGCTTGCGAAAGCTGCAGCATTTAATGGGAATACGAAAGAAAGGACAAAAGCTCATGAGTACAAAACGATATTTTAATGAGATTCTTTCTCAAAATTCTACTCAACCAGTAGAGTACTATAAAGCGATTGACTGGAACCAAGTTGAAGACATGATCGATAAATTAACTTGGGAAAAACTAACAGAGCAATTCTGGTTAGATACACGTATTCCAGTATCAAACGACTTGGACGACTGGAGAACATTATCTCCAGAAGAAAAAGATGTAGTAGGGAAAGTATTCGGTGGATTAACATTATTAGATACGCTTCAATCAGAAGAAGGTGCAAGCTTAATGAAAGATTACGTGCGCACTCAACACGAAGAAGCGGTATGGAATAACATTCAATTCATGGAATCTGTTCATGCGAAAAGTTACTCAACAATCTTCAGTACTTTGCATACAAAAGCAGAAATCGAAGATATTTTCGAATGGACAAACAACAATGAATACTTACAATTCAAAGCAAGAAAGATTAACGAAATCTATCAAAGTAGAGATGCGTTGAAGATGAAAGTTGCCTCAACAATGCTTGAAACATTCCTATTCTACAGTGGATTCTTTACACCACTTTATTACTTAGGAAACAACAAGCTAGCGAACGTAGCTGAAATCATCAAGTTAATCATTCGTGACGAGTCAGTTCACGGAACTTATACAGGATACAAGTTCCAACAAGGCTACAACGAATTATCTGAGTCAGAACAAGAAGAAATGAAGATGTGGGTATACAACTTATGCTTGGAACTTTACCAAAACGAAGTGAAGTATACGCAATCTATTTATGACCAAGTTGGTTGGACTGAAAAAGTTAAAGTGTTTATTCGTTATAATGCGAATAAGGCGCTTCAAAACTTAGGGTTCGATCCATTGTTCCCGGATACTGCTGAAGATGTGGATCCGATTGTGATGAACGGGATTTCAACTGGGACAAGTAACCATGATTTCTTCTCGCAGGTCGGCAATGGTTACCTACTCGGTAGTGTTGAAGCGATGGATGATGAAGACTATACAAAATGGTTGTAATTTCAACTCAAACAGGTTCCTAAAAAGGAGCCTGTTTTTTTGTTGGTGCATAGGTAAAACACTTAGAGCCTACGGCTACGTTCAATAATTATAAGAATAACTGTACCGCCTCAAGCCAAGGTCTTGAGGCTACCAAGCTTCAAACACTCTCTAGAAAATAAATTTTCAAGAGAGTGTAATTCACATTGGTTACGCACGTTATTCTTATGATTATTGGTATCCGAGGCTCTTTGTGTTTTACCTTAAAAAAGTAGGGTGCTTAAGGAATCTGTTTGGTGAAATAATCTATTTTGGTAGCTTCCTCATTTATCATTTCAACCCCTCGTAAATGGACCGGTGCAGGGAGAGAGTGTGTGCACCTCACTGGATTAAGTCTAAGATTTTAATCTTACTGAGCTGTTGTTATAATTATGGACTCTGAAAATACTTTGTGTTTGTAATTACCAAATATGGTAATGAAAGAATTATTTTAGTGAAATAATCTAATTGGTTAGTTTTCTCATCCACATTTCAACACCCTCGTAAATTGACCGGTGCTGGGATAGAGTGGGTGCGCGTCATGGAGGAGGCTCGACAAATGGTGTGATGATGAGTAGAATAGAGGAAAATGAAATGAGGAGTAGTAGTAGATGTCGTACGAAGATTTAAATAAACAAATAGAACCCTTTAAACTCATGGTATTCGATGAGGGGACAGAGGATGTATGGGCAACGCTGGTGCTCTGGTTAAATGAAGACTATAAACAAAATGTGTTTGATACTAGGCAAGAAGAGGGATTCCTTGGAAATGGCTATGATTGGAATTCGCTAGCGACTGTCTTTCTAGAAGAAAAGATGCCAGAATTAGTAGACGCATTGTCGTTTGATTCGGAAGCGGGATTGTTTTCAATTGGATCAGAAGACGTGGAAGCAGTGAAGAAGTTTGCTGTTGGATTTAAAGCGTTATGCGACGATGAGACTGAAATGGCAGACTTATTGAGTCGAGCAATATTAGATTAAAAAAATGAAGTGATACCGTATAAGGTATCACTTCATTTTTTTATTTACATGGACAAGTTGTTAAATGGTCGTTTACCATGCCAACAGATTGCATAAAGGAGTAGACAATCGTTGGTCCGACAAACTTAAAACCTTCTTTGAGAAGAGCGTTGCGGAACTTTTCAGCAAGTGGCGTAAAGGCTGGAACTTCTGCCATAGTAGTGTATTCATTAATGATGGGTTTGTTGTCAACAAAGCTCCAACAAAAAGCGTCAAAGCTTCCATACTTTTCTTGGATAGCAAGAATTGCGTTGGCATTTGCGATAGCGGCACGAATCTTCAGTTGATTACGAATAATGCCTTCATTTTGAAGAAGAGATTGAACTTTAGCTTCGTCATACTTAGCAACCGTTTGGATATCGAAGTTGTCAAAAGCCTCTCTGAAGTTTTCGCGTTTATTGAGAATCGTAGCCCAGCTAAGTCCTGCTTGCATCGTTTCTAGTGTGAGACGTTCGAAGAGAGCTTGGTCATCGTGGCAAGGGACACCCCATTCGTTATCGTGGTAATCCATCATCTTTTGTGAGTGATAGGCCCAAGAACATTTCTCAGGAGTCTGTGGCCAGCCAAATTCAGAAAGAGGATTGCCCGTTTGATAGTTTTCGAGAGCTACTTTATTAAATTCGGAAATCTTCTTAGGGAGTTTCGCTAAAGGGAACCATTTGAATTCTTCAATTTTTCCAGGCTCGCCGTTATGAATTTCAAAATTCGGAAGAGTTGTCACATCTACATGGAAGTAGAAATAGAAATAATCATGTTCGTCAAAATGCATATGAAGCGTCGTGTAGAAAGAAAGGGCGCTTGAAGGGATTTCGAGGCCGATTTCTTCACGCGTTTCACGCAAGGCAGCTTGTGTAATGGATTCATTGGCTTCGATATGACCGCTGACAGTTGCGTCATAATAGCCGTCCATAAATCCTGTATTCATTCGTTTTTGAAGGAGTACCTTTTTCCCTTTTGTAAAGAAGAGAAAGACAGCACTTCTGGTTAAATGTCTCATATTGTCACCTCTAGTTCTAAGAGTAGTCATTTTTCGAATAAATGTAAAGATTTTTTAATATGGAAAGTATTGAACTTTTGGAAAGGATTTCATATGATGATAGTAAGACATTAGGAGGAAAAATGGTGAAAAAATTATTCAAAATTGCAATGTGTTGTGTGGTGCTCACTGGGATGTTGGCGCCTATTACAACTGTTTTGGCACAAGAATCAAGTATTACAATTACAAAGAATGAGGGAAACTCTGTATCAGAGGCCGATACGCCTAAAGGGGATATTGTCGTAAACCTCTCGAATGAAGAGATTCTATTTCAGGAGAATCCTGATAATGTAGTGGATCCGGCGAGTCTCAGTAAACTCATGACCATCTTTATGGTGTATGACGCGATTAAGAGTGGCAAAATTAAGCTGGAGGATAAAGTCGTTGCGACAAAAAACGACCAAGCGATATCGAACTTAACAAACCTTAGCAATTCGCCCATTGTAGAGGGAGTGGAATATCCAGTGAGCGAGCTGATTAAGATGGCACTTCTTCCTTCTTCAAATGCTGCAGTTTTGATGTTAGCAAATCTAATTAATCCAAACGCTGATGATTATGTGGATTTAATCAATCAAAAGGCGCAAGAACTGGGAATGACCCATACAAAGTTTGTTGGAGCATCTGGTGCCGTTACGAAAGATTTTGAAGGACTCTATACAGTGCAACGATATCCTTCAAATGAGACGAACCAGTCAACGGCTAGAGATTTAGCGAAGATGGTTGTAGCGATGTTAAAGGCGCATCCAGAAATTACAGAAATTACTAAGAATAAAGAATTAACTGTCATGAGTGGAACGCCGTATGCCAAAACGATTACCAATACAAACCATTCGGTGGAAGGGGACGTATTGGCGTATCCTGGAATCGTTGGATTGAAGACTGGTACGAGTGAAAGAGATGGATTTAATTATATCGGAATCTACAAACAAGACGGTGTAGAGCTCGTCGAAGTGATTCTGGGAGTCGGACAATTCGCGGATCATCACGGCGAGTATAATCGTCATAAAATCGGGAATGCATTATTGCAGTATGTTTTTAAAAACTTTGAACACAAGACATTGTTCAATCCAGGAATGCAGACTATCGATGGGCAAAAGGTGACGCTAGAGCATGCAGTCGATGTATTTGTAGAAAAAGGGAAAGAACCGGCAGTGACAGTCGAAGGTAATACATTGAAGGTTCAAACAAACTACGGAACTTTGTATGGCGAAGAATACACTGTGAAAGTGGAACAAGCCGCAAGCGATGCCCAAGAGTCTACTTATATTGAAACAACTCAAAATGAAGAAAAGCTTCCTAAAAGAATTATAGAAGGGTTGCTGCGATTTCTACTTAAAGTGCCATTCCTTGTTTGGCTAGCAGTACTAGGTTTCCTTTTTGTTTTAGTAATGATTCTTAATATGAAGAAGAAATTTAAGAGAAGAAAAACTAGGATTAATAGAAGAGGGAGGTAGAAAACTGTATTAGTCTTAGAAAAAAACTGTATTAAATTGACGAAAAAACACAGTCCGTATTATGAAAATAAATGAAAACACCAGATGTTGTATTCACAATTTATTCATATTTGAGTTGTCAGAATTTTGAGTAATCAATTCACAAGTAAAATGTAACCTAATTGTAATGGAACTCGAGTAGAAATAGTTGGAAAAATCTAGATTAGATATGGTAATATGTTTAGCTGAATAAGGGTGAAAAAATTTCCTGTTCAGTGAAAATTCACAAATTATCGAAGTAGAAATTAATAAAATAAGAGAAGAGGTAGAAGATGTTTAGTTCAAAAAATATTCAAATGAATGAGCGTAAAAAAATGGTTCTAAAAGTAACACGTTACGCAATCAAGAAATTAAGCATGGGGTACAGCATCAGTAGCTGTAGCATTAGGGTTCATGTTTGTACAAGGGCAAACAATTGTACATGCGGACACCGTAGAAGCAACATCAGCTGAAACAACAGCGAAACCTGCAGAAGAGAAGAAAGATACGGTCGAAGACGACAAAGCAGTTTATGAAGTTGCCGTAGAAAAACCAGAAGCAACAACTGCAGCTGAGGGTGTAACTCCAGCAGAAAAAACTGAAGAAACAACAGCCGCAACAGAGAAAGCAGAAGAAACAACTGCTGCTCCAGAGAAAAAAGAAGAAACAACTGCTGCTCCAGAGAAAAAAGAAGAAACGACAGTAGCTGAAGAAAACAAACCACGTACTCGTTCAAGACGTGCAGTTGCCGAAGGTGAAGCAGCTACTGCAAGTGATGATAAAGTTGGTGAAGATGTTGTAGACGCAACTTCTACTCCTAAAGTAGAAAAACCAGGTTTTACACCAAAAATTTTAGCAGAACAATTATTAAAACAAGTTTCATGGTTAGACTTCGGTGATAAAGCAAACTGGACTGGTGCTGAAACAACAGCGGACGGCAAATTAGCCCTTCAAGTGGGTGCTACTTATACGAAAGAAGTAATGCCTGGTTATGTTGTAAAAATTAAAGTTAAATCTTTAAAACCATTCCAAGCGACTGAATTGTATAAAAAACGGTTGGAAGAACGAGGCGCTACAGACGAAGAAAAAGCAACTTACGATCCAAACGCAAAAAATGGATATATCAACTCTATTGGTGACCCAAAAACAAGAGCTGCTTTTAATAATAAAGAAGAAGCAAAAGTAATTGCGGATCCACAAAATAGATGGACTGAAATCCGTAAAGAAGGGATCGACACTGGTAATAAACAAACTACGATTTCTTCAGAATTCAACGGTGGAAATATCGGTGTTCAATTTGATATTTCAGCAACTTATAAAGGAAAAGCAGTAAAACCAGCAATCGTTATGGCCGATGGTGAGTCAGCTAACCCAGGTGAGTTAGTACTCTTCACTACAAACGGTTCAGGTTGGCAACATGTTGGGGAATGGTTAAAAAATAATAATAAGAATACGAAAAACTATGTTCCTCAAGATACAGCAGATCTATTTGACCCATCAAAAAATTACGGTAGTGTAAACGTTGATGGAGCTAACATTAGTGCACTTAACTTAAACCTTTTACGTAGAGCAACTGCTGTGGGTGAAGACGGTAAAACTGTAGCATGGAAATACTATGGAAGCGCAGACTTGAAGACAGGTGGTTTAGGAACAGGCGTATTTGGTCCTAACGTTTCTGCAAGCACGATTGCCGTACCTATGGTAATGACACGTGGTGCTTCTGAAATTGGATTATATATCGCATCTTCTGGTAAACAATCAGCAATGCTTGGTTTCTTACCGTTAGATGAAGGCGATGCTCCAGATTCATACGGAATCGCAACACATGCGATTAACCAAGTCAATGGGGTAACAGGCGCAGCCGTTAACCAACCATACCTTGGGGATACTCGCCCAGATATGGATGAAAACTTAGAGCGTACAGACTGGAAAGGTGACGATAAGGACGGTACAGGCGATGAAGGTATCGACCAAATTTTACCAACAGACTTAAAAGGCAACACAAACGGAATGATCGCATTAGATCGTACACGTCCAGGTAACTATACGTTAACAGTACAAGCAAACACTGGTGGAGCTCCTGAAGCTTATGCTTACGCATGGGTTGACTTTAACCAAAATGGTAAATTTGACGAAAACGAACGCTCTGAAAAAGCAACAATCACTAAAGATGGTAATGTAACATTACAATTTAACAATGGTCCAATCTTAAGCGATCTTCAATTAGATAAATTAGGCGTGCGTGTTCGTGTATCTACTTATGCTCCAGATATTGAAAGCCCAACAGGAATGTCAATGTCAGGGGAAGTAGAAGACTTTGAAACACAAGTAATCTTCCCGCCAAAAGGAAGCAAAAAAGAAACTGTAAACCTACAAGGCGTGAAACAAACTGCAACAGTGGAATTCACAGCTCAAGGTAAACAACGTTACTCAAGAACTGAAGATGCAGTGATTGATGAAACTGTGGCTCCATATATTGTTGACGAGCAAGGAAATAAAGTTGAATTAGACGCTGAAGGATATTATGTAGTACCAGGTGAAGGTAAATACCGTGTAACAGGTGCTGGTAAAGACGTTAAAGTGGAATTTATTCCAGATAACGGCTTTGTTGGAACTGCAACAGGAATTACAATTCGTCGTCTTGACAACAATGCTGTAGATACTGGATGGTATACTAAAGATAATTCTCAACCCACTATTAGTGACCAAACAAACACAATGGATGGTCGTTACATCCCAACAGTAACTCCATTGTCTGAAGAAGTAACTACAGAAGATTTACAAGGGTTAGAACACGACAAAAAACTTACATTTACAAATGGAGCAGGCGAAGTAAAACCTTCTGCTGCAACACCAATGGTTATTGTGGATCCAGAAACGGGTGGTCTCATTGGTAATGAAGCTCCTGCGATGAAGGATGGTAAGGTAGTTGGATTATATGAGATTGATCCAATAAATGGAACGGTGAAATTTACGCCAAATAAAGACTTTATTGGAACTCCAGATCCAATTTTAATCCAAGTGGTGGACGAAGCGACTGGCCGTTCTTTAGCCGGGGTTAAATACACTCCAACTGTAAATCCTGTAACTCCAGTCGGTGAAAACAAAGAAACAACTGGTAAACAAGGACAACCACAATCTGACACAGTAACATTCAAACAACAAGATGGAGCAGAAACGAAAGTTCCTATGGTTGTGAATGCTGAAAACCCAGCGAAATTCATCGATCCAGCAACTGGTGAACCAACAGATGCGACTGAATTGCCAGCAATGAAAGATGGTAAACAAGTAGGTACGTACACAATTGACCCAGCGACTGGTAAAGTGACATTCACACCAAACAAAGACTTCGTGGGAACTCCAGATGCAATCACTGTTCAAGCAAAAGATGCAAACGGAACTCCAGCGACAGCAACTTTACACGCCAACAGTTACTCCAGTAACTCCAACTGGTGAAGATAAGACTACAACTGGTAAACAAGGACAAGTTCAAAAAGAAACTGTTAAATTCACTGAAGGCGACTCTGAAGTACCAATGAAGATTGATGCTGATCAACCAGCTAAATTCATTGACCCAGCTACAGGCGAACCAACAGATGCGACTGAATTACCAGCGATGAAAGATGGCAAACAAGTAGGTACTTACAAACTTGATCCATTAACAGGTGAAGTAACATTCACACCAAACAAAGATTTCGTAGGAACTCCAGATGGAATTACTGTTCAAGCTAAAGACGCGAACGGAACTCCAGCAACTGCGAAATACACACCAACAGTTACAGCCGTAACACCAACTGGTGAAGATAAGACTACAACTGGTAAACAAGGACAAACTCAAAAAGAAACTCCTAAGTTTACAGAAGGCGACTCTGATGTACCAATGAAGATCGACGCTGAACAACCAGCTAAATTCATTGATCCAGCTACAGGTGAACCAACAGACGAAACAACATTACCAGCAATGAAAGATGGTAAACAAGTTGGTACTTACACAATTGATCCAACTACTGGTGAAGTAACATTCACACCAAACAAAGACTTTGTTGGAACTCCAGATGGAATTACTGTTCAAGCAAAAGATGCGAACGGAACTCCAGCGACAGCTAAGTACACACCTACTGTAACAGCTGTAACTCCAACAGCAGAAGATGTGACATCAACAGGTAAACAAGGACAAACTCAAAAAGAAACTCCTAAGTTTACAGAAGGCGACTCTGATGTGCCAATGAAGATCGATGCTGAACAACCAGCTAAATTCATTGACCCTGCAACAGGTGAACCAACAGATGAAACAACATTACCAGCGATGAAAGATGGTAAACAAGTTGGTACTTACACAATTGATCCAACTACTGGTGAAGTAACATTCACACCAAACAAAGATTTTGTTGGAACTCCAGATGCAATCACTGTTCAAGCAAAAGACGCGAACGGAACAGCTGTAACAGCAACTTACACACCAACAGTTACACCAGTAACTCCAACAGGTGAAGATGTTGAATCAACAGGTAAACAAGGTCAAGAACAAAAACAAACACCTAAGTTCACTGAAGGTGACGAAGTAGCTCCGATTACAATTAACGCTGATCAACCAGCTAAATTCATCGACCCAGCTACAGGCGAACCAACAGATGCAACTGAATTACCAGCAATGAAAGATGGTAAACAAGTTGGTACTTACAAACTTGATCCATTAACAGGTGAAGTAACATTCACGCCTAATAAAGATTTCGTAGGAACTCCAGATGGAATTACTGTTCAAGCGAAAGACGCGAACGGAACTCCAGCAACTGCGAAATACACACCAACTGTTACTCCAGTAACTCCAACTTCAGAAGATGTGGAATCAACTGGTAAACAAGGACAAAAACAAAAACAAACACCTAAGTTCACTGAAGGTGACCCAGTAGCACCAATCACAATTAACGCTGATCAACCAGCTAAATTCATCGATCCAGCTACAGGCGAACCAACAGATGCGACTGAATTACCAGCGATGAAAGATGGTAAACAAGTGGGTACTTACACAATCGATCCAACAACTGGTGAAGTAACATTTACACCGAATAAAGACTTTGTTGGAACTCCAGATGGAATTACTGTTCAAGCAAAAGACGCAAACGGAACTCCAGTAACAGCTAAGTACACACCAACAGTTACTCCAGTAACTCCAACTGCAGAAGATGCAGAAACAACTGACGTTCAAGGTAAGACACAAACAGCGAAACCTAAATTCACTGAAGGTGACTCTGATGTGCCACTTGATGACACAGTACCTGCAACATTCGAAGATGGATCAACTACGAAAGTGATTCCTGGTGTAGGAACATTTACAGTAGCTCCAGACGGAACAATCACATTTGTTCCAGAACCAAACTTTACTGGTGTTGCTCCAGCTGTAACAATTCAACGTGTTGACGTGAACGGTACAGTTGTGAAAGCAAACTATGTTGCAACAGTTACACCAGCTCCTGCTAAACCAGTAGAAGTTGAACCAACTACAACAACACCAGAACCAGCTAAACCACAACAAGAATTACCAAACACTGGTACAAGCGATGAATACGGAGTATTTAGTGCAGCAGCATTAAGTATCCTAGCATCAGTAGGTTTAGTAGCTACATCTCGTAAAAAAGATGAAGAGCAAGAAGCTTAATTTAAAACATTAAGAACAGCATGGGACTAGGGCAACCTAGCCCCATGTTTTTTTAGTAAAATAAATTGTAGAAATGCGTTGAATACGATAAAATTAAGAGATTAAGTCACTCAAATTTGAAAGAATAAAAAGGAAGGAGGTAGCTATGTTTAGTTCGAAAAACACTCAGATGAATGAGCGTAAAAATCGTTCGAAAGTAACGCGTTATGCGATTAAAAAACTCAGCATGGGAACAGCTTCTGTGGCGGTCGCATTAGGCTTTTTATTGGTGCAAGGACAAAGCGTTGTTTTAGCCGATACCGTTGAAACGACTCAAAGTACTACTGAGACTAAAAGCAGAGGAAACATCTGAAAAAGTAGAAGCAACCACTGAAGAAACAACAACTACCTCTGAGGAACAAGCGCCTCGTACTCGTACAAGACGCGAAGCTGTGGGACGCTCCAGCAGCAACTTCTCCAGTCGGGGCGGATGTTGAAGATGCTACGGCTACTCCTAAAGTTACAAAACCTGGATTTACTAAGGAATTATCGCAAGAAGAATTGCTTAGCCAGGCAAGTTGGATTGATTTTGGTGACGTGGCGAACTGGAGTGGAACTACGACTACTTCAACAGGGCAATTAGCCTTACAAGAAGGGTCAACGTATACAAAAGAAATTAGTCCAGGCTATGTCGTGACGGTTCGCGTGAAGTCTCTGAAACCATTTAACGCAACGGAAATCTACAAGAAGAGACTTGAAGCACAAGGAGCAACGGTGGCTGAAAAGAACACTTATGATTCAAACGCGAAAAATGGATATATGAATAGCGCGGAAAGTGTAGACGGAAAACGTGAATATGGCGCAGGGAAAGAAGCGCTAATTGTCGGCGAACCACAAGACGCGTGGAGTGAAATTTATAATTCAGGAATCGATACTGGTGAAAAGAGAACAACGATTACGACGCAATATGAGGGCGGAAATGTCGGAGTTCAATTTGAAATCACAGGAACGTATAAAGGAAAAACGGTCAAACCAACTGTTCTTATGACAGAAGGAGATTCGTCTAATCTAGGGGAGTTGTCTCTCTATACAACTAACGGAACAGGTTGGCAGCATTTTGCAGAATGGTATAAATACGATAGCCCTTATACGCTGAATTATTTCCCACAAGATACAAAAGACTTATTCGATCCGAAATAAAAAAAGTCATTGGATTCAGACCGCTTCCGATTAATGGAGTGAACTACCATAGTGGAGAGTTGGCAGCGATTCGTGAGGCTACACAGGTCGGGCCCAGATAAGAAACCTGTGGCGTGGAAATACTACGGAAGTCCTGACCAAAAAACAGGCGGACTTGGAACGGGTGTATTTGGACCAAACTTATCTGCTGGGAATGGTGGCTGTACCGATTGTCATGACGCAAGGAGCTACAGAAGTGAGTCTGTATATGGCTTCGGCAAGTAAGCAGTCTGCCATGATTGGATTCTTACCATTTGACGAAAGTGATGCTCCGGAAAGTTATGGAAAAGCGACGCATAGTATTAACCAAGTTCACAATGTGACAGGGGAAGATGTAAAGCAACCGTACCTTGGAGATACACGTCCGGATGTCGATGAAAATGTCGACCGTACGAACTGGAAAGGCGACGATGCAGAAGGTTCTGCGGATGAAGGCATTGACCAAATCTTACCAGCCGACCTTAAAGGAAAAACAAACGGTATTTTAGTGTTAGACCGTACAAACACAGGCGATTTAACCATGTCCGTTGAGGCCACATACAGGTGGAGCGGACGAAGCAACACTATATGGATGGGTAGACTTTAACGGAAATGGAACGTTTGACGAAGATGAACGCTCTGAAAAATTAACGATTAATGCAGACGGCACAGCTACTCTTGTCTTTAAGGATGCTTTCAAAAAAGTGAACGTTTCGCTGAGTGAGCTTGGTGCACGTGTGCGGATCGCAAAAGACGCGACTCAAATTGAGAAGCCAACAGGGATGGCCTTGTCAGGTGAAGTGGAAGATTTCGAAGTGCATTTAACCTTCTTACCAAAAGGAAGTAAGACAGAAACAGATGGACTACAAGGAATTCCGCAAACGGGAACAGTGGTCTTCACACCAAGCGGAAAACAACGCTATTCACTAACAGACGATGCGGTGATCGACGAAGCCATCGAACCAGTAATCGTTGATGAGACGGGTGCCAAAGGGGACGCTTGACGCAGAAGGGTACTATGTCGTGGCTGGCGAAGGGAAATATAAAGTCACGGGAGCAGGAAAAGATGTGACCGTTGAATTTATTCCAGAAGCTGGATTTGTCGGGAACGGGCAAAGGAATCACGATTCGTCGAACGGACGATAACGGAAATGATACTGGATGGACGCCAGTGAGCGCGAATGAGACGATCGTCAGCGACCAAACAAATACAATGGATGGACGTTATATTCCAACGGTTGTTCCAATGTCCAAAAGAACTCACTAGTACAAAAGTACAAGGGCTCGTCCACGTGGAAACACCGAAGTTCGAAGGAAAAGATGGAGCTGTTACACCGTCAAGCGAGAAGCCAATGGTCTTAGTTGATCCAAAGACTGGCAAGGCGCTTGGTGCGAGTGCTCCAGCGATGAAAGATGGAAAAGAGGTTGGAACGTACACGGTCGATGAAACGACGGGGAAAGTCACGTTTACACCGAATAAAGACTTCACAGGGACAGCAGAACCCAATCGTTGTTCAAGTGATTGAAAAAGCAACAGGAAAAGCAATTGCTGGCTTGAAATATACGCCGACTGTTACACCAGTCACTCCAACAGGAGAAGATGTGACATCAACAGGTAAACAAGGAAAAGTTCAAACTGGAACACCGAAGTTTACTGAGGGAGACGCGGAAGTACCGTTGAAAGTAGACGCAGACCAACCAGCGAAATTTTCGTGGTAAATGGGACGGCAGTAGAAGACACAACGATTGACGCTATGAAAGATGGCGTAAAAGTTGGTTTTTACGCAATTAATCCATTGACAGGTGAAGTAATATTTACGCCAAATAAAGATTTCGTAGGAACACCAGATGCGGCTACCGTTCAAGTCAAAGATGAGAATGGAACTACGGCAACTGCGAAGTATACGCCAAATGTGACGGCAGTCACTCCAACGGGAGAAGACGTAACATCTACTGGTAAACAAGGGAAAGTTCAAACCGGAACACCGAAGTTTACTGAGGGAGATGCGGAAGTACCGTTGAAAGTAGACGCAGACCAACCAGCGAAATTCGTGGTAAATGGAACGGCAGTAGAAGACACAACGATTGACGCTGTAAAAGATGGCGCAAAAGTTGGAACGTATACGCTTGATCCACTAACAGGTGAAGTGACATTTACACCAAATAAAGATTTCGTAGGGACGCCAGATGCGGCTACCGTTCAAGTCAAAGACGAGAATGGCACAACCGCAACTGCGAAGTACACACCAACTGTGACGGCAGTAACGCCAACAGGAGAAGATGCGACTTCGACTGGTAAACAAGGAAAAGTACAAACTGGAACACCGAAGTTTACTGAGGGAGATGCGGAAGTTTCGTTGAAAGTAGACGCAGACCAACCAGCGAAATTTATCGTCAATGGAACTGCAGTAGAAGACACAACGATTGACGCTATGAAAGATGGCGCAAAAGTTGGTACTTATACGATTAATCCATTAACAGGCGAAGTTACGTTCACACCAAATAAAGATTTCGTAGGAACGCCAGATGCGGCTACCGTTCAAGTCAAAGACGAGAATGGAACAAGCGCAACAGCGAAGTACACTCCAACTGTGACGGCAGTAACGCCAACCGGAGAAGACGTAACTTCAACGGATGTTCAAGGGAAGACACAAACTGCTAAGCCAACCTTTACAGAAGGAGACGCGGAAGTACCGCTAGATGATAGCGTACCAGCTACTTTTGAAGATGGAACGACTGAGAAAGTCATTGCGGGTGTTGGAACATTTACCGTAGCAGCGGACGGAACGATTACCTTTGTTCCGGAAGCGAGCTTTACAGGCGAAACGCCAGCGGTAACGATTCAACGTGTGGATATGAATGGCACAGTTGCAAAAGCAAGCTACACAGCAACAGTGACGCCGGCTCCAGTGGAACCAGCAAAAACCTGAGGAACCGACGAAGCCTGAAAATCCAGCGCAACCTGAGGAACCTGCTAAACCAGTTGAACCAGCTGATCCTGCTAAACCAACTGAGCCAGAACAAGAAGCTCCACAGCAAACGGTTGTAGCACCAGCTGTTGAAAAAACAACTCAAACAGAATTACCAAATACGGGGACAACGGATGAGTTTGCGATTTTCAATGTGGCGGCTCTTACCATTTTAGCTTCATTAGGCCTTGTAGCGACTTCTCGTAAAAAAGAAGAACAAGAAGCATAACCGATAAAAAAACACAAAGCGTGAGACTAGTAATCCTAGTGTCACGCTTTTTTGACGTTGCAAAACTTCCATTATCAGAGTAGACTAGAAAGGTACACACTGAAAAGGAGTGATTTGAATGAAGAAAATCGAACAAAAAGATTTATTCGAGTTGAAAAATGTAGGGCAACCTGTTGTCGCAGGAGATGCTTTCTTTTTTACAGAAACAAAAATGAACGAAAAGAAAAATACGTACGAGACAGCTATCTATAAGTACACAGTCGACGGAAAGGTGGCGTATGGAGACGAAGGAACGGTGAATTCATCGCTGAAAGTTTCTCCAGACGGGAAATGGATTAGCTTCATCAGCAATGCCGGGGAAGAAAAGACGCCTCAACTAAAAATCCAATCGGTTCAAGGTGGGAAAGCTATTGCCTTAACAGAAGAGAAAAAAGGCGTTTCTAGCTACGTGTGGTCAAAAGATAGCAAGTCTATCGTCTTCCAAACAACAAAACCAGAGGAAGAAGAGAAGAAAGAAGAATTCCCTCAACCAATCGTCGTTGAAAAAACAACGTATCGTTTTGACGGTGGAACATTCTTACCAAACGACGAAGTGACACAAATCAAAAAAGTGGACGTTGCTACAAAAGAAGTAACAACACTATTCGAATCAAAAGAATCTATCGGACTTCGCGATGTATTACATAATGAAACAACACTTGTAGTGGACCGCGATTTATCAAACGTTCGCTGGACATTAGACAGTGCAGAAGCGTGCTACGTGGACGTTGCAACAGGCGACATTCATCCGATTCTTGAAGCAGGAACAGATGAATCTTATCGCTATGTGTTAGATGCAAAAGACGGAGCAGTCTTGCAATATAGTTCAGGGAAAGCACGGATTCGTAACGCAAGCAGACTTAATCGTGAACTTCGATAGCAAACCAGATGCGGAAGGGCATATTTTAAACTTAACAGCCGACCTTGATGTGGAATGGGGCGACTGGCTCGTGGCGGATTTCCAACAAGCCGTGACAGGAGTTGAGCCACAATGGTTTGACGAAGAAAGCTTCTTAGCGTGCGCAAGCGTTGAAGGTAGAACTGTTCTTTACCGTTTGTATTTAGACGGACGAGTGGAAAAAATCTTCGATGAACTCTTACACCTAACAGGAGCAACGATCATCTCTGAAGACGAGTTATTCATCACGTACTCAACCACAACGGTACCAAGCGTATTAGCGCGCTTAAATCTAACAACAGGCGAAATCACAGACCTTTATAATCCAAACGAAGCGTACTTAGCTGAGCACATCGTTACAACGCCTGAACGTTTCACTTATAAAGGATACGACAACTGGGATATCCACGGTTGGTACATGCCACCAGTAGAAAAAGCAGACAAGCACGCGGCAATCCTCTATGTCCACGGTGGGACCACAAGTGGCGTACGGCGAAAGTTTCTTCCATGAAATGCAAGCCCTCGCTGCAAAAGGCTACGGCGTCATTATGATTAACCCACGCGGAAGTAACACTTACGGACAAGACTTCGTGAAGAGTATTCTTGGCGATTACGGGAACCATGATTTTCGACGACTTAATGATGGGGGTAGACTACATCTTAGAAACACACCCTGAAGTCGACGCGGACCAATTATACGTTGCCGGAGGAAGCTACGGCGGATTCATGACGAACTGGATCGTAACGCACACCGACCGCTTCCGTGCAGCCGTCACACAACGTTCAATCAGTAACTGGATTAGCTTCTACGGCACAAGCGATATCGGCCCATTCTTCGTAGAAAAACAATTGCTTGATGACATTAACCACACTCAACGTTTATGGGAAATGTCACCAGTCGCTCATGCGAAAAACGCGAAGACGCCATTACTAGTCTTACACGGACAAAGTGACTTACGTTGCCCACAAGAACAAGGGGAGCAAATGTATATGGCCATGCGTAAAAACAATGTACCAACAAAAATGATTTTATTCCCTCAGTCTAGCCACGGACTATCTCGTCAAGGATTACCAAACCTTCGTCAAGCCCGTCTAAAAGCAATTACAGACTGGTTTGAGGAATATTCAAAATAACAGCGTCCTCTCTAAAATAGCAGAGGTTGACGCACATAACTAGCTATTGATTTCGAAGAATCAACGGATTTTATAATAGCTGTAATAGGAAAAAGATGAAATGTGAATTAGCGGACGTTAGAATGAAGTTCTTACGTCCGCTTTGAACATTAAAGGGGAGAGACAATAGGCTCGACCCGGTCTCCTATTACAGCTATTATCAAAAAATCTGTAAGGATTCTGAAAAATCAAATTAAATTAAATAGGGTGAGTCGACATCGGCTCACCCATGTTGCTTAATTAGAATAATAAAGTTATTTATTAGCCTAATTGAACAAATTTAAATGGCGTTGCATTTGTCTCCACATTAGATTGCAACTGTTGAAGAGAAGTATTAAAGTCGTTCATCCACTCGGTTGAAACGACTGACAATTTTAACCGTGCTTCGTTTGTCATGCGAAGCAATGTTTCAAGCGACTGTAAAATGTCGTCTGATTCCTTGCCGACAAGTTCCGTTCGGTAAGTTGCAATCAGCATTTCACGATCCGTTTGAAATTGTTCATACAGTAACCTGTCACAAGACGCACCTGAAAAACAAGTACGAGCAGTTCGGTTTTCCGTGTTACAAATCATGATGATGTTATCTGCATTCTGAAATCGTTGTTGATGTGGATCTTGATTTTTCGGATTGTCACATAACTCCATGGTTTGTGCCTGAACTCGAAACCACTTTAAGCATTTCTCTTCGGGGATACCAAAGCGTTCGAAGGCTCGTTGTTTAAAGTGTTTTGTGAGAGAATACTGTTGAAGATTCGCAAGTCCCATAGCGTACACCTCCTTTCAAAAATTTTCACCTATATTATACTCCTCACGCTAGAGAAAAACACGAAAAGAAGAGTAGATTTGTTGACGAATTTAAGGGAATACTGTAATCTACTAAAAGGAAAAAATTAATAGTTACCTGTAAAGGGATATGTGTTGACAGATTCTCTATTATTTGGTAGACTATTGGAGTTGAGAAAACAAGCAGAAGCATCCCGCTTCTCGCCTAAGTTGACAAGAGTCCTTGGGCTGATAGGAAATGTTCAAGTTTTAAAAAGACATTGGCAGCGGGAGTATTCTACTACTTCCGTTGCTTTTTTGCTTTTTTTCTCTCAAAAATTCTTGGAGGTGAATATCATAGCAAAGATATGATGGTCAATGATGGAATTCGCGCTCGTGAGTTACGTGTTATTGACAATAACGGTGAACAAATTGGTGTTCAAACGAAAAACGATGCTTTACGTTTAGCAGAACAAGCTGGACTTGATCTAGTATTAGTTTCGCCAAACGCAAAACCGCCAGTTGCCAGAATTATGGATTATGGTAAATATCGCTTTGAACAACAGAAAAAAGAACGAGAAGCTCGCAAAAACCAAAAAGTCATCAATATCAAAGAAGTGCGTTTAAGCCCTACAATTGATGAGAACGACTTTAATACGAAGTTAAAAGCGGCGATCAAGTTCCTTGAAAAAGGCGATAAAGTCAAAGCAAGCATTCGATTCAAAGGTCGTGCCATTACTCATAAAGAGATTGGTCAAAAAGTTCTCGAGCGTTTAGCAGAACAAGTTTCTGAAATCGCGACAGTTGAACAAAAGGCTAAAATGGACGGACGAAGCATGTTCTTGATGTTAGCACCTAAGAATGATAAGTAAAAAAGTAACAGGAGGAAAGTCTCATGCCAAAACAAAAAACACACCGTGGTTCAGCTAAACGTTTCAAACGTACAGGTGGTGGAGGATTAAAACGTTCTCAAGCCTTCACAAGCCACCGTTTCCATGGCAAAACTAAAAAACAACGTCGTCACTTGCGTAAACAAACAATGGTTCACGCTACTGACATCAAACGTATTAAACAACAATTAAGTCAAATGCGTTAATTCAGCACGCAAACTATTACATTTTCGAACAGTCGCAAGAGACTGATAGACCAAGGAGGAATTAATTATGCCACGTGTTAAAGGTGGAACAGTTACTCGTCGTCGTCGTAACCGCGTTTTAAAATTAGCAAAAGGTTACTACGGAGCGAAATCAAAATTATTTAAAACAGCTAAACAAGCAGTCATGAAATCATATATGTATGCTTACCGTGACCGTCGTCAAAAGAAACGTGACTTCCGTAAATTATGGATCGCACGTATCAATGCGGCAGCTCGTTTAAACGGATTAAGCTACAGCAAATTAATGCACGGCTTAAAATTAGCTGGTATCGAAATGAACCGCAAAAATGTTAGCTGACTTAGCAGTTAACGATGCAGCTGCTTTCACAGTATTAGCAGACAAAGCTAAAGAAGCATTAGCAAAATAATTTTATTTTCTAGATAATAGATCCACATTTGAGCCCCGTTAAACTCAATGTGAAGAATACCAAGAAAGAAATTGGAGGAAACAATCGTGCGTACAACATACATGGCTAAAGCTAGCACTACAGAACGTAACTGGGTTGTTATCGACGCTACTGATGTGCCATTAGGACGTCTTTCAGCTGTTGCAGCAAGCATTTTACGTGGAAAAAACAAACCAACATTTACACCTAACGTTGATACAGGTGATTTCGTAATCATCATCAACGCTGACAAAGTTGCCTTAACAGGTAAAAAAGCAACTGATAAAGTTTACTATCACCACTCAAACCACCCTGGTGGATTGACAGCTCGTACAGCTGGTGAATTACGTGCTAACAACTCTCGTAAATTAGTTGAATTATCAATCAAAGGCATGTTACCTAAGAACTCATTAGGTCGTCGTCAATTTACTAAATTACATGTTTACGGTGGAGCTGAACATCCACATGCTGCACAACAACCAGCAGTAGTAGACATCCAATCACTAATCTAAGGAGGAAAAAGCATTGGCTCAAGCACAATACCGCGGCACTGGACGCCGTAAAAACTCAACTGCCCGTGTTATCTTAGTACCAGGGACAGGAAACATTACAATTAACAAAAAAATCAATCGAAGAATACATCCCATTTGCTTACTTACACGAAGTAATCAAACAACCTTTAAAACTTAACTGAAACTTTAGGTTCATACGACGTTTTAGTTAACGTTAACGGTGGTGGATTCACAGGTCAATCAGGAGCTATCCGTCACGGAATCGCTCGTGCATTATTAACAGTTGACCCTGACTTCCGTGGAGTGTTAAAAAGCTGCTGGCTTATTAACACGTGACCCA
>BNJV01001825.1_pt1 | contig 62002 bp, 73 predicted proteins | sample 8540591 | NCBI WGS metagenome assembly BNJV01 (sample SAMD00202457, study PRJDB9452) | human saliva metagenome | host: Homo sapiens | reverse complement strand
TGCTTGTCAATATTTTACAATTTTCATTTTTATTAACATTAAAAACATAACTTATATTCTAAGCTCATGTTTTATATATTTCATTTTTATAATTTTATTTTGTAGACAAGACTTACTGATAATCCAGCTCTTAATTCGTTAACTTCGGTAGTCACTCTCTTATTTTCATTATGTTTGTTGTATTCACTTGCTCCTTTTGTACTGGTCTATATTTTACATATGGATTTACTGTTACTTTTTTCCTACTGCAGTATCAAAAAGAAAGCTTTTATAGTCCTAAATCTGTCCATACAGAGAATGTATTATAGTATCCTGTTACAGCAGTGTATTTTTCCCATTCATTGTCAACTAAAAATCTTTACCATAGAAATCCTTTTGAAAGAAGGAGTTGTATAGCTTATTCCTGTATAGTAGTCAATATATACATTCGATTTTGCATCTTTTCCAGTTGCAGATACTTTTCCTTTTAAATCTCTGAAATGGTGAGTTAATCCGATTGAGTATGATACTTTTCCTGCTGCTCCGTTATAAATATCCTTGTCATGGTTAAAAGTCTGCATTGAATCCCCCAACCTTCAGCTCTTCCTTTTACAAAATCATTTCCTGAGAGGTGATAATCTCCTGATGCACCTTTTTTAATGTCAGTGTATACAGCCTGCAATGTAGCTGAAACATTTTTGTCCAAACACTTTAAAGTCAAATGATGGCCTGAAATATATATCATTTGATATTCCAGTTAGTTTTCATTGAACCGGCCGGATCTTCTTTTCCCTGCTGAATTTAATCTGTTTGTTTCATTATACCATCCTAATGTAGGGAGTTACTTCAAATGAACCTAGTTTTACACTTTTACTTAATTCCAAAGTAGTATACCAGTTATCTCTCTTACCATAAGTTCCATTATGAGTGATACTGTTTCCACTAAATTTATTTTGTAGCTTATCGTTATCATTTTTGAAGTTGAAGTAAGCATTTAATCCCCATTCATCATTTAATGAAAGGTTTCGAAATAAAAGCTTCTACTCTTGTTTTTGTTCTGTTGTTCTTTTTGAATCCTTCGTTTCAATTCTGTTTGCATCTTTTCCATCTCTGTCTTGCCATGATTGTCTAACTTCTGTACTGAAATTTTATATCCTTCAGTACATCCTGATCAGCTGATGCGATTCCCGAAACTGCAAGCATTAACGCTAATAATCCTAAAATCTTTTTCATAATGACCTCCAAAATTTATCTTTATTATATTTATAACATTTATATATACTATATATACAACTTATTAAAAAAATTACAAAAACATATAATATTTTAATAATATAGTTTTACCAAATTTTAATTTGTCAAGTCATTTTCAAAGTTTTTAGAAATTTTTCAAAAGTATAGGAAAAACTTGTGAATTTATTTTCTTATTTTTCTAGAAATTTTTGTTTTTAATGCAAAAAGAGAGAAATCTCTTTCTCTCTTTTAATTTATTTAAAAACTATTTAACTGTTAATCCAACACCTAATCCAGCTCTTACTTCGTTAACTTCAGAAGTTACTTTTTTTGTCATCATCATGTTTGTTGTAAACAGTTTCTCTGTGAAGTGGTCTGTATTTTTACAAATGGATTTACTGTAAACAGTTCCTACTGGAGTATCAAATCCTACTTTGTATCCTGCATTAGTCCACAATGAGAAGTTATTTGTGTAACCAGTTACTGCAGTATGTTTTTCCCATTCATTTTCAACATTAAGTTGTCCATAGAATCCTGCTAAATGAAGGAGTAGTATAAGTAGCTCCTACAATATAATCTAAGTAAACACTTGATTTAGCTTCTTTACCAGTTGCAGATAATTTTCCTTCACCATCTCTTAAAGTGGTTATTTAATTCTACATAGTATCCTAATTTTCCAGCATTGTTATCAAAGATTTTTTTCCATCAGTTTATGAAAATCAGCATTAACTCCAGTATCCTTCTGTTTTATTTCTTTCGAATTCTTTTTCCTGAATAAAACATAATCTGCAGATTTTTCCACCATTAGTGTTGAAAGTAAACTGCTTGTAATGTAGTAGAAATGTTTTTGTCCTAATACACTTATTCCAAAATGTTGGTCCCGAAGTAGATTTCATTTGATTGTCCTACTGTATGGTAGCTTCCTTTGAGTTCCATTTGTTTTAGCTCTTGATGATTTATGAGTCCATCCTAAAGCTGTAGTAGTTTCAACTGGTCCGATTTTTACAGGTTTTGCTAATTCGAAGTTAGTTTCCCATCCTTCTCCTCTAGCAGTTGAACCATAAACTGGATTTGTAGTTGTTCCACTCAACAACATCACGATGATTATCGTTGTCGTGTTGAACTTTAAATTTAGCATCTAAATTCCATTCATCTACTAAATTGTAATTCTCCTTTTTACAACATTTCTCCATCTAGTTCTTGTTCTGTTGTTTTTCTTGAAACCTTCGTTTCCAATTTCATTTGCTTTTTCCTTCTCCAGTTCCAGTTTTGTCTGTCCATCCTTGTCTTATTTCAGTAGTTGCGTTAATGCTTTTCAAAACGTCTTGATCAGCAGAAGCAATACCAGAAACAGCAACTGTTAATGCTAATAATCCTAACAATTTTTCATAACTTTTCCTCCTAAAATTTCTTTTGTTTTAAAATTTTTATTCTAACAACCTAGGTATATTCTAACATAATATAAAACTTTTGTAAAGTCTTTTAATAAAAACTAAATTTATACCTGTAAAAGTTATCAGATTTTTGTCATTTTACATTTCTAATTATACTACACTTTCCAAAAATAAAAGACATCACATTTTTCCTATATATTTTTCTATTATATCAAATTTAATTATATATATATATATGATATTATATATTTAATTAAATCATCATAATCTAACATCTTTTATCTCGTTTGTCAGCATTTTTATTTTTTTACTTTTTGGAGCTTTCAATGTAGTTCCAACTCCTACACTAACCGGACCTATAGGAATTCCACTCCAATCCCAATTCCCTGTGCAGGAAGTTACTAGTAAAAATCATAAGAACAGTTAAAATTATTTTTAATCTATTCAAAATATTCTCCTTCGAAAATAATAGTGTGATTATAATCAAATTTTGGAACTTTAATTATAATCAACACTATTTTTTATTATATTTAGTTTTTTATTACTACTTAACGATAGTTGCAACAACTCAGAAGCTACCGTTCTTCCACCTTCTCTTATCGCAAATCTTAATCCTTCTTCCATTGCGATTGGGTGAATTAATTGCTACTGACATTTCTATGTTATCTCCAGGCATTACCATTTCTACACCTTCTGGTAAGTTTACTTCTCCAGTTATGTCAGTTGTTCTGAAATAGAACTGTGGCTTATATCCCTGTAAAGAATGGTGTATGTCTTCCTCCTTCATCCTTTGTCAGTACATATACTTCTGACTTAAATGATGTATGTGGACTTACTGATCCTGGTTTAGCCAATACTTGTCCTCTTTCCACTTCTTCTTTCTTAGTTCCTCTTAATAATGCTCCTATGTTATCTCCAGCCTGTCCTGAATCAAGAAGCTTTCTGAACATTTCTACTCCTGTTACTGTCGTTTTTGCTGTAGGTTTGATTCCAACTATTTCTACTTCTTCTCCTACTTTTTACGATTCCTCTTTCTACTCTTCCTGTTACAACTGTTCCTCTTCCTGTTATTGTGAACACGTCTTCAATTGGCATCAGGAAAGCCCTGGTCTACTGGTCTTTCAGGTGTTGGGATGTAGCTGTCTACTGAATCCATTAATTCCATGATTCTGTCTTCCCATTGTGCTTCTCCGTTTAATGCTCCTAAAGCCGATCCTTTTATTATAGGTATGTCGTCTCCTGGGAATGAGTATTCTGTAAGAAGTTCCCTTACTTCCATTTCTACTAGTTCTAATAATTCTTCATCGTCAACCATGTCAACTTTTGTTTCAAGAATACTACGATGTAAGTGAACTCCAACCTGTCTTGCAAGCAGGATGTGTTCTCTTGTTTGTGGCATTGGCCCGTCAGCTGCTGATACTACTAGGATTGCTCCATCCATCTGAGCCGCTCCTGTAATCATGTTCTTTACATAATCCGCGTGGCCTGGACAGTCAACGTGAGCATAGTGTCTGTTTGCTGTCTCGTACTCAATGTGGGCAGTGTTGATTGTTATCCCTCTTTCTCTTTCTTCAGGTGCCTGATCTATGTTTTCAAAAATCTACTTTTTCTGCCAGACCTCTGTCTGAAAGTACTTTTGATATAGCCGCAGTAAGTGTTGTCTTACCATGGTCTACGTGTCCTATTGTTCCAATGTTTACGTGTGGTTTACTTCTCTCAAATTTAGCTTTTGCCATTTTTCTACCTTACCTCAAATAATTTAATTTTATATTTATTTTTCATTTGATTATAGCACATTTAGTGTAAGAAATGCAACCATAAGATTTTTCTTGTGTTAAAGAGAAATTTTTATATTTTTTAAATATATAATAAAAAATGACAGCTATATTTTAATCTTTGAATCTGTCATTTATTTATCTCAAATTAATGATATATTTATTTTTAAACTGGTGCCGCTTGTCGGACTCGAACCAACCACCTGCTGATTACAAGTCAGCTGCTCTACCAGATGAGCTAAAGCGGCAACGTCACTATTATATAAACTTTTTCATTTATTTGTCAAGTTATTTTCAAAATTATCTCACTTTCAGATTACATCATTACTACATCAGTTTTTATTTTTATCCATATTTTTCAAACACTTTTTCATTATTATAAAAATCATTTTTATTCGCCTTTGCCAACTCTGATTTTATATACCAGTTCTGATGTCTATTGTAATACAATATTTCTTCGCTTGGCTTATTTTTCCTTCAAAATTTTTCATAATAAAAAGTCAATTGCATCCTGTGTCCTATTTTCATTTCAGATAAATAAACTTATTGCAAACCATCCCATTGTTAATTTATATGCCCATGCATGCTCATCAGAAATACGTGATTCCTCTGTTTTTCTTTTATCATCACACATTTTCCATAATGGAATTTAAAAGTTGCAAGTGCTGCTTTTTCATCATTTTTCCATAACATTCCAGATTGCATCCTTCCTATCACATATGTTACAGCAATTCTTGTAATTAAACAATCAGGATATTTCTCTTTAAGTTTTTCATAGTTTTTATCAAAAGATTCCATATCTCCTTTATTGGAATAATACATATTTTGAAAAATAACTTTGAAACTTCATGAGGATTATATTTTTCATAACGTTTCAGATTATTTAATTTTTCGGCATCATTTTTCCAATTGTATTATAAATATTTATCAAATTTTCTGACAGCATCAAAATTTTTCTCATTCTTTTTAGCAGTTTTTCAATTTCTGATACCACATTTTCTACTTTTTCCTATCAGGCTCCTCAGCTGCATTACAGTATCTCCTGTCCACTCTATTGTTTTTTGCTATTATTTCCTGTGAAATTCTAACTTTTGACAAATCTTCCTCATCATTTCACTTCGACTTTTTTGCACTTCACATTCATGCAGCAAGAATCGCTAGTAAAAATATTATCATACACCCCTCTTTCCTCATATCATTTTAAAGATATTCTTCCAGATGTTAGGATTATTCCATCTTTATCAATTTTTACCAGATTATTTTCACTACTTCTCAAGATATGTTCAAGCTGACTATAACTTTTTCATTTTTGAAACTTTCATCTATAAATTTCATGCTTTGTTATAAGTTCAAAAAGATCATTCATTATATCTATATTATCATTTTTATTTTTGCCGCAAAGCTTAAAAATATTGGCATTTCTTCCTTCAGGGCAATGCAAACCTTTTCTTTAACTACAAGTAATGATATTCCTGTTTCAAGGACATTTTCAGATATTCCTGCATGTGGCATCGCTATACCCTTCTTCTATTACAATATAAGGGTCCATGCTTTTCAACAAGCTCTATCATTTCCTGCACATATTCTGAAGTCACTTTTTCTATTTGATACAGAGTAAATTGCTCAGACTGAATATAGCCTCCTTCCAGTCTTTCTGCCTCTCTATGAAATTTCACATTTTCTTTTTTTCAGTAATTTTTCTCAATGTATGATCCTGTCTTCTGAATATCATTTATGATTTTTGTCTTCAAATTCATCCTCAAAACTGTCAATCAGTTTCTGCCTATCATTTTAATTTCTGCATTGCTTTTCTATTATGGAAAGTAATTTTTCAAGGATACGCTTTGTTTTATTTTTCTATACCGTATTCTGCAAGCTTTTCAAATCTTCTTCTGCATTACAGGATTTATTTTTATAATCGAATTCCATAGGAAACCTCAAACTGTCTGATGGATTTCTATCGTTGATAATATAAAATCAACTTCCTTATATGCTGGTATAAGATCATCTGCAAGATAATATGGAATGACATCAACTATATCCAGTTCATAGTTTTCCTTCAGGCTTTCTTCAAGTATTTTTGAGCTTCGTATCCTAGTCCGCAAATCAGAAAGAACTTTCTTTTATATTCTTCCTCTTTGTTCTTTTAATTGAAGCTCTTATCTGATAAAGCCATGGCAGCTATTTCATATTCAGTAAAATTTATTTTAAATTCCTTTTTCAGTTTCCTCAATCTGCCTTTTTTACAATTGTCAATATTTTGTCCCTATTTAGTATAAGATCCTTAAATACTGAATTTATTATCTGAATATCATTGTTTATCCTATATATTGAAAGATTTCAGGTTATCAACAAGACCTGTAATGAGTATTTCTGTCTTCTCTCAGGTTAAGATTTATCATATTTCACTGACTTTATCTGTAATTTCTTCTGCAACAGCTTCCTCATTTATCCATTTTATAAAATGTATCATCCTTCAATCCACTGACATCTATCCCCATGATCAAATCAGTAATCAAAAGAAGATTTTGCTTCCTTTATTTTTCCTTTCCTGTCATTTTCCTGAACAGTTTCCCTCAAAATACGTTCAACAGCAAGATATTCTGGAGTATGAAAAGAAAAGTTTCTTGACAGCAGTTCTTCCTTATTGTCATAAAGTTCATCAAAATTAATAAGCATTAAAATATAGGAAAATACTCTGTTATAATTTTCTTTATCAATTTCTAAGACTCAGTTCCTTCTCTGATCAGTTCCAGAAAATCTCCTTGTTATTTCCAGATTTTCATATTTTTATATATCCATAAAAATATCTCCTCTACTATGCCATGTTGCAGAATTTTTCCACTATTGAAGAAATCTCCTGTTTCCTTTTCAGTTCCCTGATAATGTCTTCATTATTTCAAGCCCTTTTTACAAGAAGATCTCCTTTATTTCCTGTTAGCCTGTATACCCTTTATAATTTTCTATAAACCAGTCTTTATCCCATCTTTTTCACTTCTTCAGACATGACTTCCAGATCTTTTCTTACATCTGTTTTAGGTATTTTCATTGTTTCCTGCAATGTCTGAAAGTTTCAGACCGCTTTCATCAAAAGTATAAAATCATTTTCAATATGTTTAATCTTTCATTTAATGACAACTTTTCACAATTCATTTTTCTCACCTTTCATTTTGTACTGTAATGTACTCAATAAAATATTACCACTTAAATGAAAAAGCAAATATAATTTTCTCATGAAATTAAAAAGATTATCTCTAAAGCTTTTACTAAAAATCTAAAAACTTCATAAACAATCTTTTTATTTTTAACTATTTTTTTTCTTCATTCCTTTGTTTCTTTAGTATCTTTTTATCTATGCTCTCTTCTATTTCAGAAACTGATTTTTTTAAATTCCCTGAACATTTTTTTCCAATAGCTTCTCCAAGTTCAGGAAGTCTTTTAGGCCCAAAAATTAATAACGCACCCTAATATAAGAACTATAAGTCCTGGTGCTCCAATATCTCTAAAAAGTCCCATTTTTAATCTTTCCTCCTTTTTCTATAAATATATTTACATACAATAATACTCTGCCTCATAAAGTAAAAATCTAGCGGTGCAGTCATTGTCAGAGTCACTTATAAAATCAGCAGGAGTCACTACAACCGCCAGTACCAGAAGAGCAAAATAGCCATATCGTCTGTTTTTTATAAGGTATTGTGGTGTCAAGATATGTAGCGATGTTAGAAACGCCACAATTACAGGTAGTTCAAATATAACTCCTAATGGAAGTGATGTATGCAGCACAAATGTCAGATAATTGTTTGCTGTCAGCTGAATATTGAAAAGATTGTCTCCAAAAGACAGCAGCACAGACAGTAAAGCTGGTGTTACAAAGAAAAAACCAAAAGACAGTCCTGTGATAAACAGTATGAAAGTTGCAGGAACATATGACAGAACTGTTTTTGCCTCTTTTTCTTCCAATGCCGGACGTATAAATGCCCATATCTGATAACTTGCAAAAGGTAAAGTTATGCTGAAGGCACATATTCCAGCCAATGTTAAATAAATACCCAGAATATCATCAGGTCCTAAAACCGTCAGTTTTCTCTTTAAAAGGCTCCTGTCAGCATTTTATAAATATCGGAACAGAACACCAAACTTTATCAGAAAAACCGTAATAAAAAAATATAGTTGTTATAATAAAGTCTCTTCCTGAATTCACTTTAAATGTTCTATAAGTGTCTGTTCATTAATATTAGACATATTTCTTCCTTTCCGATATATATTTTTAAACACTCGTTCTCTTTTTACTTTTACAATTTTAATTATTTTTCTTTTTAATGTTGCTATCATAATTATAATTATCAGAATTAACTGACTTATAAATACTTCTATATTTGCATAAATTCCTAAAACTTCAATTGCAGGAATAAAACGTATCACATGTGATGGTCAAAATACCCACAACTCTGCAGCATATGTGATACTTGTTCCAAGCATTTTGAACGCAAGGAAGTAGATTGTCTCATGTCAGTATAAAAATACCTGATGTATTTTTATTTTTGAAGATGCGTATATCAGGACAAGAGCAATTACAATCAGTATTAATATTGCACTTACCACTCCTGTAATTAGATTCTGCAGTGAAATTAACGGTAAAATCCCTACATAGAACAGAATTGTTTCTGCACCTTCCCTGAATACTGCCAGAAAAGCTCAGTACAAACATTGATATAAAGCTTCCTGTACTTAAAACTACATCCATTTTTCTGTCAATATAGTTTTTCCATGATTTAAGAGATGATTTGCTATGTAGCCAGAATCCTATACCAATCATCATTACAACTGCGAATATTCCTACAAATCCTTCCAGAATTTCACGGTTTGTTCCCGAAGATACTGCAGGAAATAGAGCCTGAAGTATAAATGCTATTACAACACTGGCTAAAATCCCGGCAGCCGCTCCTGCATATACCCAACGCAGTCCTTTTTCTGATTTGCAGCTTTTAAACTGCTCACCAGAGCAAGAACTATAAGCAGTGCTTCCACTCCTTCCCTTAACAGTATAAACATTGCGTCAATAAAGGTATACTTTGCTTTTGTATCAATTTGAGACAGTTCGGTGATTAATCCCTGCAACTGATCCTGATACTGTTTTTCTGTACCTTTTACCATAATTATAGGAGTCTGCGTTTCCACCTTTGTATATAATGCTGAGTTTCTTGTACTGACATCCCCTTCAACTGTAGGCCAAACCTGAATAAACTCCTTCACTTTTGATTGACCTTTTGTCTTATCACCATTTTTAAAAGCTTCAAGAGCATCCTTTTAACATATCCACTGCTTCCTTCAATGTAACTGTACCTGAAACATTATTTTCCATTTTCTTGCCATCCAGATAATCCTGTATACTTGACTTCAGGTCATTAAAAAGAATTCATTGTGTTCTCATAATCAAAAGGCTCCACTTCCATTGAACTTCTAAGAAACGACATTGCAGTTTCTACTTTTCCATAATAGGAAACGCTTCTACTTCTTATAAAACTTTCATTTCTTGTCCAAACTCCATTAAATTTCAGATATTCCTTTTTCATCTGTTCTACATTCTTAGACTGGATTGCTTTTTCCAGTACATCTAAAGCAGGATACATTCTTGACTTGAAATTTTTCTTTTCTTCCTCATCATTAACAGGATTCTGCTCCCTTTTCAAAAGAAAGCAGTGCAGCAGTGATCTGCCTTAAATCATCTTCTGTCAATGTGTTTTTCTCTTTATTTAAAAGTTCCTGTACTTTTTCCCCTGTACAGAATCCGAATTTTACTTTTTAAATTCTTCCTTAATTTCGGAAAAAGTTTTTGCATCACCCTGTCTGTTATTCTTCACTGTTGCTGCTGCATCCGTTATTTTTATGTAAAGTCCGCTGTAATCTTTCCTTTTGACAATCATTATTAAAGGATAGCATAAAACAAAGAATCAGTAATATCATTATTTTATTCAAATAATTTCTGCCCAATATATTCTCCTTCCTTTTATTCCTCCAAAACATGCAAAGATTCCTGTTCCAACATGAGTAATATATTCATTAAAGCTTGTCATCATTTCCTAGACTGTTCTGTATTTTTATAAACTGATCAGGATGTTTCTGAAAAGCATATGAACAGGAAGCCCTGCATCAAATTGTCCGCTCACTTCATCTATTCCGTCAGAATATGAAAAAGCACGACGGCATATTTTTAGTTTCAGCCTTTTTGCAAGATAAACATGCGAATCAATTGGAAGGATAGGTTTTCCATCTGCTCTAAGTTTATTTATATCTATCGTTGCAAATTCATCTTTTTCTCCGAACGGAGCTCCACTTTCCTTATATCTTCCAAATGTATTTTCCTGCTCCTGTAAATTAGTCCCTATCCCATGTTTCAAGGTGCATCTGAATACGTCTGACTATAAGAAAAGTCCCATTTTTCAGCCAGTTGTTTTTATCATACCAGACAACGTCTTTGAAATCGTTATTGTTTTTAGGATTTTCTGTTCCATCCTTAAATCCGAAAAGATTTCTCGGAGTCTCCTTTCCATTTCCAATAGGAAGAAAACCTGCCTGAGTCCATTTCAATGTAACCAATGAACGTCCTTTACGGACAAGATTCCTTTATAGCATGAAATGCTACCTGGGCATCGTCAGCACACGCCTGGATACATATATCTCCACCTTTATACTTATCCTTTATCTGATCCCTGGGAAAATGCGGTAATTCTTTAAATTCTTCCATTTTTTTATTGTCCAGCTTCAATTTATCTAAAAAGGATGGACTTACTCCCCAAAATGTTACTGTTAAACGGTATGGGTTTAATCCCATCGTTTCTCCTGTATCTACAGGAGGTAATAAGTGATTTTTCAATTCTTCACCAACAAGTTCCCCCTTCATTAGTTTCTCTGTATATTTTGTCCATTCCTTGAACATTTCTATAATTGCAGTCTTATCCTCTGAATGAAGATCCAGAACTGCAAAATATACATTTTTCTGTACAGGAGTAGCTATTCCCGACTGGTGTTCCCCATAAAAAGATATCTTTTCATCACCTACTATTTGATCAGTCTTGTTATTTAATATATTTGCAAAAACGCTTCCTGGCTCCACTTGCTCTAATTGCAACACCTGCTCCTACCATTCCTGCTTTTTAAGAAAATCACGACGTGATATATCAAACCATTTCTTGTCATTTTCGTCACTCATTATTTTACCTCTTTCTTCTAATTATCACACACTTTCTTCACTATAATTTTTTTAAGTGCTGTCCTTATTATTTTTAGTAGCTTCTACTATGATTCCCATTTGAGATAAAGGTTCTCCCAACTTAGTAACCGCTTCTGCATAATGCCTTTGTATCTTCTTTTGTTAAATCTGTATATAATTTATAGTGTTTGTCATCTGTCATATATTTATTCAGCAAGTCATTCACTGCTTTTAAATTCTGTATCTAAAGTTGCTACAAGTTTTGCATCCTTTTTCTCCAGTTTAGGTCTCAAATAATTCAAATATTTTTCTGAGCTCCTTCAATATTTGCTCTGAAATCATACAAGTCAGTATGTGAGAAAATTTCTCTTCCCTGTAATTTTTGAGTTGACACTTCATTTAATAAATCAATAGCTCCTGTAAGCATTAAATCAGGAGTTACTTCTATAGTAGTTATTTTAGCTTTTAACTCCTTAATGTCATTTACAAGTTCATCTGCATATTTTTCAGTACCTTTTTGTTGTATTTTCTTCCCATAATATTTTTCAATTCTATGGAATCCTTTTCCAACCTTCTTCCAGTTTTAAACTCTTCTTTAAAATCTGCCAGACGGTAATCTCATCTTAATATCAGATTCTCCAAAAGCTTTTCAGCAATTGGTTCTGATCTTTCCATATGCCATACGGATTAACGGATATGCTTTTTTAGCTCCATCCAGTTTTTTCCAGCCTTCAATAACTGAGCGAAAATTCTCTGTATCTTTTAAAAAGCATATCAATCTGCTCTTCAACAAATTTTTATAATCAGATGTTTCCTTACTCAAATCAGTCTGACTCATCATCCTGAACTTTTTGTGAAACTGTTGTATCAGCTTTTGCATCTCCTTAGGTGTTTCACTTTTTCCACAACTTACTAGCAAATAATGCTCCTACCAGTAATAAAATTGCTGTTTTTCATAATAGATATCCTCCTGTGTAATTTTTCTACTTCTAGATTATACTTTATTATTTTTTATTTGTAAAGAAAAAAATTATTTGAATTTCAAAATTTTTATTACTAATATTTAGTAAGTCGTATTATTTTCTTATATTTCTTTTAAATCAGGTACTTATTTTTATTTTCTCATTTTTCTCATAAATTATATTACTAAAAATTTCTGAATAATACATCTTTATATCTTTATTTTAGCTTTCCATGATTTTGTGTGAATTTTTCAAGTAAACTTTGTCTATCTCCCTCTTTTCCTTGTACGTTCTATCATTTTTCTATTTTATCTGCCAGTCTTAGTACAAATGCAGGTTTTCCTCTCCACAGCCTTATCTGTATCGTAAATTGCAGGCATATCAACATATTCTATAATTTCATCCACATTCAGCTCTTTTTCCCAGAAGTTCAATCAGACCATCTATTTTTGTAGCCACTACCCTAAGACCACTTCCAAAGCGCTTCAACAGCTATAAGCCCAAGTCCTTCAAAGTATGAAGCAGTATAAATATATCTTTTGTTCTCATTATATCTGCCAGCTCTTTCTGAGATACAGTATTGTAAACCCTAATGCTTTTTAGAATCCCCTATTTCTTTTTTTATTCTTTTCCCTGTTCTGGTCATTTATATTTCCTATCAGCTCTATAGTTATTCCGCTATCTGTTTCCTCCAGTTTTCTAAATGCCTTTATTAATCTCATAAAATCCTTTGGAATCATCAAATTTTCCTGCATATACTAACTCAACCTTTTTCCTTTTTCGGATATTCTTTCCAGAGGATAGAAAAATTTTCTCATTATATCCTGCACCATATCTATTATCTATCTATTCCAAAAACTTCTTCAATATCTTTAAATTGCATATTACTTAATGCCAGAACATTGTCCACATCCTTCAGGGAGTGTACGTATTGTCTTTCAAATGTGCATTTTTGCTTAGCCTGTCTTATATCTGTATTATGACATACTGCAATTACTCTTTTATCTGCAAACACTTCCCTTACCATTGAGGAAAGTATCCACAAATGGTGGTCAGCACCACATCAGGATTAAATTTTTCTTTGCGAGTTCAATTGTCTCAAAATTCATTTTTCCACTGGTCAAACATTTCATCAGTCATATCATGATAAAGTGTGTTGGGATAAGGCATGATATCACTCATTCCTACTATTGGAAAAGGAATGTTTTCACTTTCAAAAACTACTTCAAACTGTTTTTCCTTGTCTAATATATTTATATCATACTCATTTGTAACACCGTAAATACACGCCTGTTCTATATCCCTCATATTCTTTCAGTCCTTCAATGACATTTGTAAAATAAACTCCACTTCCCTGTTTTTATCAGGTAATTGTGCTATACATGCAATACTTTCATTTATTTTATCCTCCGTTCTATTATATCAATTTTTCAAATTTATTCTTTTTAAACTCTTTACTTTAATTATAACATATATATAAAGAAAAACGGGATTTTTAGAATAAAATCTATTTTAATCCCTGTTTTCTTATTTTCCAAATATTAATATTATTTACTATTAACTAGAAACTAAATCTCAGACCTGTAGTAAATACGTTGTTTCTTCCTTTTTCTCTATCTTTCCATCGATAGTTTACATACCATGCAAAGCCTGGATTTACTTCTGTAAGAACTCCTGCTCCTACCCATGTCTGATTCTTCGACAGTCCTATTCCTTTTACTGTGAACTTGGCATTTGACAGTCCTGTATATGCCGCTTCAAAGCTTAAATCCTGTTCCTTGAATGCTCTCTGGTGTGTTACATACGCCTGGAATGTACTTTTGCTTCCATTGCTCCAGTTCACTCCCTGGCCTACTCTCAATCCTACCAGTCCTGCTGTCTGGCTGTATGTCTTCTTACCTGCTGTCAGTCCAAACTGGCTGTTTTCTTCTGTAAAGCTTCCTCTTCTTACTGTATCATGTGCCAATCCAACATATGGTGTTAATGTAAAGTTTCCTTTCTTTACATCGTATCCTGTTTCAAGATATCCTGAATATACTGTATCATTGTGATTTATCTTTTGCCCTCACCTACATCAGTTGTTCCAAGTATTATATCTCTTTCAACATTACTGTCTACAAAGCCTACTCCTACTCTTCCTTGCAGATAGTATGGTACTTCCCTTGTTTCAAGTCTTCCATATAATGAAATTCCAACATTGTCTGCATCTGATTTTTCCACCGTGTCTGTCAAAGTTTACTTTTGATGTTGAGTACGAAATTGCTGTTCCCAAGTATCAGATTCTTTCCAAACTGTTTATCTATTCCGGCCTGTCCTCCGTATACCTTTAGTGTTTTCCTTCTCCGAATCCTTCCTGTTTAAGCTTTCCGTTTGCCGCTATTCCTGTTACCCATACTCCTGCATTTTCAAGTAGTTCCCAGCATTACAAGTCTGTTTGAAAGATCCTTGTTTACTGTCTGTGAATGCTGGAATGTAAGTGCCTGTGCCGATGCATATATCTGTCCTGAAAGACTGTCAAGTATTGCTGTTCTTGTAGGCAGTGACATTGCCTGTACCTGAGACGCTCCCATTGCAAATCTTTTCAACTGCACTGTTACCATTTTCTATTTCTTCATCAAGTTTTTAAATGATGCCTCAAGATTTTCTGCAACATCTTTTCTCATTGTGTCTGATTCAGATAATTCCGATACATATTCTTCTACATTTTTTCTACTTAAAGTTGCATTCAGACCATTTTCTGTTGCTTTCAACATCTCCTTTAAAGCATTTCTGCTGTCTCAACATTTGAAACATTTCCTTCTATTTTCACTATCTGAAGTTATTTTTGCTTCTGTTCCTTTAGCAGTAACATATTGAGCCACTCCGTCCTTTTTCTGACTTAAGTTCGATTGTAGAACCACCTAATGCCACTTTTCCTTTTACATGCACACTTGCATTAGAATTTAAAGTAGTTTGTAGCATTTTCAGAAGCAGTATAGTTTCCTCCTACTGTTACATTGTCTCCTTCCACTTCAAAAGTTTCCACCTTCATTTTTGTACATCATTTTGAATATTAACATTTGCAGCCGCCACAAAGGTTTCCTTTAACTATTCTTGTTGAACTTGAGTTGTAAGCTAACTCCTTTTATTACAAGGTTACCATCATTTATTGTTGTATTTCCTGTATAAGTTAAGTTTTCCTGTCAAATTTCAAAGTTCCTAATCCATTTTTATAAATCCTGCATCTCCTGAAATATTGTTTGAGAATGTATAAGTTCCTGCCATTACATCTGCTACAACATTATCTCCAAGTGCAAGTCTTTTATCAAATAATGCAGGTCCATTTAATGCTTTTCCAATATTTAAAAGTCCCCATCCAAAATCTTCATCTACACCTTTTTTACCTATATCTGTTGCTGTAGATAAAATTGTCTGTCTTATAAGATCTCCTGTCATCCAAGGATATTTTTCCTTTATAAGTGCTGCTGTTCCTGCTACTATCGGTGCCGCAAATGAAGAACCGTTCATAGTATAAGTTCCTCTCAGTCCATTAACCTTTGATTGTACTGTTATTCCTGAAACCACTGATACTGTCCAGTTTTTAGCAACTCCTGCCCCGTTTAATCTTTGCAGATCTTCCCAGTTAGTACTTCCAGGATTTATAGGGCTGTCTTTTGCCAATCCGACAACATTAATCCATCCTTTTTCCAATTCATTATATAAATAAGGGAGTCCTCCTTCCAGTGAAGGATTTGATTTGAAACTTTCATTTCCTGCTGCCCATATAAATAAAAGCTCCATTATTTGCAGCTGTCTGATAAAATCCTAAAAATATCTTCTGTTGAACTACCATTATTTATCTGATATTTTTGCTGAACTTCTATTAAAACCCTATCACTTCAGTAGCAAACTCCAAAAGATTGATTTAAATATTCTTACACCTTTTGTATTGTATAAATATTGGTATGCAGCAAGACTTGGATCCGGATAATTCTTTCCATCTTTTAATTTTGTAATATCAACACCTATAATTTTAACTCCTTTAGCTGTTCCTGATACTGACACTTCCTGCAACCTGTGCAACTGTTACTCCATGGTGCTGATCATTTGTAGCCAGACCATAAGTTGTCACTTTTTCAAGTCTTGATCCAAATTCCGATGTCATTATATTCTGTAAATCACTGTCTGTTGTTGCAAATCCCATATCAAGAACACCGATACTTACACCTGAACCCGTCTGTGTGACAGACGCAGTTTTATTATGTGGATTTTGCACTGTTGTATGAAAAAGTAGTATCATTCCATTTTTATATGTCCGTGAAATCAATGCCGATTCACTGTAGGCGTTGCAGGTGTTGTTGGAGTCGTTACTGTCGGTGTTGTTGGAGTTGTCCGGGAGCAGGGTGCTGATGTGGATCCTCCACACCTCCACCGCCTCCTCCACAGCTAAGCTAGTGTCAGTAAATAATCGTTCCAATAAAATATTTTCTTTTCCCTTGTAATTTTCATAATTTCTCCTTCCTTTCAATCCATATCATCATTAAATATTTTCCATTAAACTATTCTTCTAGATTATCATTATAGGACTATTTCCATTGTTTCCTTCTTCAATTTTCTTATTTCCTTCAAATATTCCACCCTCCTGTATTACAATACAGTAGAAAATATGTTTGCAAAATACTACCTTTTTCTCCAATTTCAACTTTATCAGCTACAATTTCTCCAGATACCTCTCCATCAATAAAAACTGTCTTTAAACTTTCAATATTTCCAGAAATTTTTTCAGTTTCAGTAATGTGAACCCAAATCCTGTGCCTTTATGTCTCCTTCCAGCACTCCTTCAATCTGGATCATATAGGCAGGCTTCAATAACTCCTTTTGTATGTATGTTTCCGGGAGCAATTACATTTACACTGTCTGCTGATGATACAGTTTTTTAATTCTTTCCCATTACTGTTAGAAAATATTCCCATTGAACACTCCTTTCTTTTTCAAATAATATATTAAATTGTTTCTCATTCCAGTCAATAAAATTTTTTTGGATCTATCGGTGTACCATTATATCTTAGTTTCATAATGAAGGTGCGTACTGTTGAACTTCTGAATTTCCCCCTTCTGCCAGAGCTTTTCCTTTTCCTACAATCTCTCCCAGCCTGAACATGTAATTTGCTTAAATGTCCATAAAGTGTCTGAAAATCCATACATATGATCAACAACAACTGTATTTCCCATAACCACCTCTTTACTCCTGCAAAACTTACCCTTCCCTATTGCAGGAGAGAATACACCATCACCAACATTTTACCCTCAGATCTATTCCATGATGCTCTGCACCACTTATTGGATGTACCCTCTACTCCAAAAGGACTTGTCACATAAAGTCTCCCTTTTCAAGGACTTCCACTTGGAATTATACTCAGCATAAGTTTTTCTGTCATCATGGTAAATCATTAACATTTGCCAGAGTAAAGATCTTTAAGGTCTTTTTACTTCTAGCCGCTTTTTCTTTTCTGTTCTTCCTCGTATTTCTTACCTAATGCTATGATGTCCTTATTTTGCTGAGATACAACTTGAAATCCTGTATTTGAAGATAGAGAAAAGCTATGATCTAGCGACATTACAATGAAATATTGCAAACAAAAAGATTTATCACTTTTTCTTTTTCTTTTTCTGTTCTCACTTTCCTTTTGTGTGAATTACTAATTCCTTAAGATTTCTGTTTATTTTTTTCCTTTCTTTCATTTACAGACTTCCCTTTGTTTATTTTTCCTGTAATTCTAAAAATTTTCTGTTGTTTCAAATTAGAAAAATTTTATTATTTTTATTTTCATTTTTCCATAATTCAAATTTAACTAAACAGCTAACTCCTTTGTCAGTTTGTTTATGTTATACTACATTTTCTTATTAATAATCCATATGTTTTTATATGAGAGTATATATATTATTTTAAAATTATTTTTATTTTTCCATTTTTCCTTTATTATCAACTATCCTCACAAAAACATCTGTTTTTAAATTTGACTTTTAATCCCTTTTTTTGGTTATACTTATACTGTAAATATTGCTTTACAAAATTAATCAGGAGGTATAAAATGAATCAAATTTATTGATTAACAATTTAATCACAGCTGAAAACAAAAATCAGGAACTGCTAAAAAATATTCTGCTTGTACTAAGTGGAACTATATTTTTCTAGCTTTAATGTCTCAACTGTCTATTCCATTACCATTTACACCTGTACCTATAACAGGACAGACATTTGCAGTAATGTTTATTGGACTTGTTTATGGTAAGCTAGAGTTCTGCCACTCTTCTTTCATACATTGCGGCGGGTTCTGCAGGACTTCCAGTTTTTGCAGGATTTTCAGGAGGATTGACATTTCTTCACTCCATCAGGAGGATATATAATAAGATTCTTCTTTTGCAGCGCTTGTTTGTGGATATTTTTGCAGACAAAGGGATGGACAAAATCTCCAGTTAAAGTTAATTTCTTTACTGGTAGCAGCTCATGCAGTGCTATATTTTTTGGACTTTTACAACTTAGCGTATTTCTTCCAAATAAAAACGTATTTGTAATAGGTCTATATCCTTTTTATTGCTGGTGATGTTATTAAAATGATGATTCTTTCAGCATTACTACCTACAGCTTGGAAGTTTTTAAAAAAATAATACTAGAAAATAGATAAAATGGGGTATCTCAAAAATTGAAGACTAGTCTAAAAGAGACCATCTCAAAATAATGCAAAAAAGGCTGTCTCAAAAGAAAATCATAATGTAAACTACATTTTGAATTATTTAGAAAATTTTTACAATGTAAAACAGGAAATAAATTTAGGAAAAGTCATCTGTTCGGGCCTCTGGGCGAGTTTTGACTTTCCTTAATCAATATGACTGTTTTATATGAGTAATATGTACAGCAAATGATATAGTTTTTATATATTATATTTAATTTTTACTATTTTGAGACAACCTCTTTTTATATTTGTGACAGTCTCTTTTTACTATTCTTCCCAATTTTTAGCCTTTTCTAACAGCTTTATGCCAACCTTTAAAATATTTTTCACGTAAACTTTCTTCAAGTTCTGAATGAAATTCCCTATTTAATTTCCAGCTTTTTCTTTATATCTTCCCTATTGTTCCAAAATCCTGTTGCAAGTCCCAGCAAGATATGCGGCTCCCTAAAGTTGTCGTTTCTATAATTTCAGGTCTCAATACATTTTTATTCAGTATATCAGCCTGAAACTGCATTAAAAATTATTTGCAGAGCTCCGCCATCCACCTTCAATGATTTTTATCTGAATTCCTGAATCTTCTTCCATTGCCTTTATCAGATCCTTTGACTGATAGGCAATGGATTCAAAATCAACCCTTATAATATGGTTTCTGTTGGCTCCTCTTGTAAGTCCTGTTATAGTCCCTCTGCATACATATCCCAATAGGGTGAGCCTAGTCCTGTAAAGGCTGGAACAAGATAAACTCCGCCGTTATCTTCTACTTTCCCTGCAAAATATTCTGTATCTGCAGCATCTGAAAATAATTTCATTTCATCTCTTAACCACTGGACTACTGCTCCTCCAACAAATATACTTCCTTCCGAGCATATTCAATTTTCTCCGATCTATTCCTATGGCAATTGTAGTCAGAAGTCCATTATTTGATTTAATAGAACCTGTCTCCTGTATTCATTAACATAAAACAGCCTGTTCCATATGTATTTTTTATTTCTCCTCTGTTAAAACAAGCCTGACCAAACAATGCCGCCTGCTGATCTCCGGCAATTCCTGAAATAGGAACTTTTGTGCCTTCCTCTTCTCCCATTGTTACTCCCATTTTTGTTTCACCATAGATTTCACTGGAATTTTTCACAGCTGGGAGCATACCTTCAGGAATACCAAGTAAATCCAATATTTTTTTATCCCACTCCAGAGTTTTTATATTATACATCATTGTCCGTGAAGCGTTTGTATAGTCAGTCACATGTACCTTTCCGGCTGTTAATTTCCATACAAGCCATGTATCAACTGTTCCAAATAACAGTTCACCTTTTTCAGCTCTTTCTCTTTGCTCCTTCAACATTGTCAAGTATCCATTTTTATCTTTAGTGGCAGAAAAAAATATGCATCTACTATAAGTCCCTGTATTTTTCCTTTATATATTCTTCAAACCCTTTACTTTTAAGTTCTTCACATATTTCCGCTGTTCTTCTGCACTGCCAGACAATTGCATTGTATACAGGTTCTCCTGTATTTTTATCCCATACTATCGTTGTTTCCCTCTGATTTGTAATTCGATAGCACGCAACATCTTTAAGGAAAATACCCTGATCTTGCAATAACTTCTGTCAGAACAGATCTCTGACTGGACCATATTTCTAATGGATTATGTTCCACCCATCCAGGTTTTGGATATATTTGAGAAAGTTCTTTCTGGGCAGTTGAAACAATATTCATATTTTTATCAAAAATAATAGCTCTCGAACTTGTTGTTCCCTGATCCAGTGCTATGATATATTTTTATCTTTCTACCATTCCTGCCTCTGATACACTTATATGTTGTTTAATGTGACTTTATATTCATATTTATCTCCTCTAGCATAGGAAACTGTATATTCTATTATTTTACTTTTTCATATGTCAACCGTTTTATAAAGCATACATACAGCTTTATGTTTTATATCCCAAGTGATTTAAAATTTTTTATTCTCTACAAGTACAGGTGAAAAAGATTCCATCGCTTTTTCAAAAGATACATATATACTTCCTTAAATATTGAATACATCAGCTTTTCATTTTTAACATTTCAGCATCAAAGCCTTCAAATCTGATTTTAAAGGGATAAATGTATCTTCATATATTGCAGGCACATCATCAATCAGTCTCAGCCTTTTTATGTGAAGTATATTTACTGATGACGGAATTTTAAAAATTTCTATCATTTCTTCATCTGCATTTATTATATCATATCCCAGAACTTTTGATGACGGTATCTTTCCTGTTTTACAGTTTCTTCATAAAAACTGTAAAAATTTGTCAAATCCTGCTGAATAATTTTTATTCGATACAAACGTTCCATTTCCATGTATTCTATATATGTAATTTTCCTCTTCCAGTTTTTCAATGCCTGTCTGACTGTTTTCCCTGCTCACTTCAAAAATTTTTAGCTAAATCCCTTTTCAGGAGGCAGCCCTTCTCCTCCTTCAGTTCTTCAGCCCTGATTTTGTTTTTGAAATAATCATATATCTGATAATACAAAAGGTGTTTTGTTTTATTAACGTTCATATCCATTTATCTACCATCCTTTTCTTAAAAATCTGAAATTAATACTCGGTCAAATTACCTTTGGCAACAGTCCCTTTTACTTTATAATTTCTTTCATCAAAAGTATGTTAAATCAGCGATATATCCTTCTTTATATATCCATATCTGTCGTTTACCGATATTGTCTTTGCAGGATACGAAAGTAGCCATTCTAAGCACTTCTTCCTGTGATACATTTTACATGCTCCACAAGATTTTTCACCTTCGCTCATTACTAATGCTGAACCTCCTAATGTTCCTGAAGGAAATACATTTTCCATTTCATAAAATACCTGGTTACCTTCAAAAGAAACTCTTTCATATCAGTTGTTCCTGCTGGACTAACTGCATCCGTTACAAGATAAAGTCTTTCCTTTAATATTTTCTTTTTGCTATTTCTGCAGAAAATTCCATATGAAATCCGTCAACTATGATTCCACAGTTCGCAGTATCATTGTTGAAAAGAATCCTATTACACCAGGTTTTCTTGATTCCAGCTGACTCATTGCGTTATACAGATGCGTTGCACAGTTAAAGTAGTCTTTCTTTTCCATGCACTCTTCATAAGTAGCATTTGAGTGTCCTATTGCAATGTTAATTCCTGCATTTTTCAATGTTTTCAAATGTTCAACCTTAGCCTTTTCAGGAGCTATTGTTATTATTTTAGTTACTTCAGGTCCTGCATCTGCTATTTTCTGTATCATTTCATCAGAAAGAACTCTTATATATTCAGGACGATGTATTCCTTTCTTTTTCTACACTTATATAAGGTCCTTCAATGTGAAGCCTAAAACTCCTATTTCTTCTTTGTCCTTGTTATTTTTAATTGACTCCAGTGCTTTTTCTATCTTTTTCATCAGGCGATGTTATAAGTGTAGGCAGAAATGAAGTACATCAAACTTTTTATTTGTTTCATTCATTATTTTAAGTGCTTCTATTGAAATATCATCGTTAAAAAGCACCCTCCACAACCATTTATCTGAAGATCAATAAATCCTGGAGATAATACCATACCGTTTATATCTATCACTTTATTTTCATTGATTTCATCTTGTGTCAGATCACTATCCTTTAAGACTTTTTATAAGTTTCCTTCAATAATGACTGCATTTTCTTTTATAAAATTTTTCTCCATCAAAATTTTTGCATTTTTATAATCATTTTTCAACCTCTCTATTGTTTTATTTTTAATTCCATCAATTTTGTTTATACTCATCCAGATCAAGATTTTTCAGCTTCTATTTCCTTCAAAATATCTGTAGGGTTTTTACTTTTATATCTGAAACAGCTGATTCATCAATCACAGAAGCGTTCTTCTATGAAGCTGCAGTGCAGAAACTGTCCATAGATGGTTTTACTCCACCTTCTATTGCATGATATACAGCTCTTGCTTTCTTGTATCCTTCAGCAAGTATAATAATTTCTTTGGAATCCATCAATGTTCCTACTCCAATAGTCAATGCAAGTTTCGGAACCTTATTTATATCATTGTCAAAAATCTTGAATTTGCCAGAATCGTATCATAAGTCAATTCCTTATCCTGGTTCTGGAAGCAAGAGATGAGCCAGGCTCATTAAAGGCAATATGTCCATCTTCTCCTATTCCACCTAAAAAAATAAATCTATGCCTCCAACAGATTTTATTTTATCCTCGTATCTCTGACATTCTTCTTCAAGATTTTTCAACAAGACCGTCCAGTATATTTATATTTTCTTCTTTAATATCTATGTGCTTAAAAAGTTCTCATGCATAAAAATAGTGATAGCTCTGTTCATGCTCAGAGTGCCAGACACTACATATTCATCCATGTTGAATGTTATTACATTTTTCAAGGAAAAAGAACTCCTTCTTTATAAAGATTTATAAGTTCCTTATATGTTTCAATAAAGTGTGGATCCTGTCGGCAATCCAAGTACAAAAGTTTTTCAGAGTAGGATTAAATTTTAATAGTTTTTGCTATCTGAGTATACACTCCATCTCTATTTCCTTTTTATCTTTTAAAATTATTACTCTCACTTTTTCTACCTCCTGATTTTTATTATAAACAATTTAATGTCAGTTTAGGCTGTTTTTCCTATTACAAGTCTTCCATTTTTCAACATATTCCTCTTCCCTTCGGCAAGACTTTCTATAAGATATTTTCTTAATTACTGAATAATTTCTGAATATTCTTTTTCATTAATTAAATCTTTTTCTCTCATCAGGATCTTTCTTCAGATTAAAAAGCTGTTCTTCTCCTGTCTGGGAATACCATATATATTTCCATTCCTTTGTAGTATAAACTGTGTTGAATATTCTCCCATTTCATGTTCTCCATGCAGGAAATCATGGATTTTCACTTTTTCAGATTTCTTTTGATGGTCTAATCTTTCATTTCCAGTATCCATTAAAAGCTGCAAAAGATTTTCCGTCAGTTTCCGTTTTCAGTTTCCCAGTTCCCAGTTCAACAAGAGTTGGCAATATATCCACTGATTTCAATAATTTCATCTATCGACTCTTTCTGCAAGATATTCTTTTCCCTTTTCATAAACAATTAGCGGAATATATACTTCCTGATAAGGATACGCTTTTCTGAATAAATTATGTTCTCCCAGCTGATCTCCATGGTCTGACATGAAGACTACAACTGTATTTTTCAAAAAGATCATGTTCTTTCGAGTCCTATCAGAGTCTTCCTATCTGATGATCTATATGGGTTATGGAACCATAATATGCCGCTATTAGTTCTTTTTCAGTTCATGTTCAGGTATAATCCCTTTTAGCAATTATAGATTTGTTTTTCTGAATATCACTGTCGCTTTTTCCCAATTTTCCTGATATTACTTCAGGAAACTTTATCCGCCTGCTCCATATACATGTTAAAATAGTATTCCGGCGGATCCAATGGTGAATGCGGTCTTACAAAGACAACTTTAAAAGAAAGGCATCGTCATATCCCTTTTTCAAAATTCCAGTCCTTTGAGTTACAACCCAGTTTGTAGGATGATACTTCTCTTCATATTGCCATGGGACGCTTGCACCCCATGAATTACAGTCAAGCCCCAAATCAGTAAGATCTACATCATTTCCTAATTTTTCCTGTATCCATTCCAGATAATCATCTGTCTGTGCAAACTGTTCTCCATATTTCTTTTTAAATTTTCTATTTGAATGCAGATATCCGTCATGCAAATCTATATGATGAAAACCGCACAGTTTTCTTGCAGGATATACATGCATTTTCCTACGCACTTTGTATAATATCCTCTTTCTGCAAAATACTGTCGCCAGTGTTAAGGGATAATTCCATTCAACTTCATCTTCATAACCCACTCTGCCATGATGTTCCGCCTTAGAGTCCTGTTATCAGGCTGGCTCTGCAGGAATACGCGACGGAATAATGGAATAGGCATTTGAAAAATTATATCCTTCTGATGCCAGATAATTTAAATTTGGTGTTGAAATTATATTATTTCCATTTATTCCATGCAGTCATATCTCATCTGATCTACTACAATCAGAATTACATCTCTTTCATGTTTGTTTCATCTCCTCTATTCTATTTATGATTTTTATTATATATCCACAATAGAACTATCAGTCCTGCCAAGCCTGCAAACATACGAAAAGATAACCCAGAGTCTGCTCTTTTCAGACCTGTTATAATTAATGCTACGAATACTGCAAACAGTATAATATATATACTTCTCCTCAAAAACTGTATTCATTGCAGTTCCTCCCATATTATTTCTCCTGGATTTAATTTTTATGGTTTTTGAAGTACCTCTTTCATCATAAACTTCTGTAACCTGTTCTTCTGTGGAGTTATTTATATAGGCAATTTTATTTTTCTCAGGGATACATATGTACTTCACAATGAACATTTGTACAGTTCCATTTATTAAATTCATTTTCCTTATGTGCCGCATAATGTAAAGCTCTCCATAACAATCTTGTATTTTTCATCACTGTAAGGTAATCCCGCTATGTATATTCTCTCCCTTTTTCCAAAATCATGTGAGGAAGATGAATTTCACCATTAGAGAATTCAAAATTTTCAGTATTTTTCATATAAAGCATATATATTTTTCATACTTTTCACCAAAAATATTTCTTTTCTGTTTTTCTGAATTCTTTTTACATCCTCTGTTATGAAATGCTGTTCTTTTTCCTTTGTAAAGTATTTATCAGTGGAAAGAGCTGAATCCCAGTTCCTTATCTACACCTAATATCTGTCCCAGCTGAAAAATCTTCCTCCATGTTCATAAGCAGAAGGTTCTCCTATGCCTATAAATCCACCTCCATTGTAAACCCATTTTCTAATTTTTGCAACCAGGTTTCATTTTTCCAGATTTCTCCACCTGAAAAAAAGCTGTCCCTGCATCTCCTGCATTTATTACAACATCAAATTTATCAGTACATCAGAATCAATAACATCATCAAAACTTATAAAAGATACGTCTACTGCCGTACCTGAAAGTGATTCCAGCACCCAAGGTAAGAATATATCTAGCTTATAGTGCAGAGCATGTGCCACCATATGAGTTTGCCATGTTCTCAGTTTACCCCATGAATTCAATATTGCAACTTTCATTTTACAGTAAGGATTTCCACCTTTAACAATATCGTATATTTCCCTGAATTCATCTGCTATTTTTCCACACATTCTATAAATTTAGGAAACTTGTAGAGCCAGACTCAGATATCCTCCATAACCTATACGATCTACAGGATTTCTCAAAATAGCCCTTCTCGCAGTTATCCAGTTCTGTACCGTTTCAGGTGAAAGGATCGTTTCCTTCATAAAATGTATCAGGGAAGAAATAAGGTAAAAATCTTCCTTCAGTATATTTTACGTGCGGAATATCAGCTATCATTCTGAGAGTCGCTCCCCCACCTACAGAACCTGCAACCGCATCAAGCCCTATCTGTTCAAAATATTTTCCATAGGGCTCCGTACCTATCAGTTATCTCCCAGAAACATCATTGCTTCTCTTCCGTCTTCATGAACTATATCTACAAGTTTTTGCTTCCTTTGCTACAAATTCTGAATAAAATCTATATAATCAAGATACTGTTTTTGTGGGTACTCTGAAAGCTGTATTATAGTATCCCTTATCTATAATATCCTCTGCCCTCAGCCTGTATCCTCTCGATTCTGCAAATGCTTCCAGTGCCTGGCAGGAAACACTCGCTCCCATAACCAAACCATTCAACAAATTTTTCTTTTTCCAAGATTATTAAATACCAACGTAAAATGATAAAAACGTTGTAAATCTTACTACGTCAGTATCAGGATTTTCCTTTAGCCATTTTTCAGATAATCACTCATAAAAACATTTGAAGCAGGCTGTCTTACATCAAAGGGATGTCATGAGGTTTGTCCCCCAGTTATTTGTAATATGGTTGTACATTTGGGTGGATCCCAGATCATATAAGCTAAAAAGAAACTGTGTATTCATGAAAGGTTTTGCATTTTTACATGAACACGGTTCTTTTTTTTATCCAGTTTCCATTCTGAAACAGGTACGATTTCATCTGATGTTCTGTCTATTACTTCCCAGTAAACTTTTTCATCATGCACATAGTCAGGCTTAATCTGTTCAGGGAAATACCCTTCCAGAAAATCTATATAAAGTTCATCCGCCATATTGAATTTTGACATTAGATAAAGCTGCTGGCACTCTTCCATATGCTTTTCAGCAAATTCATTGTGTGCCCTTGCAACAAAAAGTAAAGTTGTATATATTTTAGTGTCAAGTTTCTTTTATTTCATCATCAAGTTTTGTTCCATCACTGTCACGTATGGCGTCCGCTCCCCATTTCTCCATAGTTTCCTTTATTTCATCAAGAAAAATTACTTTCTCCAGGTAATGTGAATCTTCCTTTTCTTTTCATTTCATTCCTCCTGTATTTTTCTTACTATTCTTTTGATCCTCCTAAAGTCATTCCCTGTGTCAGTTTCTGCTGCACTATAATATAAAGAGTACAAGTGTAGGCAGCATTCGAATTACCATTCCGGCATAAAGAATACCATATTGTGCAGCACCCTTGACTTGCCGCCATCAGGCTCATCAGTCCACCGGCAGAGGTCTTCTTAGGCCCCGGAAGTAATGTCAATGCAATAATATATTCATTCCAGAATGCCAAAAAATTAAACAGTATGACGGTAATTATACTCGGTCTTGCCATAGGAGCCATTACTTTTTACCATGGTTGTAAAATGATCTGCACCGTCAATGCTGCCGCTTCCTCAAATATAGACGGCAGAGACTGAAAAATTCGATAGCAGATAAATTGTAAATGGAAGTGCCGTTGTCATGTAAATAATGGCAAGAACAAACAAGTTATCCAGAAAGAAACTTTTTTCTATAATTTTTGACTGTCTCAATATTTTATCTCCACCTAGCAGCATTAAAAATATAGGAATTACAATATAGTTTACATTTATAAAACAGTCCTGCCTTCATAAATGAATTCCAGAATTTCTTTCCTGAATTCAAATCTCGCCAGTACACATAGAAGCCGGTAAAGCTACTATAATAAGCAGAACTAATGCAGAAGCTGTTACAAATACAGAATTAAAAAGGCTTTCCCCATTTTTGCCTTCTGAAATGCATCTACAAAGTTCTGAGTATAAAATCCTTTAGGCAACTTCCATGGACTTCCTGCAAATTCTGAATTTTTCTTTTAACGAAAGCTAATAAAAACCGAAACTGGAACAATTATTGAAATCGCAAATGTTATTAATATAGTATAAATAAATATTTTTATATAATCTGTCAGCACTCTTTGCTTTCTCTTTCATGCATCTCCTAGTATTCTAATATTTCACGGTTAGTTACTGCACTTATTACACCCGATAAAGCAAAAGAGAAAGAAACACCATAACACCCTATTGCCATTCCATATCCATAGCTCTGATTTGTATAGGCCTGTTTGTACATGTAACTTAAAAGACTTCAGTTGCTCCGTCAGGTCCTCCATCTGTCAAAGGAACTACAAGTAAAAACTCAAATTAATTGTGCTTATTATGAGTGTTGCCCTTATATTAAAGCCATACAAGTGGCAATGTTATCGTAAAGAACTTATTTATTTTCCTGCTCCGTCAAGTTCTGCAGCTTCATAAAGGCTATCGGTATATTAGCCATTTCCGGCCATATACATTACCATGATAATAACCTGCGCCTGCCATATCAAAGGCCATGGCAATTGAATAAATAACTATGTTCTGATCCCCGAGCCACCCTGCTTTTAGGTCCCCGTAATCCAACTATCTGCAATATACTGTCAACTAATCCTCTTCCCGGATCATATATTGCTGAAAAATACCTGAAACAACTACTATGGATAATATATTCGGAATATAAAAATTATTCTAAAAATTGCTCCCTCTTATTTTTCAGTTGTAAGAATTGCAGCAAAAAACACTGCTAAAACAAGAGTTACAATTGTAACAACAACAATCAGAGTATAGTATTCTAGAAAAAGATCTGATAAATGCCTTGTCCTGAAAAAGACTTATAAAGTTATCAAATCTACCAAATTTCTCCTTTTTAGATAATGCACTCGTTTTAAAAGAGTGACATTCTGAATACCTGAAAAGTCGGAATAATTCTAAATAAAATATATAAAATCATAGCAGGTGCCAATGAAAAATATAAATAAATTTTTTGAATATTTTATTACTTTTTCATAATTTTCCCACCTTAAAATTTTTATTAAAAAGCTTTTTCCCAAGAAAGAATTTAAAAATAACTTAAAACCATATCTGCTAGTGTTTTAATTCATATTTTTCCTTTCTGAAACAGCTTCCTATTTTAGATTGATAAGGCTGTTTTTAAAATTAAGAACTATTGTTATTCCTTCTAATTTTTAAAGCAGCTATTTTTCTCATCTACAATATTTTATATTAATTCATTAAGTTAGCTCTCGTTTTTCCATCATTTCATTAACTTCCTTTTGCCATTGTTCAGGTGTTTTGTACCGTTAACAACAGAATTGAAAGTTCCATACAATGTTCCTTTTTACAAATCAATACCTTCAACAAGGTTTTGTAGTCTGAAAATCCACCAACAAGGGCTTTTTGCTCCATTTTTATAGATATCATAGAATATTCTGTTTTTCTTCACTCAATTTGTCATACGGATAATTGCTTATAGGTTGTAGCATTATATATTTTGCAAAAATTTCTGCTGCTTTGTCAGAATACAGAAAAGCTATAAATTCTTTGTGCTTTCTTTTACATTTTTGAGCTTTTCGAACCCATATCTGTTCAAAAATAGCTTAATGCATATTTGTATCTCCACCTTGTGCAAATGCAGGATAAGGTGCCATTCCCATTTAAAATCTTTGAGGTGTTGTTTGCTGCCATTTCTCCTACTATCCAGCTTCCATTAGGCATAAATAATGCTTTTATCATCAAGTACAAAAGTTGCTGATTCTTTTAAATCCTTCATTAGTAGCATTTGCAACTGTTGTAGGTCTCTACATATTTACAATTTCCAAGTGTAGCAAAACTTCTGTCATTTCAGGAGATTTCCATATTCCTTCCTTAAAGTTCATTGTATCCTTAAACAGCTGTTCTCCACCTTTTCAGCTATAATTGAAGGTAGGAATGAATCAAGATATCCTGTTGTCGGATATGTAAATAATGAAATTTTTCTTTTCCTTAGCTTTTTCCAGCTAATGCAAACATTTCATCCCATGTCTGCGAACCTGCCATCCATTTTTCAAACAGCGCCTTATTATAGAACAATCCTGTGGGACTATAGAACATAGGCATTAAATATACTTTTACCATCTGAATATGGATTTGTAATTGTATTTCCTGTAAATCCATCCAATAATTTTTCTTTTTACAGTTTTTCTTCTCCTGGAACTTTCTATGTCCATTACAGGAGTTAAAGTCTGCCAGCTCTTTTTCCTTGACAAAGTTTTTCAGGAATTCCGTCTTTTCTTTCTGTTGCAAGCATAATTACATCAGGATGAGTCTTCTGCTGAAATTTTTGCCGGAAGACTTGCTTCAATCGTCCTTAGCCTGTGTCAGCTCAATTTTACATTTGGATTTACTTTCTTGTATTCCTCAATTATTTCAGGCCACATTTTATCTCCATAACCTGATTCAAGAGCCGACATTTTTAGTACTAACTTCTTTTCCTCCTGAAGAAGCTTCCTCTCTCTTCTTTCTTCTCACCACATGCCATTAAAACGATTATACTCACTAATGACAGTAACAACAATTTGATTTTTCATTGTTTTTCCTCCTAATAATGAAATTTTTCATTCTATATTTAAATTATAACTTATTTTTCAAAAAACAGAGGTAAAAATAAGAATGATATTAACTTTTTAAAATTTTAATATTTATTTTCACTCATACACATCTTTATTTTTCTATTACTACCTTTTTCATTTCTTCCTTAGCTTTTGCCATATATTTTCTGGGTCATTTGCTTCAGGATGTTCTATGAGATATTTTCTGAGCTCATCTGAAAATGGTATTTTTAACTCTGTCGCTATATTTACTTTTGTCATTCCCAAACTGATACATCTTCTTACATCCTCAAAAACTGCTCTCTGAAGCCCCGTACAAATACTACGGTGCTGATACTTTGCTTCTATTTCTGCAAGTCTTTTTCGAAAATCAGTTTTCGGTTGCACTTTTATATAGACCATGTGCTGTTCCTATTGCAACTGCCAATGAATCTATTCCTGTTCTTTCCACATATTCAAGCTGCCGCATCAGGATTTGTATAGAAAGAGTCCTTTTCATCAACTACAAGATCATCCTCCTGTCCTCCAAGTCTTCCTAACTCCCTTCAACTGTTGCATCAAATCTGTGAGCGTGTTCCACCACTTTTTACCAGTTCTATATTTTCTTCAAAGGATGATGGGAAGCGTCTATCATAACTGATTTTGTTCCCAGATCCACAGATTCTTTTTATACTTTCAAATGTCTCATGATGGTCTAAAATGTGTTGCAATCGGAATATTATATTTTTGAAGCTGTTTCCACTATAGCCTGTAAATAATCCCTCCTCCATATTCAAAGGTTCCAGTGTTCCTGCCAGTGCATGCCAGGGCGACCTCATTTCTCAGACTCCTTCGACAATTGTCTGAATGAGTTTCCAAATTGTGAAAATTAAATGCCGGAACTGCAAACTTTTCTCTCGTTGCGCTCTCAAAAAGTATTTCTCTAGTACTTACTATCATCACTTTTTAATTATAGACAAAATTACACGCATAATTTGTCAATAATACCTCCTATCCTAATATGTTTTTATTCTTTAAATGTATATTTATTTTTAAAATTCACTGAACCTATAAATACTACTCTGTTTACTTCTCCCACTTGGAAAATGGATTATCTGTTGTATTTCCCAAGTACTGTGATTTAAAAGAAAGCATATGTCTGACCATAAATTAAATAAATAAATAAACTTGCAAGTTCCTTTATTTCTAATTTTTCCCCTGTCTGATTTCATCAGGTTTAATAACCTTATATGTGCTTTCTTCTATTGAATTATTATTGCTGATATTGTAGGCTATCAATTTATCGGCAGATTTATCTTCCGACATTTCTTCCAGCAGTCCTTCATCATATTTCATAGCATATTCATCCTGGTTTACCAGCTCAAAAACTATTGTTTCTTCATTTACAATAGCTTTCGGTCCAGTGTCTGAATCCTAATGTTGTATTGCTCACGGAAACTACTTTTCCTGCACTGAGTTCCATAATTTTTAATGACAGTTCTTCCGCCAGTCCCTTCAATATTCCACTTCCTAATACTACGATTCTTTTATGGTCTTCTTCTGCCAGTTTTATTTTCAGGATATTTCTCATTAAGTTCCTTTTCTGCTATAGAAATTATTTCTCCCATTTCATCAATTACTTCACTGTTATCTCTACTGAATGATAATATTCCTGCCAGAAGCATACAGCTGAAACTGTTTATCATTGCAAAATCCTTTATCATTTTGATTCTTCAGGCATTAAAAAGGAGAAATATCATTTCCTTCCGCCCTTTTTGCAAGGGCACCTTCCTTATTACACGTAATAAACAAATGATAGACTTCATCTATAATCTTATCTGCTATATCTATAACTCCGGCACTTTCCGGTGAGTCTCCCGATCTGGCAAAAGATACAACTAATGTCTTCTTATGCATATAATTTAAAGGATTATTCAGAATATCTGTAGTTGCAATTGATTTAAATTCACCTGTTTCATTTTTATTAAGTAACGGTTCCAATATATTTCCTCATATTCTGATGTGCCTGCTCCTGTAAATACTATATCAAATTCTTTCCCAAAGCCTATTTTTAAAATATTCCTTATGAGTTTTTCTGAATTTCTAAATATTTTCAAGAGTTTCTTTCCATAATTTTGGTTGCTGTAGTATCTCTTTTTGCTGTGATTAAACGATTTCTTTTTCTTCCAATGTCTCCTTGTCTATTCCATTGTTCATATTTTCCTCTTTTCAATTTTTCATATTGGTACATACCACTTTTTATGTTATAATTATAATATGATTTTTATTTTTGTCAATAACCTTTTCTAAAAATTTATATTAATTTTTAAATTAAAAAGCACATACAATCATTTAACCTTTTTGATTATATGTGCTTTCTATTCTATATCCTTCAGTTTAATTTTTCTATTATTAGTGCTGTCCCGCACCTTTTTATTCCTGCACTTTCTTCTAATTCACTATATGTAAATTTTTAAATTGTCAAGAGTCATCTGTAGGGCATATTCCGGTAAATATATATTCCTCCAGCATTATATTCCCAGCTTTGAAACTCCTCCACCAAATATAATTATTTCAGGATTAACAATATTAGTAGTGTTCTATTCCATGAGCCAGATTTTTCACAAAATTCATCAACTATTCCTAATGCCACTTCGTCTCCTTTTTCAGCCTCCTGAAATATATGGTATGATTCAGATTATCCAAATTATTATTTACCAGCTTCCTATGGGGAACTCTTCCATTATTTTCAAAATTATTTTTGCTTCTCTTACTATACCTGTAGCAGAACAGTATGTTTCTAGGCACCTTCAATCCGCATCCGCATTTATGTCCTTTTCTCTTTATGACAATATGCTCAAATTCTCCTGCCGCTCCAGTGGAACCTGAAAAGAATTTTTCCATCAATTATTATTCCTGCCGCAATTCCTGTCCCTATAGCAATAGTAATACTATTTTTATAACCTTTTCCTGCTCCGTACAGCTGCTCTCCTAAAAGCTATAACTTTTTACATCATTACCTATTTTTACTCTTTTTCCTGTTTTCAGAAAACATTTTCTTGCGGGAAAATCATTTCCCATGAAAAATTTGCAGCTATCTTTGACAGTTGATTCATCCACAACAGGACTAGGTGTTCCTACTCCCTATACCTTCTATTTCTTCCGGCTTGACTTCTATTGCCTCAGATATATATAGTTTCCCAAATCCTCTTAATAGTTATTTCAGCACCTTTTTCTGATTCAGTCTTTATACTTTCCTGTACTAAAAATATCTGCATTTTCATTTTAAAATACCAATTTTTGTGTTAGTCCACGCCAACAGTCAACCCTACTAGATATCTCATTACTATTCCTCCTAAGAAAACTTTCAAAATATAAATTATAACCTTAAAATGCCAGTTTCCTTTTTCTAAATCAGGTTCCCTAGTTCCATCTTCATTTTATTCCATCTATATCCATTTTAGCATCGCCTATCATAAAAGTCCACATGAGAAATTGAGCTGTTTACATGTGCCTTGATCAAGCTCTTCTTCGCTCATATTTGAACCATTTACAACGTTTTGTCGGATATGCAGCTCCTAAAGCCAGATGGTTTGCAGCATTTTCATCAAAATAAAAGTCTGATAATAAAGCGAGTCCTGAATTTTGATATATGGTCGAATCATTTGGAACAAGTGCAACTTCTCCTATTCTTCCTGATCCTTCATCTGCTTTCAATCAGCTGTTTTTAAATATATCATAACCTTTTTCCGCTTCAAAATCCACAACTTTTCCATCTTTGAAGGTAAGCTTGAAACCATCAATTATATTTCCCTGATAAGACAAGGTTTTATTTGGAAACATATCCATCTACTCTGTATTTATCTCCTGCAGTGAATATTTCCTCTGTTGGCATGTTAGGCATAAAATCTGCACCTTTTTCATTTTTGCTTCCTGCAGCTATCCACACGTGATTTTCAGGAAGTCCTACAATCAAGGTCTGTTCCCTTCCGCCTTGTAGTGAAGCGCCTTTGTAGGCTTTTCTTATTAAGGTAATCTGCCTTTTCAGTTAATCTTTCTGCTATGTTCCTTCCATGCACTTACCGGATCTTTCATTAACTCTTATTGTTTCCAGTATTGCATCAAGACAGTTTTGCCTGCGCCTTTTTCAACATCGCTTTCTTCGGGAATACCAGTTTTGCCATTCAGCGAAGGATAGCTTACTATAGTCCATGAATTTACGTCATTCATTACACGTGAACGTTAGTATTTCAAAAGCTATCTCCTCTATTTTTAGCATATGCTCCAAGTTTTCTGCATCAATCCCTGAAAATAGATTCAGGAGACTGCTTAAAATATGGATAAAAACTACATTTGATTATCTAAATAATCATTCATTTTCATCTACAGTCCATTTCTGGAATAGTTTGAATATTCTTCAGTTGACTGGTATTCAGCATGCATGCAGCTCAGCTTTATCATCAGCTAGTTTACATTTACATCACTTGCTCCTGCTTTGTATGCCTTTTCAGTTGCTTTATAAACCAGGGCAATGAGATCTGTTGTACAGTTTATCAGACTTTCTGCCCTTCTGAACATTCGCTCCTATTTTTATAATTACTTCAGCAAATTTATCCAGTTTTCTATCAAAAATTTTCTACATATTTCATTTTGTTTTCCTACCTTTCCTAGTTTGTCATAAAAATAGTATAGCACAAATTATAAAAGATTTGCATCTATTTTAAATACTACTTTTTGCATGGTTCAGATTTTTCAACCTGTAATCCCGGCATGTGAACATCTTCGGATAGAATACAAGTACATCTCACTGCTTTTAACAGTACTCTGAATAGTTCAGGACCCTATCATGTTTCATCATTTTCATACATTCTTTCTGTCTCTTCAAGGTTATGAATATTATTAACTGCAATGTATTCCTGTCCTTCAAGCATTATCTGAACATCAAGATATTTAAAGATGGCTTTCCCATCCTCCCTGTCTTCGAGTTTAGTGTTATAATGATCTATATTGTGCTTTCTATCTCCTGGAATCTCATTTTCCCAGTCTCATATTTTAAGGTCATTTTCTCCTGTAAATTTTATACATTCATATATTTTTTCTTTGAAAGACTTTTATTTTTGGCAATTCATCATTTTAAATTTGGTAAAAATCATATTTTTCCTCTCTAGCGTGTATATTTATTATATATTAAATTCCATTACTTCATTCCATTGACAAATCTCTGAGCAATTTCAAAGAGGTCTTGTTGCCCACCTACTACCACTGCATAAGCTCCTGGCTCAAGCATTTTCTTAGCCTGTTTGGGCTCGTGTATTTTCCTTCAGCTATTAAGGGATAGATAAATTTTACTAATTTTTCTACAAGGCGAAATCAGGTCCATCAGATTTTTCACTATATGGAGTATATCCGCTAAAGTCTTTGTTCCTAAAATCTACTCCTGCCTTTTCAGCATTCATTCCTTCTTCTAAATGTTGAAATGTCTGCCATAGTAAAATTTCCGGATACTTTTCCTTTATCTGTTTTATAAATTCATTTTATTGTCCTGACCATCCTCTTTCCTTAAGTACAGTCAGAGCACTATCTGCTCCGCTTCCATAAGCTCATCTATTTCCTTCATAGTGACGTCATATGCTGAAATCTTCGTATACTTTTTCTTTTTATAAGTCCTATTACAGGTAAAATTAACCTTTCCTTTTATTCCTTTTACATCAAGCACCCGTTTGTTCTTATTCTCTGCTCCGCCTGTTCGTGCAGCCAAAGCCATAAGTGGCATAGAAACTTCCATTTTCTATATACAGAGGTTCTCAGGTAATGCTGGCAGGAAACTATCAGGTTTTCCTTTTTATTTTTCAGTATTTCTTCTTTTGTTCATTTCTATCTCCTTCTACTAGTAGTCTCTGATTTCTTATCTTATTTTTCCTTACTACAGCTTCTGCCGTGTTGTGCTTTCATCTTCAGTGATTCATCCTTTGTTCTGCAGGGTGCATAGCCTGTACACAGCACATCTGTTATGTACAGCTGGGACATTTTTGCAATCAGTGATCCACCCATCGATAAGCGTTTCCCTGTCCGGTCAGCAAGAACATGGTTTTGCCATCTGTGCTGCAGCTGATAAAAATATGATTTGAGTACTGTTATCTTTACTTTTATTCTTTTTAGCACTGCCAGTGTTTCCAAAATATCAGGTGTCTCTCCTGAAAGAGCTCACTGCTATTACTACATCTTTTTCCCTGTAACTGCGGCACTCATTACCTGAAAATCGGGTATCAGTGTATGCACAGTGCTGTCTTTCCAAAATCTTAGAAGCTTATTCTGAAGCTCCTGTACAGCCAATCCCAGATCCTACTCCATACGAAACAATCTTTCTGCCTTTGCAATCAGATTTATTGATTTATCAAGCTGTTTCCTATCAATAAGCGACTTCGTATTTGCAATTGTATTGTTTATATTTGCCTCGATATTGTCTATGTAATCTTCATATATGGTTTTCAATCTATAGGAAAATCTTCCTTTGGCAATGTTATAAATCCTAAATCCATTAAATCTATCTTTTTACAAATCTTACTATGGTTGCTTCACCTACGTTGATTTTTCTTCCTATTTCCTGGTGACTGATAACTTATTTTCCCCTTTTCTTCAAGTATATAGTCCACCACCTTCTTTTCCTGTTTGCTCAAGAGGGATAAAATGACTCTATGTATTAATATATTTCATATAGTGTCCTCCTTCATAAATTTGACTATATCCCTGTTTTCCTCAAATTATTCATTTTATAAATGGAGTATGAGGGCATGACAATAAAGCATTAACCATTTATTCTTATTTTTACCTTTTCAATAAGATCTTCTATTGTCTTATTTAATGAAGTTTTCTTTTACTGCTTCATCAGTTATAGGAAGCATAGGGCAATCTTAGGATTCCTGTTTCTACTCCTCTTAAATGGAGGATATGCTTACATGCTCCATACAATGATCCTACAGAAAGCAGACCTTTTATAATTTTCATTTACTTCATTTTGAATTCTCTTGCTTTATCAATTTCCTGGTTATTCATGTATTCGTTAAGCTTTCATAAACAGTTCAGGCATAACTCCATATGTTCCACCAATTCCAGCATCTGCTCCTATAGCTCTTCCTGCTACAAACTGTTCATCGAATGGTTGAATACTAGGAAGTCTTTTCCTCCCACTGCTAAACTGCTGTAATTCAAAGTACTTTCTGATGAACATTTTACTACCTATCACTTTTCTGTTTTGCCATTTCCTCAAAATAAACTTATTGGCAAGTTAAATCCTGTCGTCTGTGGAATATGATATATATGAACGGTAAATCTGCTGTCTATCATTGCCATGGTGGCCTTTTACTGATGCAGGTGATACTCTGTATACACTGCAGGTATTGATGATACCATCTGCTCCCATTTTTGTAGCATGCTGTCAGTCTACACTTTCAGGTGTAAAGATTTGCTCCAACATGAACAATAATTGTAAGTTCTTTTCACTTCTTCCATTACGGCTTCAACTACCTGTTTTTCTTTCTTCTTCACTCTGAAGGATTTCCTTCTCCGGGAACTTCCTCCAACATACAGTCCTACTTTTTGATCTGCATAGTATCTTGCAAGCTACTCTTTCCTGTCTACATTTCCATTGTCATCATAGGCTGAATACATTGCCATAAAAATTCCTTTTAAATTTTTCCCAGATCTACTCTCATCAATTCTGTCCTTTCATTTATTAGTCTATATTTAGTTTTTATCATATTATCATATATTTTATTTTATCCATTTTATTTAAGGTATACAATGCACCGAGAAGTCTGCCTGATTTCCCTGCTGTGCCAGTTCTATACGTGTTTTCTGAACATATCGCTTATCCATTCGTCATTTACTTCTTTTCTTATTTTTCTTCAAAGATACTCCTTCTGGGCAGTTTATTCCTCCTCCGATAACAATAACAGGATTCAAAGATGCATTATATTTCTTATTCCGCAGCAAAGATTTGATGATTATTTCATTTGTGCTGCTTCTGCAGATTTCATCTCCTTTTTGCAAAAGTCCAATATATCAACTCCTGTTATTGCATCAGTTATTCCTTCTTTTCTCTTTTTCCTTCTGAACCTTTTCACAAGTGCTTGCTCAAGCTATATTCTGAATGTGGTTTCCATTTACATCCATATATCCTATTTCTCCTGCAGTATATCCATTACATTCAGACTTTCCATCTAGATTACGAACCACCTATTCCTGTTCCTATTGTCAGGCACATGGATTTTGAGACCTTTTTCCGCTCCCTCTCAGTATTCTCCAAGTCCTGCACAATTTACATCATTTTCAACCTCACATGGAAGTGAGAAATTCCTTTTTGCAGTTCTTTTTATTTTCGGTTCCTGTGTATTTTGGAATCGTAGGATATGCAAAAGCTATTTTCCTTTTTCCGGGGTTAACTACACCTGCGTTGATACACAAATTCCTTTTTATTTCATATATATATATTCATCAGAATACTTCTCCTGGCTTTTACATCTGAAAGTATAAAAATTTTCTTTTTCAGTAACTTTGATGGAACTGTTCCATCTATGAATATTTCTCCCGTTTTCCTTAGAACTTCATATTTTATTGAAGTTCCTCCTATATCTACGCAGATATAATACATCATTTCACTTCAATCTCTTTTTCCAACTTTCTTATGATAAAAATTATAAAATTATACATTACACTTGCAAATACCACGGCATATAATTAAAATACATTTGCATATCCCATGATTGGAAGACCTAGTTTAAAGCCTACTAAAGAATCATAACACTGACTGCATTAACTATAAGTGGCGGAATATAAAGTTTTGTAAACACTCTCTGTTTAAGAGGAGGTTACTATTACAGAACCTGCATAAACCAAAATTCCGTAATAAAAACCATCCTATCATCCATTACCTTAATATTTTTCCAGCATGATTCTATCCTTTCACTGCTCCCATTGTTACACCTTGAGTAGTAGTTTCTGGAACATCAGAGATACTAATATCATAGGTAGTGAAGCCAGTAATGCCCTGCCATAAGCAGTCCATAGTTCAATGAAAATTCAGCACTCTGAGCCATTCTTGCCAACTCCTAAAGGTAAAGTTTTCATTGCTTCACTGATTTGTAAATATCAACTGTGAAAATAATCAGTTCAGCTGGCAATAGTAGTGCCAATGCACCTATACCAGGTTTTATAATAGGAGTACTATGCTGTATGAATGTTTTCAGTTCATTACATCCATCTATTCTTGCTGACTCCAGAAGTTCATTCGGAACAGAATGTGAAAACTGTTTCATCCAGAAATACTCCAAAAGGCCATCCAACAGCTGGCAATACAAAGAGCTTTGTAACTATCTATCCATCCCAGTTCTGTAATAAATTTTAAAAAGCGTATAAAGTATAACCTGTTTTTGGCAGTGCCATTGCTGTAACAAATACTATAATATAATTCCTGCACCTGGAAATTTTTCTTTTGCCAGAGCATAACCTGCCAGATGCTGTAGTACACACTAATATAGTTGTTGAAGAGCTATTATCACTGAGTTAAGGAACCATCTTAAAGTTAATGGTACTAACAGTTTGTCAAAGTTTTTCCAATGTAGGTTTTAACAGGAACCATTCAGGCGGTATGCTTATTGCAACTTCCTGTATTTTAAATAGCCCCTGTCGCAATCCAGTAAAAAATATAAAAATATTGTCAATATTATTAATATAGTCATTGAAACAATTGAAAACACCGATATCTTTTTCTTATTTTCATTTTTCCTCCTCTAGTCTGTGTCTTTCGATAAAAAGAAATTTAAACTGTAATATTGAAATTATTCCGATTATTATTGCAGGATAATTCCCATTGCCGATGATACTCAAAATCTTCCTTCCTGATATCGCAGTCTGAGTAAACAAGATACATTACAGTGGAAGTTGTGTAGTTTTGTTACATGGTAAGCTGTATCAGTGCGAAAATCTGGAAACTGTTTATTGTTGTAACAACTACTATATATATGCGTTGTAGGCTATTAGAGGCCATGTTACATTTTTAAATGCCTGCCACTTATTTGCACCATCTATTTCAGAAGCTTCTATAAAGATCCTGGTACATTTCCTAAAAGCGCAACATACAATATAATTGGCTGTCCTACACTTTGTAGTTATAAAGGTACTATAATTGCAAATATTTGCTGTTTTAGGATTCCCAAGCCAGTCAACGAAGGTCATGATATAACATGCATTTTCTGGAAAACATAATTTTAATATCCCCAAAATTTTGGATGGTGAAATCCAGTTCCATACAACTGTTATGCGACTACTGAAGATATTGCCGGGATATAGAAAATTCCTCTAAAAATGATCTTACAACAGCATTTTTCTCGCCTATATGACATATGCTACAAATGTTGAAAATACAACCACTATCGTAATGCAACAAATGTTATGAACACTGTATTCCATGCAGATTTTAGAAATATGTCATTTTGAAATAAGTTTATATAATGTTTTAAAACCTACAAAAACATATGACACGTCCCCTGAATCTGTAGAGGGACAGATAGCATATACCCTTTTAACATGGGATATAAAAGCAAAACTTAGACCATTGCAGGCAATATGAACAGTATGCGCTGGTTAATCTGCTTTTCAGTTCCATTGCTACTTATCAATGGCTTTTTCCTTCATAGCCGTTTTCCTCCATCTCTTTCTCAATCTTTCAAAATCCATCTAGTCATATTTTCTAAAATGCTTCAATTGAAATGAGGGCTTTTAACAGCCCTCATCTTTCCATTCAATTTCTTCAAACTGATGTCATTGTTATTTCAAAAATATTCTTTTGTTTAAAATGAAGTCCTGAAGAAATAAATTTCTATTTAATTATTTAGCATCCTGTATTGAACTTTTGTTTGCATCAGTAGCTAAAATTTATCTAATCCTTCTTTAGGTTAGAACTTTGATCCGTTTAAGGAATGGAATTTGAACCATGTTAAACCATAATAGTCTCATTGCGGATAAATCCGTCTAGTGTGTTGTAGTATGGTGTAGAATCCTACCAATGCAGTTTCAAGAATATTTTGACCTCACATGCATCATTTCCATCTAATCCTGCTTTTCACCAGTGAGAAGTTGTTTAGTTTGCTTTTAATGATCTTTCTCCCCATACACAAGGTCATTAACTATCGCAAATCTACAAATTTTGCGTATATGCAGCTTTTGCCGGGTCACCGTTATCAAATACTCCTTTCTGCACCACCAAGAATTCAAGTAGCTTGTCCTAGGTTCGTTGAGATTAGTGCGTATATTGGTTTCTACATCACCTTTTCAATAGCTTCCTTATCTTGCCCTTTTAATCCTGGTGAATGAAAAGTATTGTCATTACAGATTTTTCCAGTTCTGAATCTTCAAGCATCTCTGCTTCTAAGCTGAAGCACACTTTCCTCGTAATCCTTCGTCATATGCTAATCCAAGTTAGCTTTTACACCATTTTTCATCGTTAATTGTATATTTTGTTGTTCCTTCGTCAGTTATCCATGAGATTATAAAAGGTTTTGATACAGTACTAACTTGGTGTGGTCTCCCTGCCTGACTCTTTGTATAGAAATAATACAGGGTCGATAGAAGGATCTTTTGAGCTGTACTTTTAGAATTTTCGAATTCTTCTGCTGTCCAGTTTCTTCCCTGGTTTTGTTTAAAGGTAATAAATCAGTTATTCCCATTTTGTCGAGTGAGTGTTAACTGCCATTACAAATGGAGCAGTTTCACTAATAGGATATAAAGTAGCTTTATTGTCACAAACTGCTGCTGATAGTATTTCTTTTGGAGCTTTTGAGTATCTATATCATTGAATGGTGCGAGAACTCCATTTTGCCCATGCAATAATTCTTTCCTGGTGCATCTATTACTACGTCAGGGTTTGATTTTTGCCTGAATAGCTGTTTCTATTTTAGCTTGGGTGTCAGTAAACTCAATTTTGATATTCAACCTTGATGTTTGGTTTTCCTCCAGTAGCTTTTAATTAATGTACAGTCGTGTCTGTCCAGGTGTCTGAATTCACTATCGGGTAAAGGATTTGGGAAAGACCAGTATTTTATTGTAACCTTTTGATTAGGATCCAATTTTATACGTCTTTCTTCTCTCCTCCTCCACCATTGCTGTGTCAAACCAAGCTAGTAATGTTCCGATTAAATATTTTTCATAATGCTCGTACAATAGCCATCAAAAATTTTATAATTGTTCTCCGTTTTATGTTTAATATATTATACCTTACCCTATCGTTTTGTAAATACATGATCCTGTTTTATTTTGAAAGATTCATAATATATAAAAATAAGGTTTCATATAAATACTACCGTATATGGAACCTTTATTTAAGCCTATTAGTGTGCATCTGTAGTATATATTTACGAGTGTTTTCCTAATGAAAGCTTCTTTGACCATGAAATCTTTAGGCACCTTCTGAATAATTTCATCCTTTGTCATAAACCCTGTCGATCTACTTCAGTTTACCATTTTTAAGCACAATTGTTGTGAGAACACTTCTTATTTCATATTCACTGCAAGATCACCTGACTGATCACATCACTTTGATTACTTTATAATCTGTTGTTTTGCCACTTCTTCCAGAACCGGTTTCAGCATCGAGCATGTGACTTGCACCATATGCTGAAAAATCTACCAGTGTTATCCTATCTTCCGCCAGCATTTCATTCAGAAAAATCTTCACCGTTATAATTTATCAGTTCGCCCATTTCCAATCTTCCTCCTATAAATTTCTCAACAAATTCTGTAAAACAGTAAATTCATAGAAATACTGCCTTTATAAGCAAATTTATTTAAATACTTCTCCTGCTTCCTTGTGCCATAACTAAAATCCAGTGCATCCATTCCTATACCCTGAAAACTCCGAGTATTCCTTCATTTTTCTTCTATTTCATAATATTTTTACTGTCATCGACTTTGGAACCTCATCTATCACATTCAATTCAGCCAGATTTCTTAAAAATATGTCTGTCAAGTATTGCTATTTCTTCTCCAAATCCTAAATTTCTCAGTACATGATTTGCTTCCTTCATTCCCTTACCTTTTTATATTTTTAAGAATCCATTCCTCTTTTCAAATGTATTTCCCTGTCTTGAAAGAATTTTCTGGGCTGAAGTTCTCCATCTTCAGTCATAAGTTCCTCAATTCCCACAGATATCTTGATTTAGTGTTCTTGAATCTTACAATATTCAGATGTTCTGCAATTTCTTCCACTTCCCCGCTGAAAAGCAGTCCATTTTCTACAAAGCACAGTAATTGCCTGCCATGCATTTTTCACGCTGACTGAGAGGTGTCAGTATACAGAATGCCACTTCTGCAAAAACTTCCCTCTCACTTCCTTCCACGCTTTTTGTGCCTTTTTATTGCCTTTTTCAACATCTTTTTTATATTTTTATGTATTTTTACTATCTTATCATGTAATTCTTTATTTATTCTTTTTCTAATTGTTCCTTTTTCAAAATATTTCCTCCATTTTTCTTCAGCATTTGGAATTTTTAAAGATATTAAAAGTTTTTATTCGAGATAAAAATTTTCCTATGACATCAGTGCCTCGTCAGTTTTCCTTCAGAGGCAAAAATCCAGTCATGGCATAAATTTTTCACCTATATGCAGCTCCATTCTTGTTCCTATTGCAATATCAAACATATCACTTAATTTCATGCAGTCAGGATAAAAAGCTTCGTTCGTTCAAAAAGGGCATTATCTCCCCAGATTGATCCATATTTCCATGAACAGGAGAACAAGGGTGATTTTAAATCTAAATTTCCGGCATGTTGCTTTTCCAGCTTTTTATAAGACTTTGTACACGGGAAGTAACGGATCTTTTTCCTCAAAATCCTTTGTTCTTCATTTGTCATTGAAATATCAGGCCATGGAACATCAGAACAGTCTAGGAAATGGTGATTACATGATTTATCGCTTGCTTCCTGAAGAAATGCCAATGCTCAATCCTCCACCTGCGGAATCTCCAAAAAGTAAAATTCATCTCCTATGTTTTTCAGTGACAGAATTTATATGCCTTCATTAATACCTCATGAGTTTTATCAGCAGTATATTCAGGTGCTGAGGATAATCTACAAAGTTACTTTCAAGATTGTACTTTTTCATTCTTTTCAACTATATTCTTGTGGCTTCTTACGGCTCTCAAGACATAACCTCCACCATGAAGAAAAATCACATGCCTATTTAAAGATTCTTCCGGTCTTTACAGTTATTACCTGAGCTGTCATCTAAAATTCTTCTTCTGTCATTAATTCCTTCCTGAAAATTTTTCTGTTAAAAATCCGTATCTCTTCTTGGATTTTTCCATGGCTTTTTCATTTCCCCTTTTGCATTTACCAGCTTTGCCACAGGTACTGCCATATCTGATAATAAACTCATCCCTACACAGTTACTCAATTTTGCAGCTGCTCTCCTTTCACTATTCTATCTTTAGTATTATACATTTTTATAAAAACCTTCAATTTAATATTTCTTTCTATAATTTAATGCTTCCAGTAAATGTTCTGTCTTTATATTTTAGAACCTTCAAGATCTGCTATTGTCCTCGATACTTTTAAAATCTTATCATAGCTCTTACTGATAATTTTCAGTTCATCAATTGCCCTCTCGAGGACTTTTCTTTTGTTTCACTGTCTATTTTACAGTACTCTGACATTTGTTTCCTGCTCATTTTTCCCGTTCGGAAAATCTTCATTAAATCTCTGAATTTCTCTCGCCTTTATAACCCTCTCCTTAACTGTTTTCTGATGATTCTGATTCACATTCACTGAAAATCTCTTCCTTTTCAATCTTCTCATTTCACATATAAATCTATCCTGTCCAGCAGAGACGCAAAACTTTTTCTGGTAATTTTTATATCCCTTAAACTGTCCTTGCACTGGGGATCATCCTGAAAAACCTCCAGGGTGGGATTTGATCTTTTGCAATCATTATATTATTTACCAGGATAGTTTACTAGCAATTTGCCCATGAAATAGTTACCTCCCATCTTTTCAGAGGCTGTCAGCAACGTCTCAAAGGGTTCTCGTTCAAATTCTCAAGCTCATCCATAAAAATACACCGTTTAATGCTAATGTTATTTTCTCCAGCTCTTATAGCTCCTCAACAAGTGCAGTCTGGGTTGCAGAGATGATGTGGGAGCCTGAAAGAAAGGTCTTTCGGTAATTACAGGTTTATCAGGTGACAGACATTCCTGAAAATACTGTATATTTTAGTAGTTTCTATTATTTTCCTTTTCCTCATTTCCAGGCAGTATCGTCTACCGTCTTTTTGCCAGCATCGATTTTCCAGATTACCTGGATCCCCCATCAGAGTATGTTATGACCTCCTCGCCAGCTTGACTATTTCCATTGCCCTTTTAGCTAAAAACTGCCCCTTCCACATCAGAAAAATCAACTCCATCCTCTTCCTTTTATTTCTTTTACTTTTCCATTCTTTTTAAATTCATTTTTCCTTCATACTTTTGATGTAATTCATCTAAACTGATTTTCCATTTACTTGCTGCTTCTTCTATTTTCGACACGGGAATTATTTCCACGCAAACCAAGAGCACGCTTCATCATAATTTTCATATGGAATTATTACTCCTCTTATTCCTTTTTCTTTTTGCAAGTTATTGTTGCATTTATAGCGCCTTTTACAGACTTAACCTCTCCATTTGGTGATATTTCCCCAATATCAGATAATTTTAAAGTTTTTCTATAACTTTCTTATTTTCCTATATTTGACAATATTCCTATTCCCCAAATCAAAAGGCGTTTCCTCTTTTATATCAGCGGGTGACAGATTGACAAGAACTCTTTTCACCGAGAAGAGTCAGTCCTATATTCTTAAAACAGCTTCACTTATTCTCTCTTTGCTTTCTCCGGTATTGCAGAGGGTCTCCCATTCCTACAATATTAAAAACTGGTAATCCATTTGAAATATCTGTTTCTGTTTTCACAACTATGTGATGATGTCTATCCCAGATAGCCGCAACTATATACACTTATAGCCATATTTTCCCCATTTCATTTTTCATTTTATTTTGTATTAATTATTATGCCTGTAACATTTTTAACTATCTTTCAACTGTATTCAATTAAGTAACCACAAAAGTAGTTTTTAAGTTTGAAATGATATATTCTTATTGAAGACTAGGAAGAGATGAGAAGATGAAAGCATTATCTATGTTAATTTTATCTGTAATGAGCAGTGATAGGAGGTTGGATGGTTTCTGCAACAGCTAAAAGCACACAGGGAGAGTTGTACCTGTTGTGAAAAAGTTGTAGCTGAAGAGGTTATACTTGTGATGGTCTGCAATACTATAAGTTTCATGTCCTACAACAACTAAAACTGCTAGAGTGTTGACGGTTCGGGTAAAGTAATACAACTTAAGGCGGCAAAATCTGCAAGTAGAGATTGCTGAGATGGCACGTCAAAAGGAGGCGACATACGGGTGCAAAGTGGAAATGATGCCCTATTTACAGGATATTCCGGGTATCGAAACTGTCATGTAGATATAGGTGGAAACGAGCTCTAAATAGTTTAACTAATAGTAATCTCTAAAAATTTATCATATATCAGAATTTCTGTTTCCGAGGTAAAATATTTCACCAAACAGATACTATACTAAAGAAAAACATGACTCAAAACTATTAAAAAGTCTTTAAAAGTCAGCGCTTTTGATTAAATATTCAGTTATTGTCAGCTGTTTTCCTATTCTTTCATATTCCTCGTCATCAAAAATCGAAATTTTTATCCCACTTTCACTGGTGCTTAGCTTCCAATAATAAGGCCAGGCTAAAGTATCCATTGGACTATAGTTCCTGCCATACGTCCAAAAACCAGATCGTAAAACTATGAAATAATTCTGAGAACTGTTATACTTCCTGATAATGTTCCACTCTGATGAGAAATAAAATAAAATGTTGTTACTGCAAGCACACTATTCCAATTAATAAGCTTTGCCAAGGATATGTATAAGTTTCTTCATTTAATTTTCTCCTTTCAATTTGTGTCTTTAACACTGGGCGTGTATTTTGTTTTACAAGCTGCCAATATTCCATCTAAAATTCTTTGTGTCATCGTAGGCATATAGCCAGCTCAGCTTGGCTTCGTTTATAAGCTATTTACATATCCTACTTTATTTTGTATAATTTTCATAGAAAGGATATTTTCAGAACGTTTTCACTGTTCCCAGTCTTTCATATGTCCATCCGTCGAAGTATTTCCTTTATTTCATTTCGCAATATCTTCATTTGCAATTATATCATTAACGTAAGATGCTAAAATTCAATATGTTCGTCCTTTGTATCTTATTTTCTAACCCAATTGTTTCCTTCTATTCTCTCATCTACGTCTTATCAGTCAGTTCCTTTTCAAAGAAGTTTACTTTCTTCCAATTTCTCTACGTGTCCATCATTTTCTGCTCCTTGAACTTGAGTTTTCCTCTAAAACTGTTCAGAAACATTTTCCTTAACATTTACCAGGCTCTTCAATTGTCTCAACAATTGTTTCACCTAATACTCAGGTTACCTTGCCTTTGCTCAACGTGATATTCCTGTGATTAAATGCATGCTCAGAAAAGCTTTTCCTGTGTTTTGTCAACTTATCCTGCAAATTGTCCACACTGTATGCTATCAACAACTCTGCTTCAATAACTACTGCTTTTACTTCGGATAAGATGTCTTGCGAATTTTATATAATTTCCTTGTGAAGCAAGAAAAATCTTTTGCAACTTCTCATTTATTGTTTTCTATAGTAACACCTAGTTTCTCCACTTTTATTTTTAACTTTTCTGTTATTAGAATATTTCAGTAAGTTTATGTGTGTAGGATAGAGAAAATATTGCAAGATGAGATAGTGCCGTCCAAGAACTAGTTTTACTTTTGTACGTCCAAGGTCAACATGCTATCCACCATTGTTAAATAATTTGTTCTCATTCACAGGTCCTGATATGCTGGCAACCACTCGGCAAATCCAAGTATAACAGACAATCTGCCGAAGACCTAATAAGCTATCATAAATCACTCTCTTGTTTTCTATCAGCAACATTCAGTGTTTCAGGTAATGAGGCTGTGTTTCGTTCAGGTACATCTTTTACATACCTTCTGGATAAAATACATTTACCTCCTGAGACTTTTAATCCTGTCATGTCAGTTATGCTCTAACTACTTTTGTCTGTGTTTCACCTGCCAGAGTGGAAGCGTGATATCGATTTTGCAATAATGTATAAATCAAGTGTTGCATTCTGTTTTCTCCAACTACTGCTTCTATTCTTTTCCTCCACCTGATGAGATACACTTTGATTTGAGTATTTCATGAAGAACTTCCAACAAACTGTGTACCCCGTCAGTTTCAGTTGTGACAGATTCTGCAATTATGTTTTCCTAACAACCTGCGATATGCCTTACATTTCTAATTCATTCACTGCTGCCTCTACTCTGCTTTCTTAGTATTTATTTAGTATCCTTAAAATGTGTTTCTATAAAGTTTGTGTGAGTGTTCCTAGATCTTCATTGTCAAGAACTCTTAAATGGAAGGAATATTGTATCTACGTCAATCAGAAATTCCTTTAAGCCCTTTTCATTCTCTGAATAGCTTCTTCTTGTCCTTTACTATACGCTTATCATTGGTCGTCGTGTGGCGGGAATAGTCATTCTGGTAGAATGTGGATCACTCTTACTCCTCATTCCTCCTGCCGGTATGTATTTCTCAGAGTTCCCACTGGAAGGAAGGAATCCATTTTCTGAATCTTCAGCATTTATTCTGCATGCAGTGCATGGCCTGTTATGTGTATCCTTCTGAGACTCAGATTTTTGGCACTCTTTTATCTGCTCTTTATAGATCTACTCTGTTATTTGCTTCACTTGCTATGCTCCAACCTGTGATACTTGTATTCATTTCCATGAAATAAATTCAGAGCTTATCAACAAAAGGGAATTCAAAGTTCCAACACTCATATTATCCTGTTCCTTTGTGATTTTATGAAATTTCATTTTCTCTTGTTTTGCATCATATACCTGCTGATGGAGCTTCTTCTGCTCATTTCGATGTCTTCATCTCGAATAGAACAGTCTCTTTCAAGGTGAACTGCATTTGCAAACTTGTCTCCTATAACCTGTGTTCAACGTGTCTAGGTTCTTCAGCATATGTTTTCCAATAATATACCGTCGGGATTTCCAAAGCACTTTTGGCTGCATTCTGTCTTGCCAATATAGTTTTTCTCTGAGTTCTTTTCATCAGTGGGCAATTCTCTGACTCTTTTCACCACCACCGGCAGTAGCTTTTGTCGCCAACGGAGATCGTTGTCCACTGCAACCCTTCTTAGCTTCTTCAGCATTAGGAACTATGCCATCTGATCCTTTTGTTATAGGTGCTTTGTGCATGATTGCTGGTTCCTCGCGTGCCTTGTCTCCCATCACATATTTATAAGCTCAGGACTGGGCATCTCAGTACTATATTATTTTGACTTTGCATATTTTTGCAAATGATGCATCTGCTAAAAATCCATATCACTGGATGTATAAGCTTCACTGTAATAAGTGCCTCTGTAGTGTATTGGTGTTTTCGAGCCATGATACTGCTGCTTGCAGAAACCCTATCCCTACAGATTAGCTATCGCCATAGATGTTACCGCTCGTAGAGTCATATGTCGCTTCTGAATGAGACGCAACTGTCGCTGCTATTCAGGATTCCCTTAACCGCCCTTACAAATCTTACTTGCTATTTCCCCTCTATTTGTAATAATATAAACATGAATCCTCCCAAACTTTTCTTCATCTTTTAAAATAATTTATATTTTACAGTTTTGATTTAGAATACAGTACTTCAATTATAAATAAAAGGCTTTTGCAAAAGTCAACATACTTCTGATCCGACACTAAAATTTCCTTTCGAAACACCATTTACCAGGTGATTTGACATCTGTTTCCACACCTATTGTTGTTATACCTACATTTTCGTTCCTTTCTGCCACCGGCATACCTTTTCAAGATTTTGCAAGTTTTAGTTTTCACCAACATTTCTGTGATTTCTACAACTTCTTCTTTTTGACAGTATCAATGCTCTTCTTCAGCTAGATCACTGTCCTTATATTTTTCTACATGAGGTTTCTTTCGAGATATAGTAAAGCTTTACGTTTCATATCCTTACTTTTATTTCACTGTGCATTTCTTCTGCTCAACACTTTCTATCATTCTAGTATCCATCTAGGTTCCATCCTCCTCTGAGTTTCAGTAATACTTTTATTCTGTTAATTTTACCACATAGGGGCTCAGTCTAACAGAATCTTTATATATACCTACCAGACCCGCTAATTTCCTCCCTCTAAATTTTCTGGATAAATTCACATTAGTAGTTTGCTGCACAGCTTTATAATTTCTCTTCTGGTGACCGTGCAAGTAAAACTTTATTTTTCTCCCCTGTTTTCCAGAGGCTGAGTAGCTCAACTATATTTTCCTAGCTTTCATCCATCAATTAAAACATATAAATTCAGAAATGCTTTTCATCTAATTTCATCAAGCATTTACTCGTAAACTCAGTACTACCGAAATATCTGTTTCCTTCTGATTCAGATGCCCTCCACCATAGCTTTCATTCCATCTTCAAATATTTTATATCCATTTTATGCAAAATCCCTGAGGAAAACACCCTAGTTTCCACTGTTCCTGTAAAATCTTCCCAAAGTTTCAAATTTCACCATAGGTTCCTCCAGGTGCTACAAGTTTTGTTTAAATTTTGCCGCATAGTCGATTAACCACGTATTTTGTGGCCAATTTTCCTATTTTACTCTCTTCTTTGCTTGATCTTTCAGGGTCGAAAATCCTCATATCGTTCTATCATTTCCCAGTGCGAAGACGGGAGGATGCATGAAACATATGTGCTTAAATATTCTACGTGTTTCAGCGTGCAAATTCTGCGGAAATTCTTCTGTTTTCGTCAAAGCTTCAATTCCCTTATCACTTTTCACTTTTCCTCATTAATTGAAGATCCTCCTCGGCTTCGTATTTTTGTAGCCAACATTCTGAGAGTTTTGTCAATTGACAGAAATCCTGCCTGTTACCTGCAAAATTTTATCCAGACTTCCTACAAGTACGAAAGTCAAACTGTTTCCTCTTGCCCATACTGCTTTCATTCTATACACAAAAATCTTCTGAGGATACAAGGTTCCTGTACTTATCACTTATTATCCACACTAATTTCTTTCTCATTTCCTTTAATTGCCCAGTCAGGCCAAATCTTGCTATGCCGTTTCCTTCCACTTTACCATTCTGCGTCAGAAAGACTTACGTCCGGTACCGGAATCTCGGCCTCCTTTTCCCTCGCTTCCTACCACTTTATAAAGGAGGGAAAGCCTGTCAATATTATACATTTCAGTAGACATGATCTGTATAAAGTTCTGCCGGATAATTTGCCTTAAAATAAGCGGTCCAGTAAACTATAAGTGCATATCTTAACTGAATGCGACATTAAATCCCTGTCCGCAGTGTCAATTTAAAGTCATAAATTTCATTTGCCTCAGCAATTGCTTTTCTACAGATACAGACTTTTCCCTGTTCTGTTCTACTATTTGAGAATTTTCCCAGTGCCCTATACTCAGTTCATCAGCTTTTCTAAGGGCCGGTCACCATTTACTCACTATTTTCATTACCTGTCTGAGTAAGGTATAACATAAGTTTCTTCCAGAAATCTCCACCCAGGGGAATCGTAGCGATATTTTGTTTTGCCCTATCCTTATTTTTGGCTTCTATAAATCATCCACCATTCGCTTGAAGAGCCTGGACGATAAAGGAGAAAGTAATGCAGTTACCATCATCAAAGACTTTTCTGTTTTAACCTCTTCACCGGCTGTCTTCTTGCTCATGCGACTCGCATTGAAGTATTCCCAGGGTATCTGCGCTGAAAGAAGCTTGCAAAGCCTTTTTCGTTATCAAACTCTGCTCGGATCCGAGGTTTATTCTTTTTGTTTGTAGTCAATATTTTCTACTGTTTTTCCTACAAAATTGTGGGTCCATGCCAAGAAAATCCGTCTCTTTACATACCAGATCTTTACGCTCCCTTCATTTTGATACTGGTAGAAAAGAACCGCTGTCTTTCCGTCAGTACGTTGGTATTTCGTCATCCAGTATTTCTTTTGAAGTACCAGTCGCGGCGTGTACCGAAGCATGACGTACCCTTCCCTCAATTTTTCCTGGAATAGTCTATCATCGTTTTGCTTCATTGTCTTCGTGCAAAGATTTCTCACTTCCGTATTGGTAGGAAAGTCTCCTAACTCCATGTTAAATGGTATATTTTTGCCACCACATCCACTGCAGGTTTATAGTAAGAACCCTTCCGACATCTCTTATGCTTGACCCTCGCCTGCAGTGTACCAAAGAGATTTATTATATGTGCCACATGACTGTGAACCGTACTAAAGAACATGTTCAATGCCAATTTCCCTCTGTTTCCTGATCAAAATCTATATCTATATCCGGCATTGAAATTCTTTTCTAGGTTTATCTTTCATCAGAGTTATACTACCGAGGGATCTATTTCTGTTATGTATCAAGAACATAAGAAACAAGACTTCCAAGCGGCAGGAGCTTCCAGGACCTTGCTGCAAATACTCCAGCATCGCCAAATCTTATAAAATCGAACAATTATCTAAAATAACAGATCATATCCCATATTATTTAATATCTGAAGTTCCTATATTCGGAGTCTTTACGATTACCTCTTTAGAAACTATTGTCTTCATTCTTTCTTTATCTCAGTTTTCCTCTCTGTTACATTGTCAGCGTTTTCTTCAATATGTTTTCCCATATACTTTAAAAGCGCACCTTCATACTGCAACTTTCTTATATACCTGTTCCTCACTTGTTTCCTTCTGGAAGTTCATATTTTGGAAACTTAAAATTATTCAAACTCAAAATCAGCATTACAATTTTCTACAACATAATTAATATTTTCAATTCCTTTTATCAAATAACTCATCTTCAAAATTTATTTTGTTTTCATCTGATTACTAGATTTCAAAGTGCAGATCATCATACAGTAGTTTCATAACGTGCTGACTTCTATCCTGAAACTACCCTTCCTTTATGGAAGAAAGATGTTTTCTGAAAGTGTTGCTTCTCGTTTTCAGGATAATAGACGTCGTTATTTATTATATAATTTATTCCTGTTTCCCTTATCATTTCAAATAGTGATTTTCTTACTGTTTCAAGCCTCATGGCGACCAGGCACTTCAATATAAAATTTTCCATGAAATCGCCTGCACCGTTTCGAACTGCAACTGCTTCAGGATATTTGTATACCGGCAACTAACCATCAACAATTTCGCAGTGTGATCCTCTCCGATAAAATAAATAAATCTGAACTGTGTTCCAGCAGTTCTTCCATATTTTATTTGTTTGCTTCTTCTGTTAAAACGTGCATGAAATTGAAAGCTTACATAAATTCCTGTATCCATTTTTATTTTTGCCAGAAGGGTCAGCTGAATACTCACCTTCCGATACTATTCATCTAAATACTTCCAGCGGCGCCCGATAATAGGTTTTGTTCGAATTTCTTACCCACTTTTTATAAATTCTATTATGACATTTGCGGTATCCGTTGTTGCAAGGTGTCTGTCTGCCCAGCTTTGCGGCTTTTTCTACCTGTCTTCTGTTTTCCCTACTCCTTGCAAAGAGGAATATTCCGTATCTCGCGACTTTAAGTAGTGCTGTTTCTCTTTCCATTGCACCACCTGATCTTTTATAAAATGTCTTTTTATTATATGATAGATTCCTTCATCGTCGTTTGATAAAGTTAATACCTGTCTTCCGTAAATTCCTTTTTAAAATGCTTCGAGCATTTCCATGAATGTCCGTATTTTACCAGTTTTGAGCAGCATATCAAAATCATTTCCACTGGTCTCCAAAGGTCATAACTTCATCTTCTGACAAATCACGTGTTTATTCCATTAGTTCCTTTACAGCTTTTCCTTTTACTTACACCTCTGTTCAGCACTTCCAGATATGTAGGCTGTGAGAGCAGATTGACTGGTAACTCCCTTTCAAGTTCTTCCTTCCAATTTTACGAGCTTTTCATTTTCTCCAAGAAAAGAGTGCCTTTGTCAGGAGTTTTCCAATAAATTCATCAAAATTAACAAAGAAAGAACATATTTTCCGGTCCTGTTTTCTCAGCATATGCCTTTCCTTCGGAGTTTTCATTTTCCACATAAAGCTGATCATCTGGTAGATTTAAGGTGCTGTCCTGTTTCCTTGAGCCCTTCAAGTACCCTTTTACTGTTTCAGCTGTAACGAGTTACTGCATAAGTGTTTCCGATAGTGGAAGGATCACAATTTTTCCTCCATTGTGTGTTATAACAGGAGTTTGTTTGTCCCCCAGCTGTTTCAGGTGTGGAGATGTCGCGGCGTACACATTCTACCCGTTGAAATAAGCCTTTTCACTCCATTTTATCAAGTTCTATTAATTTTTCCTTTAATGGTATCTGACATTGTATGGTCCGCTTTTCCAAAAGAGTTCATCCATCTCCATAAATATAGCTTTTATTTTTCATTCCGGCCATCCTTCCATTTAAATTTCTCTAAATTTTTCATTATGAAAAATCAGCAATCCGCTTATTCGTATCTTTCCTGCCTTGAATAACTTTCGTAACATCAATTGTGTTCTTTCCATGTGCATTACTTCCTGGGTTTTATATTCATTATAATTTCATCAAAACTGTAAAATTCTTCTAAATCCTTTTCAATACCGAGTTACAACTTCTTTTCTCCATAGTTCGTCAAGCATTATAAAATCAGTATATGTTTCATATCTTTGTTTCTCCATATTTTCAAGTAATAAATTTTCCGGCATCTTCAAATTCTTTAAAAATTCTTTTCCTTTTCCTTCACAAAAATAACTCCGTAAAGCATATCCATGTTTTAGTGATAACAACAGCAATTTTATATTTTCTGCCATTATATTTTCATATTTTTGCACTTTCCTTCTGGTAAAGAATCTTTTAATCTTAACAAATGGAAAAATTTCATTCTGAAGATTCCGTACTCTCTTGGAGATATATATTTTTCTTCATTTTATCCACATTAAAATTTCTGTAATTGGTAAAATCGGCAGACATAGTTTAATACTGATATTTTCTTTTCTGCATGAAAGAAATCAGTATACGTTTCCATTTCATATTCTAGTTCCTGCTGTCCACTTCCTGTGTTAATATTTCCAGTTTTTCCTTGTTTTAAGAATTTTCGCCATATTCTAAAATATATTCTGTAAAAATATCCTTCGACCACCTGTATCCAGATAGTATTCTGAGAATGCACCACAGGAAGTTTTTCGAAACTTCAGAAAATATTCATGATATTTCCTTCTTTTAAAGGTTTCCTCTTTTTCTGCTGAAATTCCGGATCTATCGGTTCTTTCATCCAGTGCCGCCAGTTTATATACTGTATCAATGGCTTCCTGCGTTTCAATTTTACATATCTCGTACAAATTTCTATTATCGTGTTTTCACAAGAGTTTATAAAATCTGTTGTACTGTAAAGATACCCTTTATCCTTCATTTTTACTCAAGTAATATTTGAAGTCCAGTAAAAGCTGTAAAAATATCATTATATATTCTTTTCTGGCTTTCTTCAATGTTATTTTCTTCAGTAAAACTTTTGATTGGCAAAATACTTTCCCTTATACCCTTTTCTATGACACCTTCTGAGTAAAGTTTGCTTATTTTCTTCTTTTGCTTAAGATTAGTGCCAACTTTCTAGTTTCTTCACGTAAATACTTATATTTTATTGGTTCTGACAATATTATCCCTTTCAATTCTGCTTTCCTTTTCAGCATTTCATGTTCACAGTAGAGTACTTTTATCCTTTGTATCTTTAGTAGGTAAAAATTCTTTCAACTTCAGCTTCAATTGAGGACAAAATTTGAAATGCTTCTACAGAAACTCTATGATTTCCGTCAGCAAACTGCTCAATAATCATCTATTTTGTGAGAATAACGGAATTGGGCTTGAGCACGTGTTTTCCGCCGTAGCCGCTAACACAGTAATACATATCCATCTTTGTTTTACGTGTATTTACTAGGAACAAAATTTTATCATGAAATACAGAGATATTTTCCACACTTCCAGCTATTTTCCTAATGGAATTTCCTTTATCCCCAAATGCGCTATCTATAGGCACTGTTTCTTCCTTCTGTACTTCGCAGAGTTTCGAGATTTTCCTGTTTTTAAATTTCAATCCCAGAATTCCTCTGGATGATTTCAAAATTTTTATAAACAGACTGTGCCTCTGAAAAATATATTAAATTCCTGCTATCCATTTTTCCTCAGTATTTGTTTTCAATCGTAAATATTCTATATCCGAAGTGTTGGATACAATAGTTTCTCCCTACTTCCGTATCCTGATAATTCATGAAATTCGATAAATGGATGCCGACCATGTGTCAAAGGTTTAGGCTTTAAAATATTTTATAACTTCATGAAATACCTTAAATCCATTATGGACTCCATCGTTTTACATCATGAATCCCTTCAACAGAGTGCGTGAGTTAAAACTATGTCCACTCCCACTTTATAAGATATGTTCTTTAATATAATTTCGTCGTGTTTTCCTGTTATACTGATGTTCCTTAAATGCAGATAAACCTTACATCCATCAAGCCCGATGTCTCAGCCTTTTGTGTTTATATCATTTTTCCATCCTACCTAGAGCTCTGTTGGGACCGTCCCTATTGTAAACTTATGGTTTCCATTTACACATAGAGAATCTCGCCTTATTCGGTGTAGAAACCAGACATCAAGATAATGGTGAAAACATCTCCTGCAGAACCACGATTCAGAAATCAATCTCCTCAGACTTTCCTCAGAAATTTTTCCTCCATATTTCTTAAGATTTCATCTCCTTACATAAGAAATTTATATTTCCTTTTCATTGTCATCTATCTTCTATTTACAATTAATTAATTTCCTGTATATAATTTTTGCTGAAATTAATTTTGTGGTGTCGAATACGCTCATCAACTATATATATACGTTCCAGACTATACTACCTCTTTCCTATTTTTGCAATTTCCCTTCAAATTATCTCTCAAAATAGTCAATTTCTTCAGTGTGGTATCCTTTTCCAATACTCACTCAAAAGAACTTTTCAATTCCTCACTGTTTAATCCCATTTCCTTTAAAACATGAGAATCTTCATCTGCTCCAGACATGTACATGCCGAACCGCTTGCTCACACATGTTCCCATACGTCAGGGTGCAATTAAAAAGGGTCTGTGTGTCAGCCCTGCCAGACATAAGTTTGTAATCAGTTTTAATCTTGGCGATCTCCATTAATTTTATATCTTCTATTTCATTTTTAGAACGTCTTTCCAGATATTCGTGTATCTCTTCTTCCAGTGCCTCTATTCTCCATATTTTCCTATGCTTCTTCCATTTGCAGTTTCCCAGTCACCAAAATTCCCTGAAAGAATTTTCTGTTTCCAGCCCGTCGGTTTCTCACAGAGATCCTCCCCATATTTCCTTTTCGACCTGACTTATTATCAAGATAGACAAATCCAACTTCACTTCGGCTATAAAATTTGTAGTGCTGTCACGGTCATCGCACCTATTTTCCGATCGCTGAAATATCTTTCCATACACATTGCCTCTGAACTACGTCTTAGCATGAAATATTATATCTGTGTGCTTTCCGGTATTTGGCCCTGTTTCTTCTATTGACTGTTTCACTTCCTGTTTCCATTATTTGCATACATTATTGTGACACAATTACAGTGTCTTTTCTTATTGAATTTTTCAACTGTTCAGGTTTTACACCTTTTCATCAACATCTATATGTCACTTCTTATCCTTCATTTCATTTTATGACACGTCTTTTAAGCAGTTGAGTGTTCTATCTTTGAAGTTTTAATGTGCTTTCCTTGTTCTATAGCATTTAGTGCTTCCATTATTTTAAGGTTATTTCTTCAGCCTCGATGTAATTAATTTCCTTGCTTTCCACTCAGCTGTATCCTGCAATCGTACTTCTATGGTTTCTTTGTTGTTTTTGACCAATTTTATGGGTTGAAGATGGATTATAATTTTCACTATGTATGTTCCATCATTTTTCCAAAACACCTGAGATATCTTTGTGGATGTTGGTATCCAGATAAACTAATTTTAATATTCTTCTCCTTTGTTGCCTCGAGTAAGGGGTTGTCTCATTGGGACAACTTATTGTATCTAAGTTACTCTTATATGGGATATTTCTGTCGTTTAAATAAAATATTTAAATCAATAATTGTTTAATCTTGTGATAATCTAAATCCTTGTTTTATACCTTGTCTCCTGCTCCTGAACCTTTTGTTCCTAAAAATGGAAATTATCTGGATATCTTTGAGGTTTTATTATTTATTTGAACTGTTCCAGCTTTAGTTTTCACTGTATCAAAAGCCTGTTATTTTTTAGTAAATACCGATGTCTGTATTATATTCGGAACTTCGTTACATATTTCAATAGCTTCATAAAGTTTTTATTCTTGTAATGGTGGAAAACTGGTGAGTTCTTCCATGCTATTCTCATATCAGTGTCATGATCCAAAACTTTGAGCATAGAAGATTTTTTCCCTCTTTATTTGAGTTAATGCTTTTGTTTTTCCTGTGCATCTTCTATAAGTCCTTCTATAAAATCTCTTTGCCTGTTGTGGTTAATGGAGTAATGTCAGCGTTTTCAAACGGATCTCCTGAGTAGCTTTTCAACTTCAGCTTTTATTGGTCCAGCCGGCTTATCTGCAGCACTTTCCATTACAAGAACTCTCTTTATTGCGGGTACATACTGTGCAGACCAGCAATATATCGCTTTGCTGCTTTTCAGGGATCGGATCATCTGACTATTGCTAAGTCTTTTGCCTCCGTTCGGCAATATGGACGCATTCCTGGCTCTATTCTTTTCAACTGGGTACTTCCTGTAAGTTTATAAAATCAAGTAATGGATGAGAGTCAGATAATCTCTATTTCAGAACCTTTTTCCTGTTACTGTATTTGCTCCTGCGGTATACCCGCATGGCGGAAACGCCTTTACAGTAACAGCCATTAGCTCCTGTGGGGTGGCTTTAAACTCATTCCTCTATCAATGCCGGAGCTATTTTTGTGCGGGTTTGCGGTAGTTGGGTGCTGTGCTGGTACAAATTGCCAGGTTTCCTTTCTCCTGTTGCACTTTCTTTTCTTGGTTGTTTTTGGTCTGTCTTTCTTCAGCTGAATATCTTGTAGATCTGTGTTCTTACAACTTTAATTCGATTTTTCCTTTTTGAAACTTCTTTTGAGTACGGTTCCTATTATTTTTCTTGTCTCTTTCTTTTCTGGCTTTATATATGTTTTGCTCTTTCAACTCTACGCAGGCTTTCAATCACCAAGGCAATTTTAGCTGTTTCCGTTGTAGTCAGCTTCTTCCCTTGTCATTTATTGGGCACTTCAGCTCTTTATTGATTGGTGAATATTTTTTTTTTTCTTTTTTTGTTCCTTTCATTTATTTTCTTTTTATATTTCATATAATTTTTACATCTTTTCAGCGTTGGTTTCTGTTTTTCTCTTTCGTTTGCTTTCATTCGGTATTTGTCATAATTTCGTACTTGTTTAGTTTCATTTAATGACTCATGTCTCTCCATTTTATTTTCCTTTTTAGCATCGTCTTTTCTTTTTCTTCAAAATTTCAGTATTTGTAATGTACTCTGCATTTGGCTTTATCTTCTGTTGTTCCATCATTTCCAGCATGTTGCGCATCTTTTCGTACTTTTTGTGCTTCTGTTAATAAATCCATCATTCCGAAATCATTAAATACTATGGAGATGGGTGTCACAAACTCACTTTCTACATATTTATTTACTTCATTTTGTCCCTTGTAAGCCAGTCAATTTTTGTCTGTTAGGTTTATTAATCATTATATTTCTTAAATTCCTTGTTATAGGGACTTTTCTTAAAAATAAAGTTTTCCAGTCCTGTTAACATTTTTAAAGCTGTAACTTTTTTGTCTGATAAAATAAAATTCTTGTAATTATTTTTAATAACCCATTTCATTGCTATCAATGTTTATACTATGTGTCAAATGTAGTGTGTTTTTCCGTTTTTTTTTATTTCTTTTGGCATAAGTTCATTTTGAAAGGTTTATGTCCTCAAATGCATGCTTTTTGCCTTTTTCCAGATTCTCTTCAAGTTTTGGTTCTGACCTCTGATTTCAGTTATAAAAACATTGTGTCGTTTGCAGATGATTTCCAATTCTTTGTGTCTGTCTATCGGCTCAAGTTCTCATGAAATATTATATGTTTTTTTTCTCAGGTTCAGTTTAAAAATAGATAAGGTGCTTAGTCCTAAATCTTTAAATATTTTCTTTTCATCATTTTTATATATTTATTTGTTTTTTTTTTCGGATCGCGTTCTTCTTTTTTATTTTCCACACGAGGTGGAATCTATTAATTAATTAATTTCTTTCTACTTTTTTAAATTCTTTCTCAAACTCTCTGTTTCAACTAGGTATATTCATGTGTGGGTTGGTTTCTCTGTGATTTTAAACTGGCTGACTGTGTTAACGCGGACGTCTGGTTCTGTACGTATATTTGTGTATCCGGGACTGGAAAAACTTTGTTGTTTTGAAAGAATTCAGCATGGTGAGTTTGAAAATGATAATTTATTTAAACTAGTGGACAAAATTCGACGGGGATGAAATAAATGATAAATGAGTTTTTGTGGATTATTATATCACCCAAGGTATTTAATGGGATTTTGGGAATGATCGGTTTGTGTGAGATTATAAAAAGTACAGATTGACACACACCTTGCCTCACATGTATTATATATATATATATATATATATATATATATATATATGCCTGCCTTATATATATATATATATATATGTGTGTGTGTGTGTGTGTGTGTGTGTGTGTGCCCC
>BNJV01000183.1_pt1 | contig 62020 bp, 97 predicted proteins | sample 8540591 | NCBI WGS metagenome assembly BNJV01 (sample SAMD00202457, study PRJDB9452) | human saliva metagenome | host: Homo sapiens | reverse complement strand
AAAAATGCACCTTTTGCGAATAAGCAACCTACGGGCAAAGCTTCTGAGGCTCAAATTATTGCGGGGGCTGATGCCTGAATAAAACCCGATGGCAAGCCGTGAAAGAATGGACGAGAGCCGAAAAGCGATTATCAGCCTATCATTTTAGCGAGCAGTTGCAAGAGCTGAAAGCGGGCAGGCTTAAAGTTGCGGTAGATGTTGGCACGGTAAGCATTTACCAATCTGGCCAACTCAAAGAGGCGGAGAAATCCGCCATCATTGCAAACCTTGCCAAATATTCCACCGCTTGTAACGTTGCTTTCTATGATGAGGCTTGTCAAATGGTAGAGAATGCGAGCGAATATCTATCACGATTGAGGGCGGAGAGTGAGAAAGAGCTGATGACGGGTGCAGATAGCGTGCTACTTTCTGAAAAACCGACCCAAAAGGAAAATAATGAAAGCCTTTTATCGCCAATCATCATAGACCGCTAGCCTATGACCGATTAACGGGAAGATGTTTTGAATTTACGGGCATTTATTGGGAACGGCTAGAAGATGAGGATTTAAAAAGCCAAATATTGAAATTTCTCGACAACTTAAACGCAGATTATACAAGCACCAAAATAACCAATATCGCTGACTTGGTAAAATTAAAATCTGACCGCTTGCCAGAAGTCAATAATGCCTTAATAGGCTTTAGCAATGGCGTACTGAATAAGCTCACGGGCGAATTTAGAGAGCACAGACCCGATGACTATTTAAGAGGAATAGAACACTATGAAATCAACTTAGAAAGCACGGAAAACGCCTTTTTGATGACTGGTTGTAGAATATTCTGCCAATGGTAACGAACTCAAAAAGCGGGCGTTTTTGGCGGGCTTGTATATGGTGCTCACGAATCAATACAAATGGCAGTACTATCTGGAAGTTACAGGCGTAGCACGAGCAGGCAAATCAGTCTTTGAAGAAATCGCTACTATTTTGAATGGGCGAGAAAATACTGCAGTCTTAGATATTGCGGGATTTGATGACCCAATAAGGCTATCTAAAACCGTGGGCAAGACGCTGATATTAAGCCCAGACCAAAAGCCCCTATATAGGCACGGCTGACGGGCTTAAAGAATGCCACAGGGGCGGATTGATAGCAGTGAGAAACCTTTACCGTGATGAAATCGAATACCGTCCGAGATTTGTTTTTGTGTATTCAACCAATCACCCGATTAGCTTTACCGACCGCAATGGCGGGCATAGCGGTAGACGAATTACCTATCATTTTAATAGAGCCGTTCCCTGTTGCTAAGCGTGATCCCAAACTTCACGGAAAAAGGTGCAAAAAGAAATCTATGGCATAGCGAGAAAGCTACTCAACCAATTCACGCCAGAACAGGCGAAAAACACACTGATTGAGTTTATGGCAACCGATGAGGGCGTAGAGGTTAAGCGAGAGGCGAACCACCTGAGCAGCGTTTGCGGGGGCGTTTTATATCGACACGAACAAAACGCCTATAATGATATGGGGTAGCACGACGAACGAAGAAAAACGAGCAACAGGCACTTTACAGGGCTTATCTGCTCTATTGTGAATGCCTGAAATCAAAAAGCCGATCAACCCTTGCCACATTCAAAGAATGCTTTTCCTGATGCACTCAAAGAGAGTGGGGAGAAAAAGCAAATTATCACGATAGCAAAAGATGGTTATAGTGTTTTGAATGTATTCTGGAAAGACTACCACAAAACTATAACCCAATGGGAAAAATGGATAAAAGTGAAGTGAAAATACAATAGAAAACACTTCACTAGATAATCAACCTCAAAAGCCTTGCCAATGTTGTAGGGCTTTTTAGTCACTTTTAATCACTGATTTTTAGCCACTGAACCACTTTAATCACTTGCTTACTCACTTGCTTATAAAGCCAGTAATGACAGGGACTTTAAGCTAAAAATAAGTGAGAAAAAGTGACTAATTTTCAGAAACTTTTTTTATTTTATTTCTATTTTTCACAGATTTTTCCGCTTAAAAATGAAGTGTTGTTGATAATTAAATGAAGCGACAACTGAGATGCAGTTATCAAGTAATCTTTGAAAACTGACGGAATACATCGCCAACGATTTCTACGCCTCACATCAGGGTAATGTTTAACACTCCCCAACTTTTTGGCACTCTTGAAAAATCAGGAGCGGTAACATTTGCTGGTGCAAAGAAGATGTTTTTAGCTGAACTACGCAAAATGCGACCGCTTGCCTACCCCTATTTTTCCCCGCTAAAATTTGAGTTATTTTTGCCTAGCAAAATTTTTTGAGTAGTACCTTATGTAGTACATAAAATGATAAAGATATAAATAAAAGTCATATCAGGGGCTTGATGCGTTATAGTTAGAGTCCGACCACTGCACCACAAAACTATTTTTAACCGTTCGCCAGCGTTTAAAATTCTCAAAAAATTCGATCCCTTTAATATCAACGTTTTACTGTTTATATCTGTTTATAACTGTCTGTTCTTCTGTATTCACGATTTTTAAGCGACAATAGCCAACTTTTTAGAAGGCTGTTTTTTGCCTGTTGCTTAAAAAGTTTATTTTTAATCAAAAACAGGAAAAAGACTATAGCGAAGTTAGCTAAACCCTTGAGCGACAAGGCTTTACGAAGGCATTAAAGGCGACTGGTAAAATGTAACTCTCTATGATTGGCAAGGTTTGCAAATTGTTGCGACAATTTACGGCAAAAACGTGGCGTTTTGTTTATACATTTGATGGAAAGAAAAACTATCACGCTTGGTAATTATCCCGATATTTCTTTTAGCTTTAGCTCCTGCAATTAGCGAGCCAGAAAAGGGCATTACTGGCACAAGGAATAGACCCTACAAGAACACGCCAAAAGAGCAACGAAGAGAACGAGACGCAACATTACTGTAAAAGAACTGGCGATTTTATGGCACATAAAAAGAACCGCTAGAAAAAGCGATTAAAGAAGAGACCTGCCCGCAAGGAATTTAGACGGCTTGAGTTGCATTTATTCCCGTATTTTTGGAGATTGGCACATTTCAGAAATGACTTGTAAGAAAGTGGCACAAGTATTTTTAGATTTTCCCCAATCGAACACGCTTTACAAGGTCAATAATTCATTGGTTCAGATGTTTGATTTTTGCAGAAGTAGAGGAAATCGTAGTTAAGAACCCGTTAAAGCGTTTACATAGTTTTTGATTATGAAGATTCAAAACAGCAACCAACCATTACACCGCAAGAGCTGCCCAAATTGTTTTAGAGCGATGTTTTATGCAGATAAGATGACGAAGATCACGCAGTTATTGATTGAATGGCAACTGTTAACGATGTTACGCCCGAAAAGAGGCATCAAGTCTTAAATGGTCAGATATTGATTGGGAGAATTTAAAAATTGTTATCCTAGCGGAAAGAATGAAAGCAAAGCGGGATCACGATGTACCATTAAGCAAGCAGGCTTTGCAAATTTTAGAGGAAATGAAGCGATTTAAGCATTCTATTTTATGAGTGATTACCGTGTAATTATTCCCTGAAAGTGATGTTAGATTCGCAATGAATGATTTATTTAAGAAAAATTTTAGATAAGTTTGAGGAAATTTATCAATATATCTTTGATATGATTTTTGTTCCCCTTTGAAAAAGAGGGCTTAAAACTTTTTGTTATAAGGTTTATAGATATCCTAAAAATACGATACGTATATAAAATATCTATTTAGTAATTGAATAGAGATAAACTATAAATAAGTGGTGAGCGATACCGGTCTCGAACCAGTGACCCCTCTCGTAAGGGAGGTGCTCTCCCAACTGAGCTAATCGCCCAAAACTGAAGTTTCGACTAGTTTAAACACTAAAATAAGTGGTGGGCGATACCGGTCTCGAACCAGTGACCCCCTCCTTGTAAGGGAGGTGCTCTCCCAACTGAGCTAATCGCCCACTTAAGATAAGCATTTAAACTAATGGGAATTTGAAAATGAATACACGTTGAAGTGGTGGGGCGATACCGGTCTCGAACCAGTGACCCCCTCCTTGTAAGGGAGGTGCTCTCCCCAACTGAGCTAATCGCCCATTTTCAAAACTATATTAGATTGTAACAACGGACCACAAAAATAAAGTGGTGGGCGATACCGGTCTCGAACCAGTGACCCTCCTTGTAAGGGAGGTGCTCTCCCAACTGAGCTAATCGCCCGTTGTTGTGTTGTGCATTATAGGGATTTTTTTCATCGTCCGTCAAACGGATTTTTCTCTTTTTATGGTTTATTTGCCGATTTTTATGCCAATTTGGCATTTTTGGATTATTTGCCTTTTAACCCATCTCTTAACAATAGTAGAAATAGATAAATCTTTTCTTAAATATATCAATTGAATAGGCAATAAAATGAACATTGAAACCCTTTTTTCCTTTTTGAGATCCAAACGTAAAAGTTCGCACCCGTTTTGCCCCAAGCCCAACAGGTTATTTACACGTTGGTGGTGCGCGTACAGCTCTTTATTCTTGGTTATACGCTAAACATTTCAATGGCGAATTTGTATTACGCATTGAAGATACTGACTTAGAACGCTCAACCCCAGAAGCTACCCAAGCAATCCTTGAAGGTATGGAGTGGCTTTAACCTTGCTTTGGGAACACGGCCCTTACTTTCCAAACGAAACGTTTTGACCGCTACAATCGCAATCTGATCAAATGATCGAACAGGTTTAGCATACCGCTGCTACTGCACCAAAGAACGTTTAGAAGAACTGCGCCACACACAAGAACAAAACAAAGAAAAACCACGTTATGACCGCCATTGTTTACACGATCATAGCCATTCAGTTGATGAGCCACACGTTGTGCGCTTCAAAAACCCAACCGAAGGTTCTGTGGTATTCGATGATGCTGTACGTGGTCGCATTGAAATTAGCAATAGCGAATTAGACGACTTAATTATTCGTCGTACCGATGGTTCTCCAACCTACAACTTCTGCGTGGTAGTGGACGACTGGGATATGGGCATCACGCACGTTGTTCGTGGTGAAGATCACATCAACAACACCCTCGTCAAATCAATATCTTAAAGGCATTAGGTGCACCCATTCCAACCTATGCACACGTTTCAATGATTAATGGTGACGATGGCCAAAAACTCTCAAAACGCCACGGTGCAGTAAGCGTAATGCAATACCGTGATGACGGCTACTTACCAGAAGCCCTGATTAACTACCTCGTACGTTTAGGCTGGGGACACGGCGATCAAGAGATCTTCACCCGTGAAGAGATGATCGAATTATTCGACATTCACTCGGTCAGCAAATCGGCAAGTGCGTTCAACACCGAAAAATTACAATGGTTGAACCAACACTATGCGTAGCTACCTGCGGAACACGTTGCAAAATACCTTGAATGGCATATGGCAGATCAAAGTATCAACACCGCAAATGGACCAGCTTTTAACAGAAATCATTCCTGTGTTAAGTGAACGTGCAAAAACCTTAAAAAGAATTAGCTGCTGCAAGCCGTTATTTCTATGAAGAGTTTGAAACTTACGATGAAAAAGCTGCAGCGAAAAACTTCAAACCTGAAGCGGTTGCACCACTTTCAAAACTATTGGAAAAATTGACCGCTCTAACCGATTGGACAGTTGAAGCAATCCACGAAGCAATGAACCAAACTGCCACTGAATTAGAAATCAGCATGGGTAAAGTGGGTATGCCATTCCGTTTAGCCGTCACGGGTTCAGGGGCCAATCTCCTTCAATGGACATCACAGCAAAATTAGTCGCCGTGAACGCACCCTCGCACGTGTACAAAAAGCAATCGAGCACATTCAAAAACCAAGCTTAACTAAAGAATTACACTTGACAGAATCAATGGCGGAATTTATCATTTCTGCCACTTACACGGGGATATAGCTCAGTTGGGAGAGCGCTTGAATGGCATTCAAGAGGTCGTCGGTTCGATCCCGATTATCTCCACCAAATTCTAATTCTATATAGTATGATATAGTCCGATAAAGCCTTGATATATAATGTATCAAGGCTTTTTGTTGTTCTAATAAGTCCGATAGAAACTGACCAAACCACAAATTTTTAGTAACACTAATAGTAACACCATGGTATGATAGACTCATAGTGTTACTAAATCACTTATAACCAATGATTTATAAAATAAATTTTCTAATATTTTAGTGTTACTTTCATTTTGAGGTATCTAATGGCAAGAAGAGCTTTCCTCTTAACAGATACGGAGATAGCTAAACCAAAAGAAAAAGAGTATATCTTATGTGATGGTCATGGGCTTTCACTAAGAATTAGCTAACGGCTTTAAATTATGGCTATTTAACTATACACGACCTATTCTTGGTACAAGAACTAATTTAGGACTAGGTACATATCCGATGGTTAGCTTAGCGAAGCTAGAATGCTAAGAGATGATTGTCGCAAATTATTAGCTCAACAAATTGATCCTAAAAACATAGAGAAAGAACTAGAAAGAAAGTAGCTTATGGATACTCAAAGTTCTTTTGAGAAAAGTTGCAGAACTTTGGAAAGAGAAAAAGTTCAGAAGAAGAGAAAAACGATCAATAAATATTAGTGAAACTTAGAGCTTCATCTTTTGCCTTTGATAGGTAAATATTCTATTAAAGAAATTCAGCCTGTTAGTGTCCCAATGTTAAAGAAAGTAGAGGAAAATGGATCTCAGATATGGTTAGATAGACTATGTGGTCATCTAAATGAAAATCTTAAATTTTGCTGTTAATAGTGGGTTAATTGAAAGTAACAGTTGTCTAAAAATTAGCTCTACATTCAAGTCCGTTCGTCAAAGAAATAACCCTAGAGTAAGCAGTGAGGAAATTCCTACCCTTATAAAAAGAATACATAGTGCTAATATTAGAAAACTAAGTTATTAATCTTATTCCAATTATTAACAATGGTTCGACCTAGTGAAGCAAGTAATGCTGCATGGAATGAATTTGATTTTTGATAAAAAGAGTGGACTATTCCTGCTGAAAGAATGAAAGCGAGGGTTTTCACATACTGTACCATTATCATCTCAGTAATGGCATTGATAGAATCAACTAAGAGCCAATGACAGGTCATACTAAATATTTGTTTACTCATAGAAGTGATTTGAATAAAACAATGAGTTCATCTACTGTAATATGGCTCTCATGGGTTATGAAGGTCAGCAAACTGCTCACGGATTTAGAGGATTAGCGAGAACTTTTTTGGCAGAGCAAGGTGTTCAACACGAGCATGCTGAAGCTTGTCTAGCACATAAAACAGGAGGTCAAGTTAGCTTAGCCTATAATCATGCAATTACTTAGAGCAAAGAAGGGATATATGCAAATGTGGGAGATTATATTGAGAAAATGTTCTCGATCTCAAATTTTTAGGAGAATTACCATTAAACGGAGTTGTGACCTGCCTCTATTAATAATAAAAACAACTAAATTTATTTATAAATTAGTTAAAAACACTTAATGAGTATCTATCTTGATAGATATGATTATACCTATGTAAAAGCTACAAAATACAAATTGTAGCTTTTTACTATATATTAAGATCTCTTAGCTACGTTTATTTTTGAAGAGGATTATCATTATAGATCTATATAGAGAGCTAAGGCTGATGATTCTCATCATCAGCACTTGATTCATAATTTTTATTAATTAATAGAATTCTAATAATATGATCTTAAAAATAGGAAATCACTTAGATATAGAATATATAGTCAATATAATACGAGAGACGCTTATGGCAGGAAAGATAAAAACTCGTAGGGGCAACTCATCTATCCATAAATAATGCTGTTAGCAGTGATTTAGATAGGTTATGCAGCGTTTTCTGATAGTTAAATAATTTAGATAAAATAAGTATATTATAGATAGTGTCTATTTCGATTTAAGCAAAGAAATAATCTCTTTCAATGCTGAAATCTCGCTCATCTTTGTTCAATCACTCAGATCTCTTTGTTTCAATAGCTCATCTTTATGTGAAATAGTTAGCTTTAATAGATCGATTTCTGATGTCAAATTCTCATTTGAACCGTAGTAGTTAGTATTATGATCATTCATAAAGAAAGCAATACATTCTTATCATCATTTTTGATTAGTTCTAAAAACATCAATATTAAAGATATTGGCAATTTGTTCCAATTTATGAAGATTGAGACTAGTTTCTCCACGTTCAATTTTTGCACAGCTGTTCTTAGACATGTTCATCTTCTCCGCCATATCTTCTTGAGACCAATTCCTTGTTTCCTGATTGTTCTAATTTTCTCATTAACACTCATAAAGTTTTTCATTCCACTCAACAAAGAGTGGCTCACTTTACACTCCTATTTGTTGGTGGAATGTAATAATTCTCTAATAAAAATTAGATATTAATTTTTAGAAGAGCGATTTTTATGATTGATCGACTATTAGTGCGTCTGTATTAGCTATGTTTTCTGGGGTTGCAAATGCTGACTATATTAGCGACATGGAACCATATAAGAATATGAAAGTTACTGATACAGTTAAATCAAAAATGAAGCACCTGATTTTGATTCATATTTAATTCAACGATATGGACAATGGGAGTATAACGTTATGTATGAGAAGTATAGGTAATTTGCTCCAAACCTTCTCTCTCGCTGTAATGGTTTTAATTTTTAACCAATTAAAAGGGAAAGATAAAAGAAGTTGAGAAATTTTTGTTCAATGACAATGGAGCAAATGTTTGAAATGATACATATTGTTGTAAATAATTTAAAGAAACAAAACTAGAGGATATAAGTAAAATGAAAAGAAATTATATTTTAATATTATCAATCATCATGCTTATGTGTCTTGTAAACAAGAAACCCAAATTGTTCTAGTAGTGATGCTAAGAAAGTTGTTTTTGATATTGTTACAGGAAGAATTAAGTAATCCAAACACATCTTCTTGGTCTAAGAGTTTCTGATAAGATCTCCTTCAAGTTAAATGATATACAGAACAAATAAACATGATAAAGAATTAGATAGTCTATCTATGTGTAGCTAATTTGAAGGAAAGCTAAGTGAACAAGATATTCAATCTGCTCTAAAATGATGTAAGAACTGAGCAAAAATCTGAATATGAACAACAGAAGTCATGTTAAAAATGCATTTAATGAATTTTCATTAAAAATGGATAAAGAGAGAAAAAGAACAGCTACTCTGATCTAGAAAAATGAGTATTCGTAAAAAGAACAGCCTTTCATCAGATAGAAAAGTAGCTATTTCTGATCTCAGAACAAAAATTATTAGAAAAATGAAAAATCACTATAAAAGAATGTCTCAGCCAAATCGAATTAGATGCTAAAAATTATAAAAGAGCAAGAGCAAGTGATAAAGAAGTGTCTGACTTTAGAGATCGTAACAAAAAGGAACTTTACTAATATACAATCAGCATAAAAATAGATTTAATCAAGAAAGGGATGATAAGGTTATTGAAGCTAATCTTATAGCTTTTGAGAAGAAGCTATCCTCAAGATATTAATAGAATAAAAATTTATCATCAGTAAGAAAAGGATAGATATTTATCTGAAACTAAAGAACAGTTAGGTAAAATGATTAGCGATCATGAACGAGTAATAGAATCTTTCAGAAATCAATATAACAGTGGTATAAAAGCACCTATCCGTTATAAAATTGAAAAGTAGCAATAATGGAAAAGATTTTTATGTAACACTCATAAAAACAAAAAGCCTAATGGATTAAATTTATATTAGGCTATAGAACTAAATCTATATTAAAAGTATCTCATAAGAGCATTTTTCTAAGCGGTAGAGTAGCTTTTCTAGATTTAAACTCATAGTCTACAGCAGACTTTAATTCTTTAAGGCTTGTTTCAATTTTAAAATTTTTGTTATAGATCTCTGAAATATTCATTTTATCAATAAAAACATTTAACTTTTTGTAGTGTATTCTTATTCAATTCAGTTTCCATTATATTTAAAACTCTTCTCATTTTTAGCCATTCTCTTTTTAAAATTATTATCTTCTATATTCAATATACTATTAATACTTTCTTCAAATGAATCGTATCCATACAATAATTTTTTCATTATAATTGTAGAAAAATGCGATAGATACTGGCTTTCCTATTCTTGCTTGGGTTCTAAAAAATTGCTTGAACTATTTCCAGATTTTACTAGATCTTAGGTCTCTATTTTTAGTATTTAATACTTCAGATAGCCTTTCTGCATGAAATGGATTATTGAACCATTCACCAAAAATATGATTGAATCCATATTCCACATACCATTTGTAGCTCTACATTTTCCTGAATTATAATGAATTATTTCACATTTATTGCGTAAATCTTTACCAATATTTTCTTTGATGAAAGTAGTTAAATTAGCTATATGATCTGTATTCTTCCATGTAACAATAAGATGTTTATTACTATTACTGGTAGAGATATATTTTCTAGTTTTTATATCTGTAACAAGATCTTCCTTATGTTTATTTTCACTTTTTCTTGTCCTTCGCATTGATAACAATGTATCAAAATAAATATTATCATTGATAAATACTTTACCTGATTGTACTTTTTCTATATTCCAATGATTGCTATCTTCAAATAAAAGTCTGCTGATAGCATCTAAAAATAATTAATTTTGTATCTTCATCTATAAAGTCATTAATATCTTGATGTATGGTAATGTCTGATGATATATCTGTATTAGATGAGATCTCCTAAGAATACTATAAGTTTTATTGAATAACCAGATAACCCTTTCATGATATAAGTTTTATTTTTATATCAGGCAGTTATTAAATAATTCTTTAAATATATCCATATCAAAATTTATTATATTCTTAATTGTCTCTTTATTTAGCCTTATCTCTTTTTCCGTATATCAGACCTCTCTTATAAAGTTCTACTAATAATTTATCATGTTTTACTACTATATCCGTATAAGGGTTTTGAAATTCATCAAATAAAACTAATTCTCTTTTATCTCTTTCCTTATGGGATCATCATAATTAATGAATATATTGTTTGATTCATATAAAGCCCTCCAGTTATTAGTTACAACTATTCTATATTTTGATAAAAGCATAAATACTACATCTCTAATTCTTTTTAATGTATCGCTTCCTTTATAAATTCCACAAATAGACTGTTTAGGGTTTAATGCTTTTAACATCAAATACAAGCCTTTTAATTTCTTCATTTGTTTTTAACAATAATCAAAGTAGACTTATCAGTATTAGCACAAAGAACCTTTAAATTTGTGGTTTTCCCTGATCCACAGCCTCCCAAGCTAAGACTTGCCTATTTGAGTAGCTATTCTATACTATTCTTAAGTTTATAACTGCTATCGTTGATTACGTTATCTAGTAAATAGGTGCGTCTAGAAAGTAGATAGTTATTATCATCTATATTGTAATCAATCTCATTATTTTTAATCTCCATTCATTCCAGTTATCTGGAAAACTTACATTTTCTTTTTCATAAAAACACCATAAAAAGCTACTAAATATTGGCTTTTTATTTAAATTTTTACAATATAGATATTATCTACTTCAGTTTTTAAATAATCTACCTTTATCAACTCATTTAGAGCTTTTAATAAATAAATCTCTTTTTAAGTTAAAAACGGATTCTGAATTGAAAGTAGTTATCATTATTTCGTAAATTTCATTTTTATTTCTTGTCAGTAATGTGATAGGACATTTCTAGCATTACTGGTTAATTTTAAATTTTTATCTGATAACAATTTTTCTATTTATAATTGCATAGATATTGTCATCTATGGTTTTAAGCATAGAGTATCTCCCTTGGTTTTTAATTGTTTTTTAAATATTGAGTTACATCAGACTCAAAAATATCCTACTGAGTTAGTTCCCTAAACCAACTTTTTAGGAAAGTCAGGTTTTAAAAATATTTAGAATTCTGATCTTGTAAGCGTAAAAAGTACTTTTGGAAAATACCCTAAAATACTTTAGTAGCTCTTTAGGGCGGATAATTCTATCTATCATGATAGACCTCAGATATGATAAGGAGCATTACTATGTGTCTAGTAATACTCCTCTCAAAAGTGGGGGTTTAGTAATGACATAATCCTTCTTGTCATTTTTAGTGAGATAGATAACTCTGTTTATCTCCATCAATAAAACTCCATTGTTTATCTAGCCTACTTGGGCGACTGAGACCATCCTATACCCTCATCCAGACTACTTAAGTATTTTGTTGAGTAAATTTTAGCTTTACAACATCAAAGAAGTATCTAGTTCATTCTCATATATAACTAATGTTTTTCGTTAGAAAGAACTTTTTAAAATTCCTGTTTAAAAAATAGTCAAACAACACTATTTTACTTTTTAGATATTTTCCTCTTGTTGTGCTATCATTAACTCACAGTAGCATACCAGTGCTTTAATTATTTTATAGATAATCTATCACTTCATTTTTAGTAACACTAATAGTAACACTGAACACAAGCTTAACAAATAAAATTGTTATAAATCAATATCTTACATTACTAATTCAAGTGAGATTATCCCACCAAATTCGATACCAGCGGGTCAAAGAGAACCCCGAAGCCTTTGAGCCACAATGGTTTAAGGCTTTTTATTAACCTAATCAAACCTGTCAAAAGCCTAGATTTTAGTAATACCTTTAGTAAGAGCATCTCCAATGGAAGAAAAGGTGTACAAAATTTGGTTAGATTATTCCGTTGGGAAACAAACACAGCAACAATTATCTATTAAATATGATTATTATCCACGAACTATTCGGCAATATTGAGAAAAAGATGCTAAAAGGCATATTAAACCCGCTTAAAACAAATCTTTAAAAACAAAAGCCTAAATCTTCTGGTAGATGGCTTTATTGCTATAATGAGTTATCAAATAGCTTATCTAACGAAATATCTAAGGCTTTTGCTATCTGAACTCAGATTGATAACCGATGATATTACGCTCAGCACGTTCTACCATACCTATATAAGTACGGTGTAAACCTGCCAATTCTGCCAACTCTTCTTGCGAAAGTTCTTTTCGCACTCTTGCTAATTTGATCGACAAACCGAGCTGTTTTAATAACATTTTTGCGTTCTTCTGCTATTCATATTGATGACTTTTATAAAAGACGTCAATAATAAACTACATACTCTACGTAGCATTTCAAGAGTCCTCCTAGCATTTAAGCAAAAATACAATTTAATCTTTTTGGATTATTCATCATTTTGCTACTTATAGTGTTCTTCTGTGTCTTCTAAAAATTTTTGTAATGTCAATATATGACACTCTACAATTTTCTGAGTACATTAAATAAACGGAGTAAGTCCTCTTCTAGTTATTTTTTGTTGATAAAAGTATCTAGAGAGGATTTTCATTGCTTTGCTTCTAGAACAAAATAAATAGGAGAAAATGATGGCATCTCGAGATGGGATTATTATGATGAAAGTGGGCTGAAATACGTAATAAATTAGAATCTTTGGGCATAAAAGAAAAATATAAAATCTATATTTTAGAAAGCCTTTGAAGAGTATCGAATTAAAGATATGTATGATATGTTAAAATAATCGTGATGTGCTTTGCTTCAGCAAATGGGTTTATCGTTTTCATATGAAAACCATGTCCATTTTATCAGAAACAATGAAGACTCTTTCTTAACTTCTTTCTATATTAAGTTCCCGATTAATCACCCTGTTGAAGGAAGAAGAATGTCTAACGTTATTTTTAGAGTTATTCATCTTATTTGTAATTTTTATGAAAACGCTATTTGAAAGCTGATAACAGCCGCTTTTAGTAAAGTGGTGGAAAGATATGGGTTGTGAAATTAAGGTAAATTGCTTGATGGGAGAGGTTATTGGAGTTTGTGACAGTTTTGCAGAAGATTGTGAGGGGCCTATATTATTATGAGAAAGAGAATTTATAGTGGGCGTTTTTGCCCACTTTTAAAATTAAAATTTATAAAACTTGGATAAGCTCTTTAAAACGATTAAGTTTGGCAAGTTTAATATTTTTGTTTTTCTTTAAAAGAAGAAATATCTCCGATAATAGCATTAGTAAGATGATTTATCGCAGATGCACTCAGTTAAAAGAGCTTGTGATTCCATAATCTTTTTCTCCATACTATTTTAAAGAAAACAGGCTCTAATCCCATGGCAGAGACTTACTGCATCACATAAGATCTTTTTGATATTTTCCATATCCATATTAATCTCATGTACAATATCACTCTAATGAAGACGCTGATTTAGGCTGACTAATATAGCGGTGAATGTCAATATCAAAAATACTATTCTCACCAAAAGAACATTTTTACTAGAGAATCTTTTTGAGATTCTAAAGAGTTATTATTCTCTAATAGCTCGTTTTTCTTGTTTTGTTAGCTTATTTTTGAGTCCAGATTAAAAACCAGTTTTAACTTTTTCTGCAGATTGTAAAATCGTATTATGGTGAGTGTAATTATCTATAAAACTATCAATAATTTGATGTGTTCTTTTAAAATAGATTCATATAGAGCCCCTCTTCTTGAGTAAGAAGCAAGCTTATCATTTGATAATTTTAGCATTTGAGTTTAACGCATAAAATAGTCTAAATATATAAAAATCAACTTTTTGCATTATTAAACTTTTTCTCTCTATCATCCCCACCTAGAGGTGAACTAGAAAATATCAAAAACATGACGAGAATATCGATCAAAAGGAAAGTCAAATTGATTCTGTGTAAATATCTCTGGTTTAAATGGTAGCATCAATTTCCTCTAATAAAAATTTTATCTTATTAGCATCAATAACTACATTTTTCATGTTAAAGATTAGCAACTAAAGAATCAGAATTTTATTTCTAATCTGATCTGTTTTTAATTTAGATAACTTCTCTAACTATCAAGAAAAGTCTTGTAAATACCTATCAAATTTCTTTTTCTCTTGCTTTAGCATTTGTTTTTGAATAATTGATGTTTCATTTGTAATGCTCTTAATGCTAGATAACTTTTCTACATAATCTAATGTAATAGGCTGTAAAACATTTGTATTATTAATAGATTGACTGAATTCATGAGTTAGTGTTTTAATTCTATTAAACTCTCTCTTTATTTCTTTATTTACTGTTGCTACAATGTTTTACATGAATAGTTGATTCAACATTTTGTTTAGATTTATATCTTAGCTCTTCATCATTACTGGTATCTAATATTCCTATTATTAGCATCAATAGTACCATAAAGATCTCTTTAATGAAAAGATGGTTTTCCTCTATTCTCTTAGTGAAGAAATCCAATCGTTTGGTTTGGTTAAAATCGATAATCTTTTCTCTAAAAAGATCAATATTCCCAGTTACATCAAGACCTGAAATTTCTTCATTATGTAATCCATATTCTTTTAATGCTCTTAATGCAGAGCCTGTAACTAAATTTTCAGGATTTGGTTGAAATTTAGTAATCTCATTTAATAGCTCTTTATCATTATATTCTGCTTGCTCTAATGTATTTGCCTTATCTTTTTCTATTCTAAAAATAAAAAGTTTATCTTTTAATTCAATACCATTTTTACCTTTATAAGATAAAATCTCATAAACTGAACTAGTAAAACTAGGCTTAGATGCATCTGTTACAAAAATAACTACATCAGCCTTTTTCTAGATAAGATTGGCTCAGATTCTTATGTTCTGCATACAGTGTAGAGTCAAATCCTGGTACATCATAAATAATCGCATTCTTTAATTCAGCAAGATTACTTTATACTTGATCTTAATGCTTTTCGCACTGTAACGAGCTTAGCCGTACTTTTACCATCTGCAAATACTTCACCTGTAATATATTGGGTTAATGATTTTATCAAAATCAAGTTTGTTAATTTATTTAAAATAATCGTCTCTCACTGCGAAAATCTGTTTTTATCTTTAAGAATAGCAACAATATCTTCATGAACAGGAATATAATTGATATTATCCTATCTAATAATTTGCATTGAGTTCAAACTCTTCTAAAGATAAATTTCTAAAAATCACTAGGGATTTTATTGATAGGATAGTTAATTGATTTTAACAATTTATTAAAATTATATTAGATTCTTCTTCTGAATAAAGTTCAATAATCGCTTCTTCATGCTCTCCGTATTCAATAGTTGTTGATGTAAATGTGCAACGCTCTGTTGCAGAAGGAAGAAATGTATACTTAATTAACGCATTTGCAAAAGTTGATTTTCCTGCTTTTTCGACACCAATAATAGCAATTTCTAAGTCATCTTTTTCAAACGATTTTTATATTCTTGATTTATAGAAAAAGCGTCATTTAATCGCTTTAAAGTTCTCCTCAGTGAACAAACTATTTTTCTTGATGATCTTCTAATATAGTTGAAAGCATCAAATTGCTTTTCTCCAGTTTTTCTAACAATACTGTCCAATATAGCGTTACGCATAGTCTACTCCTAGAATTAAAGTGAGTTTATAATATACCTATAGTTAAAAATAAGGGCTAAAAGCCTTATCCTATCTTTCAATAATTTACTTTATTGTTTTACCATACTGGTTATCAACTGTTGTCCTTGTTTAAACATATAGGAATAATTGGAATAAAATAAGAATAAATAAAATAAAAATTGCTCCAAAATAATTACTATTTATCAATCCAGCTGAATTAGTATACATTCCAATTATAATTATTGGTGCTTGTAACCAACCTGAATAACCCTAAATCATGTAGTCTTCTTGTTGTAACTGAAATGTGGATAATTTAAACAGTAAAAGAAACTAGAAAAATCTATAATAAACGGCATATTACTTAATATTGAGAATATGACATCAAATAAAGACTAACTGATGTCATTATCGTAACAAAACTTGCATATTCAATACAATCAGCACGATCTTGATATTTGAATATCTTATTTAAATTACTATAGAATAATCTAAAACCATCATACTTTTTGATTAAATAAAAACTTCCTATAATATAAAATAAAAGTATAAAAGAGAAAAATAAATCCAAAAATATTTTAATGCTTTCCATATAAACTCCTATTTTTAATTTTTAGCTAAAATTTTTAACCAATATGGTTGTAGAAAAATTTTCACTTTCTCAACTAACTCCAATACCTTATTTTTCAAAATTAGTAAGATTTTTCAGATTGCTTAGGCATTTCTAATGGTATTGGTGCATCTGGATTTTTAGGATCTGTGCCATATTTGTTATAGAAACGTTGCCCATCTTTAAAGAATAAGAATAATAAAGGTGCAATAATTAACCAATTTGGAAGGAAAAAGATAAATAGGGACTAAAAACAATAAAGACCCACCAACCAAAAAGTACCAATATCATGTGGGCGACGAACAGCACCTGCAATCCACATTACTGCAAATGGTAAAAACAATATAAAAACTTAATGATGAAAGCATCATATGTTTTTATACTTTCATTTTCATAATTTTTGCATATTGATTAACTCCAGCCATAGTCCCATTGACTGAACCCTGTTTGCAGCCATTCACTTAATCCAGCTTGTAATACAGCATCCATATATTCGCCAGATGATATTTGATGGTGAAAGGCCCGATGAAAAATCACCAAAGAAAATCTCAAATACTTTCACGGCTAAAAGAAAGTAGCAATTAAAGCTAAAATACTGATTGTCGTGATGACAACAAATTCTATCCTACTCGCTCTGCCTGATACACTTCTCCAATTTTTATTAATTCACTGATTAGCATAAAATCTCCTTAGATATTAGTAGTCAAAATTATTTTTCAACATATAAATACTCAATCATTCTAAATTACTACATAACACCTATTTAATTTCTATTACCCATCCATTGGAAGAATTATATTGATATTTAACTTTACGTTTTTCCTTTTTCTTGAAAGGTTACGAAAATTTTTTCACCTTCCTGTTTAGTTTTTAATAGTTGTAATGTCATAACAGCTATTATGAAATATATCAGTAAAATTGCTCTCTTCTTGAAAAATAGAATCCTACATAACAATTATTACCTCCGCTCCAAGCATACTTAAGATTAATTGTCCTGCCATTATATAAATGCTTTTTCAGTACGAGACAATATAACCACTACCTTCTAGCCATTCTTCTTCAAAAGAAACTTCATTACCATACTCTCCACTTACATTGGTAGTCTGATTTGTATTTTGTGTAGATAAATTAACAATTTTCTTTAATATTGAACGGTCAGGTAAGTCTTGAACAGATGACTGCAATTGAGCACAGCCAGTTAATAAGATGGGTAAGGTTATTAGAATAAATTTTTCATAATCATAAATAATACTTTCCATTTTCTTAAAAAGACTTGAATGCTCTTTAGAATTTAGTAACCTTCAATTTTAATTCCCGTACCTTTTAGTATTCGGTTATATTCTCTAATATCACGGTCTGTTGTTTTCGGCGTCCATTGTAATTCGCCATCTTCATCATAAGAGTAAGATAAAGGTAAGTCCATTCCTCCTATAACTACTTTTTTCTTACCTTTATTTGGATTCTTTTTCACACGAATAACATGACTGTTAGGATCTGTTGCAGTTTGTTTAACTTGTTCAGATGTCTTTAATTTTTCTGAGTTTTTCGTGATTGGCTGTGTAAGCACTTGGGTAAACTGAGCAATTTCTTGGCTAGTACACCCAGATAGTCCAGCGATTACTAGTACAGAACAAGCAAGTTTCTTCATCTTTAATCCTTATAAAGAAATGAATGGTGATCTATTTGATATATATAGTATTCATATGTTAGCATAAAGACCGTATTTCAGTCAATACACGCTGAAAAATAAATCAGCATTTTTCTTACTAAAGGTCAAAAAGTATGAATAAAAATTTTCAAAGTGGTTAAAAACCAATCAGGAAAAACAAGCGGTTGCATCGGAATTGGCGAAAGGAAGCGAAAAAGGCATAGCGATTTCCTTGGGTGCAATGCTCGTTTCTGTATCACTATCCCTATATTCTTCTCACTCACTAGCAAAAACGATCAATGAAGGAGATAACAACACTATTGCAAAATAGCGATGATCATGTTATTGCTATTGAAATGACAATTCTATTAGTAATGCTCATAGAGCGATGTAATTGGAAATTATCAAAACTTTATCAATGGAAAAACAACACTTATTAATACAAATCATGGAAATATGCTTATAGGCTCAGATTCTAGCGTAAGAGAATGGGATTCAGAATAGCATTATTGGTTATGGAGGTCCCATCAATAATGGCACGGGTATAAATATTATTGGCAACGATGGAAATGTTACTAATAGTAAACATAGTACAATGATAGGTAGCTCTAGTTTTTCAAAAATCGATGAAAGCAGTCGTGAATGTTATTGGAAGCGGTAACGTTGATAAATCAACAGGCATTAATTTGATTAGTAATAATTTTCTTTCAACTGTAAGTAATAGCAGTAATATCAATGTTATTGGCGAAATCGTAAGAGTTCTTAATAGCCAAAAATATTGATGTTTTAGGAGGAGGGGCAAGTGTAGTCAATTCTACGAATTCGTCTGTTATTGGAAGGCAATCAACTATAAAAATTCAAGTGAATCCCTTGCATTTGGAGCATATGCTAATGTCACAGATTCCAATAACTCCGTTGCATTAGGAAGCGGAAGTTTTGTAACAAAACAAGATAACGTAATCTCTGTGGGAGCTGGAAATTCTTCGATTTTGGGATATGTTAAAACCCGAAAAATCATCAACGTAACCGCAGGAGATCTTAATAGTAATTCAAATGATGCGGTGATCGGCTCTCAACTTCATGCTACTAATAAAGAAGTTGAAAAGCTTAGTCAGAATCAGACCACTCTCTCTGGAAAAGTTGAGGATATTGTAAAACGTGTTGATAAAACCCAATCTGAAATTGCCACATTAAAAGCAACTATTGATTCGGCTAATCAGCGTAGTTTAATTGCTATAAATACAGCTAATACAGCTCAACGTTCGGCTACTCAAGCATCAAGTGATGCAGGTGAGGCGAAAATTACAGCTTCACGAGCTACAGACCACCGCAGAATCTGCAGCACGAGCAGCAACCACCGCAGGTCAAACTGCCGACCGTGCGCAAGCCACAGCAACACGCGCATCAACTACTGCTTTAAGCAAGCATTACCGCTGGCAATGCAGAGCAGTTGGCACAAAGAAGCAAAAGAAAAAGCAGAGAAAGCACAAACTGGTTTAGTGACTGCAAATGCGGAAATTGCAAAAGTATCCGGCAAAATCAAACTGCTTTAACCGAAAAAAGCGAATGCGAATGAGCGAGGCAATTAACGGTTTAACAGGGCGTGTTGCGAACGTTGAAACGGCTGCACAAACCGCACAAGGAAAAAGCGGATAACGCTGTTACACAATCAACCGAAGCAAAAAGCAACCGCAGAACGAAGCGAATATCAATGCTTCTGAAGCAAAAAGCAGATGCACAAACCGCATTAAATACAGCGAATACGGCAAACGCTAACGCAAGCAGTGCGTAGCGCAAGCAAAAGGTGCGATCAAAACTGCTCAAGAAAACACGGCACCTGCCAATCAAGCGATTGCAAAAGCAGAAAATGCAGAACGTACCGCAACTAATGTACAAACGGTTGCAAGTGAAGCAAAAACCAATGCAGAGACTGCTATTGAGCGAGCAACTCTTGCTAACACGCAATCAGCTCAAGCATTAAATCAAGCTAATACCGCAGCTGATACCGCAACAAAATCGGAAACCGCAGCCAATCAAGCAACATTAGTCAGCCAACAAGCGGTCGAAGTGAGCAATCTGCAAATACAGCAACGCAAGCCTTAACTACTGCTCAACACGCAGACCGAACCGCTGCAACGGTGAACGTAAACGCAACGAAAGCAAACGAGAGTGCAACGCAGGCTTTTCGCAAGCAACCACAGCGAATCGGCTTGCAACCACCGCAGACGGCAACGCAAAACAAGCGCAAGCACAAGCAACGAGTGCAAGCAATCTTGCAACAACAGCAAAAGCCAATGCAGATAAAGCAATGGGAGATGCAACCAAAGCAATAGCTGATGCAACCAAAGCAATAGCTGATGCACATCAAGCGGTGACAACAGCAAATACCGCTAACGATAAAGCCGACAATGCGGTATCAGCTTCTCAACAAGCGGTACAAAAAGTAGAGTTGGTCGCAGCTCAAGGTGGAAAAACACGACACACAAATCAACGCCGTGCAAACCTCTTTGGCAGAAACCGCTCAAAAAGCTGAACAAGCTGAATTAGTAGGCGTTCAAGCACGTAACTTAGGCGAAAATGCGTTATCTCAAGCTAAATCTGTTTCAAGTCGAGTAGAGACACTTGAGCAGCATACCGTGCAATACAATGCGGATAAATCTGCGGTATCGGTAAACAATGCAACCTTAAACGACCTTGCAGATGGCGAAGTCAGTGCAACCTCCACTCAAGCAGTGACAGGTGAAAGCAACTTCCACTACCGAGCAAAAAGTGGAAAAAGTGGTACAAGAGCAGTTAGTACCAGTACAAAAACAAGCAGCTCAAACTAAAGCGGAAGTGTCAACTAACAAAGCAAATATTGCAACCAACAAAGCCAACATTGCGAAAAATTCACAACGTATGGGGCGGGTTGTTGAAGTGGTGAATGCTCAAACTACACGTATTACGAAAAACACGCGTATTGTTCCAGCTCAAGCAGAACGCATTACTCGTAATACTCAGACAATTAATGAGAACCGCCAAGCGATTAATGAGAACCGTCAAGCGATTACACAAAATAGCCGTCGTATCGACAACCTTGAGCAACAAAGCCATAAAGACCGTCGTCAAGCACGAGCAGGTGTAGCTGGTGCAATGGCGATGACTCAAATTACGCCAGTTCAAGGGTAAAAACCTTTACTATTGGTGCAGGGTGTGGGTACTTATCGCGGTGAAACAGCGGTTGCAGTAGAGTTTGAAATACGCACCTAAACCAAATGTCGTTATCAGTCTTTCAGGCTCTGCTGGATTCTCGCGGTGGTGTCGGGGCTGCGACTGGTGTAAGTTTGAGGATTAATTAACCCGAAAATTATCCTGATTTTTACTATCAAAAAGCATCTTTTAGCATTGCTGGAAGATGCTTTTTAGTTTTGATTTTTGTTTGTTTATTAAGCAATTAAACAAACTATTATAAAAATCTTCCCTCAAAAAGTTGCTGGGTTTTTCTTTCTCTATGTCAACTCTATTTCATTCCACCTTTCTCATTTCTTCCCACTTCATCCAAATTTTTCCCATTTATGTTGGATTATGTGTGAGGGTTATGTTGGGTGGTTACATTACACAAGCGGTATTTTTACCTAAATTTTTACCATTTCAAACAATTTCACGGCTTTACTAAAGGCGTGATCCATTCTCTCAAATTGGTAACAAAGGGCGACACCACGAAATAAGACAGGCAACCGTGCGAATAAGTGGAGATATTCAGTATTAGCAGTTGAACCCTTGTTACACTTTGTCAAAAGCGTGAAACAAGCCTTACTAACTAAATATGCTGAGGGCATTTCAATGTTCACCCTATCTATTCAAAGGCATTGCAAGAAGAGATTTAGGCAATATGTAGTGATCAAGTAATCAGTCCCCGATAGGTTGTTTTTGTTAAAATTTGGCTAATCCAACAACGCAATGCTGTTTCACCGATGTCTAATTCGCGACAGAGCTTGTGAAACCGAATAACCACGTTCTTGAACTAATTTAACAACCTCGGCTTTGAACTCAGGCTGAAAAATGTCTTACTCTTTTTCATTATAAAATCCTCTTGTTGCTGGTATTTTACCTCCTATTGAGGACTGCAGGATTAGTATATCACTACACTTTCTTGATAAAACTTATTAATGTTTTTGCATTTTAATAAATGATTGTTTATGCTCACCTCAACTACACTTTAGCAGCAAATCATCTCATTAAAAACTGGCACGAGTCTATCACACTTTTTCCCTGAGCTTTAAATTTCAATGCGCCCAAAAGCATTCAACTCCATTTCAGGAAAATATCTTTTAAGATAACCTTTTAAATAGCCTGTGTCTCTTGACTAATAATAGGATCGTATTCTGGATAACCGTTATACATTACGCTAGCACTGACACACCATTAGAACGACAAAGCCTCTAAACTTAATAATGTGTGGTTGATACTACCTAATTTTCCCGATGTCACTAAAATCAAAGGATAATTATTTGACTGGATATAATCTAACGTCGTCGCTCTTCACACATAAGGAACCATTAACCCACCGGCCCCTCCAGCAACACATAATCATATTTTTCTGCCAAAAAGTGCGGTGGATTTTTCAATAATTTTTCATTAATTTCTTGCCCTTCGAGCTTTGCAGCTAAATGAGGAGAACAAGGATATTCAAAAAGATAAGGGCAGGTGTCGCTTGTAAATCTTCTTCCGTCAAATCAATCCCTTGAATCTTTCGATGTACAAGCAAATCATCAGCGATATTTTTACAGCCTGTTTGAATCATTTTTTGTGTAATAACGGAAAAGCCTTGTTCCATCAACTTTTTAGCATAAATGCCTGTTGCAACCGTTTTACCTACATCGGTATCAATGCCCGATACAAAAATAACCTTGCCCATAAATACGCCTTACTAATTTCCAGCACGAGAATAACGTGCGATAAAAACAATGGATGATAAGTTAACCGCACTTTTACCCGATGGCAAACTAAAAGCCTGTAAGTAATCATCAATAAATTTGTTGAGATTTTTCTTGTCCAGTTTTTCTGATTAGTCGCTGTTACACCGGTATATTTCAGATGTTTGAGTACATCCAATGGCGTATCAAAGTCTAGTATTACATTAACATCGTCATACCATAAAAGTTCGAAATCATTGGCTAACCAATTTTGCCATTGAGATAAATTTGGATAACTTAACCCCACATTCGTCATTTGGCGAATCTCCTTTAAATTATCTTCACCAAAGGTCGTCATCGCCAATAAACCATTAGGTTTCCAATCCTGTTTTTACAATGGGAAATAAAATTAACAGGATGATGGAACCACTGTACAGCTGATGCACTAGCAATCAAGTCAAATCGTCGTGGAAAAGGAAAGTTCTCTGCATCACCACAATAAAAATCAAAGGGTTGAATCAGTTTTTTAGCGAGTAGAGGATACACATTGCACAAATCATTAAATAACCAATAATTGGCTGAAATCTGTTTTTTGCAACAACGTACTCAACATACCAGAACCGCAACCAAGTTCCAAAACGCTATCTAATGACCCATTTGGTAAATAGTCTTGCAAATGCATCATTAACTTAATATTCATTTTTTGTTGAATTAATGCATGTTCATCATAGCTATTTAAGGCTTTTTGGAAGGCATGTTGAATACGCGATTTATCTACAGAAGTTAATGATTCCATAATGCCGACCAGTGGGTAAATCTTGAAAACACATAATGCTCCCCCTCTATTTCCTGAACGACACAACGCAATGCCCAATATTGGTGCTGATTAGCTGGCATAAAAATTTTATCGCAAGAACTAACCCATACATTTGTCCAGTGAATAAGATCTGTGCGTTTATCCTGCTGAATCATCGCAAAAAGTGCGATGAGTTCTTGATGAATTTCGTTAAATGGTCGTGCAGAAAATTGTTGATAACGTTCAAAAGATACTTTGTCACCACAGATTCTACGTTCAAACTTTGAACGAGTATTTTCTGCAAGATTCTCTAGCGTACCTTTAAAAATAGCGTAGGGAATACCAAAGCTATCATCACAAGGTAGACCTGTACCATTCACTGCTGTAGCAGATTGTAAGGTGATTCCTTGTAATACTCGTTCTGCTACCCAAACACCCATTGACCATGCCACTACACGAATTTTGCTTATAGGCAGAAAAAATCAAAATCTAACTTCAAATCTTGATAATCATAGCAAATTAATAAATCATAATCTGTTGGCAAAATCAAATGAGCCACAGCATCAAGAGGTGTTCCCCAGCCAGCAAAAATAAACTATTAAATGCTCACCTTGATGAGCATAAAATTTTGTTTTCACATTATTTCCTTATAAGCATGCCACAAACTGTTTTTACTTCATCCATTGTCATATCTGCCGTTAAAGACAATCGTATTCTGGATGTATCTTTTGGTACTGTCGGTGGTCTAATAGGCAAGCAATAATAACCTTGCTCTTGCAGATCTTTTGCCTTAGCAAGGGTTGCATCGTTCTCGCCTAAAATATAAAGGAACGATGCAAGTTTGGCTAGCATTATTTGCGTTCTATGCTCCACTTCTTGGCGTAAAAATGCACTTAACTGCTCAAGATGAGTTCTTTCTTTTGAAAATTGTGGCAATCGTTCAAAAATAAAATGAGTCCAAGCCACATTAAACGGCGGAAGTGCGGTTGAAAAATTAATGGGCGCATTTGATTAATCAAACACTCTTTTAATATTTGATCACAGACGACATAAGCACCCATTGAAGCTAAGGCTTTTCCAAAAAGTGCCAACCAATAAATCTATATCAGCTATCACATTAGCTTGCTCAGCAATACCTAATCCGTTTTTACCATAAACGCCTATTGCATGGAGCTTCATCCACATAAAGATAAGTATTTGGAAACTGTGTTTTTAATTGAGCAAGATAGTTCAAAATCAGCTACATCACCATCCATACTAAAAACTGATTCCGTCACAATAAAAAGTGCGGTCAAATTTTTCCAGCATTTTTCGAGCAGACTCTTTAGATGTTCATAATCATTATGACGATAACGAAAGAACTCACATTGGCTTAAACGAATACCATCAATCATACTGGCATGCACTAATTTATCTGCCAAAATTAAACTTTTTGTTGTCGTCAACGCCGGTAAAATACCAAGATTGGCATGATAGCCACTGTTAAATAATAAAGCACTTTCTCGTTGGAAACGTTGAGCAATAAACTGCTCAAGATCGGTATAAACAGGAAAATTTCCCGTTAATAAACGAGATGAAGAACTGGTAAAAGAAGGGAAATTATCGGCATATTGCTGTAAAAAAGACTGGCGCAAGTTTTCATTTGATGCCAAACCTAAATAATCATTAGATGACATATTCAGCATTTTGCGATTTTTCTCGCATAATATATCGTCCTTGATGAACTAAGTCTGGAATTGAACGATATTGATTTTTTGCGCTAAGCTGTTCCAGTTGCTGTTTGAAAGCATCCATTTTTATCCTAATGTTCATATTCCTGAGTTAAAAGCCAGAATCATGCCTTCCGTTAATTTCTGAAGTTCATTATCTTTAATCACAAATGGTGGCATAACATAAACCAATTTTCCGAAAGGTCGAATCAAACACCTTGTTCCACAAAAACGTGGGACTAAAGTTTTCATATTTACCGCACTTTTTCATTTCCACCACCCCAATCGCCCCTAATACGCGAACTTCTTTGACATAATCTTTTTCAACTAAAGGCGAAAGTTGTTGTTTTTAAGGAAGACTCAATTGCTGAATATTTTGCTGCCAAGGACTTTCCAACAATAAACGGATAGATTCTACCGCAATAGCACAAGCCAACGGGTTTGCCATAAAAGTGGGTCCGTGCATAAAGCATTTAGCCTCACCGCTACAAATAGTTTGTGCAATTTCAGTGGTCGTAATAGTTGCCGATAAAGTTAAATAACCACCTGTTAAGGCTTTACCGATACACATAATATCTGGCGAAATCCCAGCATACTCGGCTGCAAATAATTTTTCCTGTACGGCCAAAACCAGTGGCAATTTCATCAAAAATTAGCAATACACCATATTGTTTACAAAGCGTTTGTGCTTTCACTAAATAAGTTGGCGAATAAAAATACATACCGCCCGCACCTTGCACGACAGGCTCTAAAATAAGTGCGGCGATTTCGCTACCTTTTTTCTTAAGTAAATCAGCTAAAGGTTCAATCGCACAATCATTCCAAGATTCATTAAATGGAATATTGGGTTGAGGAAGAAAATATTGTACGGGCAGGCTATGATGAAATAAATGGTGCATACCTGTGATTGGATCACACACTGACATCGCATTCCAAGTATCACCATGATAACCCGAACGAATGGTGGCAAATTTTTGTCGTTGTACTTCCCCTTTAGCGTGCTGATATTGAATAGCCATTTTCATCGCAACTTCCACTGCGATAGAACCACTATCAGCAAAAAGATCTTATCTAATCCATTGGGCAAAAATTTGTACCAATAATTGAGCTAATTCCACCGCAGGTTGATGGGTAAAACCGCCAAACATAATATGGCTCATTTTTGCCAACTGATTCTGTGCAGCTACATTTAAACGAGGGTGATTATAACCATGCATCGCCGCCCACCAAGACGACATACCATCAATTAAACGACGACCATCTTTTAAGGTTATCATCACGCCATCAGCACGTTCTACCGCATAAAGTGGCATATCAGAAGAAACTGAAGAATAAGGATGCCAAATATGTTGTGTATCAAAAAGCTAAAAGTGATTGTTCATCCATTATTCATTTACCATTAAAAACTTATTTGTATCTTAAAGCAGCGGGTTCTACTTTCGCAGCTCGATAAGCGGGATAAAGTATAGAAAGTAAAGAAAGTAACAAGGAAAATCAATGACAAAAATCATTTTGAACAAAGGATAATTTTTGTCAGTAAAAACACTCTTAATGGATTTACTGCACTCCTACAATGTCTGTTAAGTTCAACGTAACTACGCTTATTCGGTTATAAATTGGTTTATATCATTGAGCAATTGCTGATTTAATAAAGCGGGTATACCCCTTTCAATGTGTAAGCTAGTAAAAGCCCCTTTTAAAATTCGCTTGTAAAGCTCGTCATTGATAATTTCTTTTTTGATGAATCGCCCTGTGCTTATTCCTCGCTCGATTTTTTCTAGCGTTTCTATTCTCGCTCGCTTGTAAACGATATAGCTTCTATGTTTTATAAATTCGTGTTCACCTTGCTCAATATAACAAGCGTTATCGTGTGGTTTATCTGGCTTTACGCTTGAGCAGTTAACAAGCAAAAGTGCATTCTCTTGATTTAGTTCCCCATCAAAACACGGATCAGTAAGTAAAAAAATAAATGCTTGAGGTCGTCATTATCCCCTGTGAAAGTAGGTAGCAATAGCGTGATTTTTCGCATACTAAAGCCCCGCAAATAAGTGGTCTATTTCCTCTTGCTCTTTGTGCTCTTGCAATATCTCCACTATGTGCCTTGCTTTTTGCCTAAGTGTGCTAATAAATCAGGGTAACTTAATTTTTCTTACTACTGTCTTTCGGGTCTTGCCATTCTGGTACGTGTTTTTTTGTTATACGTATATTCCACTAATTCAAACGTTTTAAAATGCCCAAAATCAGCAAAAACTCTATTTAAAAATTTTCTCATCATTAAGAGATAAACAGCCCCAAAAAGTATTCGTCATTTTCATTTTTTTGCTAGGCTTTACACAATAATTTGCATCGTCTTTTGATCCAATTATCCCATATGGTCGCATTCCTGCTTAATTGTGGTAGTGTTTCCCCGTGAATAAGGTTCAATGTTTTAGAAAGTACGGGGCCATAAGGCAAAGAGTAATAATCATCGCCAGTAATTGATTTATCGTATTCTTTCCAACTCAAACGGTCAGCAAGGTAAAAGCAATTTCATCAATTTTAAATGCTCCATTGTTCCCCCTGCTTTATACAATAAATAAGCGGACGCCTGAGCAGTTTTTAATTCGTTGAACATTGTTACCCCCTTTTTGCTTTTTTGGTTCTCTAAGGTTCGGTTAGGTCTTATTTTACTGATTTTTTAAACAGTTTCAAGCGGTCAGAATTGGGGGTATCAACCAACGGTGTATACCAATCCGCGCAATTTTGTGATGATTGAAATCTCCCCATTTTTGAGGAGGTTAAAACGGCTAAGAATGTAAGGTTCTGACAGACTAATAGCTGAAGTTTTCTGAAGTATCTTGATGTTTTACTAATTCGGCAAAAATTGTAGATTTATTGGATTTCTTCCGATAATTCCCCATTTTTGGGTAATGTTGACCGTTAAAAGGGTTACCGTAATACATTCCGCCAGTATTTAAAGGATTACTTGATAACTGCGATCACACTCTTTATGTGATAAACATCACACTTTTTCTGTGATTGGTTAAGGGAAAGGCATTTAGAGAGCAAGCAATAAAAAGGGTACGCCCATTTCTGGTAGTACCCTAAAAATTAAATAGAAAGTTGTTCAGGTAAGCAGTTATAGATTTTTGCTAATTTTTCCCGTGTTTTTCTTCTGTGGCTTGCTCTCTTTTCGTTCTGCCTGTGAAATAGCAGATTGTGTCAGCCCCGTCATCTCAGCAACTAATTTCTTAATCTCTCGCAATAATGCCATCGCTTGCCGTGATAGGGTAATTTTATGTTCACGCCCCCGCTCATCTTGTTTAATGCCTTTCTGAATGTAAACCGTCCATATTCTCGAACTCTCATCAATATCTTCATATTTGGCGGTAGCTGCCTCATTTGGACGGGTCATTGTCAGTAATTGCCATAGAATTAAATAGCGGGTCTGCAAATGAATTTGAGCATTGTTCAGCGTGTAGATAAATTCGCCTAAATCTTCTGGCTTAATCGTTTTAAAGTGTTCTACGGTTGGACTATCAAACTCTTTTGAAATGTTGGCGGTAGGATTGAACGGGATGAGTTCACGATGTAATGCGTAAGTCATTATCTCGTTATGCTTTTGAATCGTCCGCTTTTAACTTCTCTAATTTGCCTTCGTCTTGATATCTGCTTAAAGGCTTTTAATGCCATTGGTGCAGTAATCTGTGAAATTGGCAAGTGTCCAAAATGTGGCAAGAGGTTTCTTCTTATCAGGCTTTCAACATCTTTCTGATAGCCCTCTGAAAAGTTACGTTTACTTTTGCGATACTCAAACCACGCCCACGCTACAGCCTCGTAAGTGTTCAATAGTTCCGCTTGTTGTGCCTGCTACTGTTGTTCTCGGTGATCTTGTGGGTCAATGCCTTTTGCCAATAACTCACGACATTCAGCCCGCTTAATGCTTGCATCTTATAGTGATATATTCAGGGAACGTGCCTAAACTCATTTCAGTACGCTTTTTAGAATTCGGTTTATAGTAATTGAACCGCCATAGTTTTTAGCCGTTAGGCGTAACCAACAAAAAAAGCCCCTGCCCGTCCGTAGAGCGTGTTTTTTTGTAGGTTTACCGTCTTTATCTATTTTTGGGTTTTTTGCTTTCTGCTATTTCGGTATTAGTAGTGGTTTTGGTAGTACAGTTTCCATAAATGCCCCTAATGCTTGATATAAATAAGGGTTTAACGCTGTTTTAGTAGTACGACATGCCACTTTTTGTGCGATCCTACTAAACAAAACTACTAAAATTAAAGGGCTTTAGTAGGTTCTAATAGGTACTCTTAGGGACAATAAAAAAAGCCTTAAACCGTTGTGGTTCAAGGCTTTATAGGTTCATTTTGAACCGCTTAGGTTTTCGATTTGGTGGAGCTGGGGGGATTTGAACCCCCGTCCGAAATTACTCTACCTTTAGCACTACACGTTTAGTCTGGTCTTTAATTTCGCTTACCCTCCAGCGGACAGACACGCAAAGAGTAAACTAGTTTGATTTAATTTAGTGCTTCGATCCTCAAACGGTGGCTTCCACACGATCTCGTTTTGGGTGACTTATCGTTATCCTCGTCTTACGAGCGGAAGCTGAGGCGATAAGGCTTTAAGGCAGGTTATTAAGCTGCTAAAGCGGGTGTTCGTCGTTTGCGACTATTTTTTTGCGGTTTGTTTACGAGGCCTACCGCACCTCGACGTGCACCTTGGGCTTCGCTAATCCCGTCGAATCCAGAATCAGCCCCAAAAAGTTTGGTAATTTTATCAGAAAGCGGTATGATCTGTAAACTTTTTGCAAAAATAAGGCAAATTATTAAGGAAGAAGATGAAGAAATTTGACGATATTGATGATGCAGAAGTCATTGAGCCTGAAGAGATTGAAGAGGCTGAATTAGCGAAAGAAGCTGATGATAAAACTTCGGATGTGATGCACCCAGCCTTGCTCTCAGGTGGAATGCCTGTTACAACGGGTAATTTGGATAGCTACATTCGTATGGCGAATCAATATCCGATTTTATCTGCTGAGCAAGAAAAAGGAGCTTGCAGAGCGTTATTACTATGATGAGGATGTTGAGGCGGCAAAGCAGCTGATTTTATCACATATGCGCTTTGTAATTCATATTGCTCGCGGTTATTTGGGTTATGGCTTACCGTTGGCGGATTTGATCCAAGAGGGTAATATTGGCTTGATGAAGGCGGTAAAACGTTTTGATCCGAATGTGGGCGTGCGTTTAGTTTCTTTTGCAGTGCATTGGGTTAAAGGCGGAAATTCACGAATATGTGTTGAAAAACTGGCGTATTGTAAAAGTGGCGACGACCAAAAGCTCAACGTAAACTCTTTTTCAATTTACGCAAAAATAAAAATCGCTTGGCGTGGTTTAATGAGGAAGAGATTAAAAGAGTCGCAGCAGATTTAGGGGTATCTGAAGATGAAGTCCGAGAGATGGAGTCCCGAATGAGTGGGCAAGATCTTGGTTTTGATCTACCTGTTGGCGAAGATGATGATGAGGCTTACACGCCTTCTATGTATTTAGAAGACAATAGCTCAAACTTTGTTGATGATTTGGAAAGATGCTGAGTATACAGGTGAGGCAACAGCAAAATTAGTTTATGCATTATCTACACTAGATGAACGTAGCCAAGATATTATTAAAACTCGTTGGTTAGATGAGAATAAACTCACATTACACGATTTAGCTACGAAATATGGTATTTCAGCAGAACGTGTGCGTCAGTTAGAAAAATGCTGCATTTGAAGAAAATTAAGGATGCGATTAGTTTGGATGTGTAAGTGTTAAGCCTAAAAGGTAAGTATAAAAAGCCCGCGACAAGCGGGCATTTTTGAATGATTATTTTTGTTAAGGTTAAAACACTGTTTCACCTGCAACAACTGAACCTGAACGTTTTTCAAGGTTTGCAATTTCATCCATATTAGAAATCACAACGGGTGTTAATACCGATTTTGCTTTCGCTTCTAAAGTCGCTAAGTCAAATTTGATGATTGGCTCACCCACTTTAACGGTTTGACCTTCTTCCGCAATACGAGTGAAACCTTCACCTTTTAATTCCACGGTATCGATACCAAAGTGAACGAAATAACTCAACCCCATCTTCAGATTCGATTGAGAATGCATGGTTAGTTTCAAAAATTTTACCGATAGTACCATTTACAGGTGCAACGATAGTATCGCCTGCAGGACGGATTGCTACGCCATCACCTACGATTTTCTCAGAGAAAACCACATCTGGCACATCTTCAATGTTCACAATTTCACCTGAAAGTGGGGCGATAATTTGAATTTCTTTTGCTTCTTTTTGTTTAGAACCAAATAACTTTACTTAAAAAAACTCATAGGGAATCTCCGTTGTATGAAAACAAAATTTTCATATATTTTATACGAGAATTTTGTTTTGTATGCTTTTTAATTAAAACTAGCTTAATTTTAGCGTAGAAATCGTTTTACTAAACGTTCGATGTCTGCGGCAGTTGGTTGAGCTAATGCTGTCATCTGCTAATGCTTTTGCATCAGCGTAATTGATTGAACAGGCTAATTTTTTTCACATGTGGTACAGAAATTCCACTCATACTGAACTCATCTAAGCCCATACCGAGTAATAATGCAGTTGCACGTACATCACCTGCTAGCTCACACACATACCTGTCCATTTGCCTTCAGCGTGTGAAGCATCAATTACTTGTTTAATTAAGTTTAACACAGATGGTGTTAATGGGTTGTATAAGTGTGCAATGATTTCATTACCACGATCTACCGCAAGCGTATATTGAGTTAAGTCGTTTGTGCCGATACTGAAGAAGTCTACTTCTTTCGCAAGGTGACGTGCATTTACCGCTGCTGATGGCGTTTCTACCATCACACCTAATTGTAAGTTTTCATCAAATGCTTTGCCTTCTGAACGAAGCTGCTCTTTTAAAAGTTGCCACGATAGATTTTTAATTCATGATTTCTTCAACTGAGATAATCATCAGGGAACATTACTGCTAATTTACCGAATGCCGAAGCACGTAATACCGCACGTAATTGAGTATCTAAAATCTCACGACGTGTTAAACCGATACGAACTGCACGCCAGCCCAAGAATGGGTTCATCTCTTTTGGTAAATCTAAGTATGGTAACTCTTTGTCACCTCCGATATCCATGGTACGAAGGACAACTTGTTTACCACCCATTGCTTCCACGATCTCTTTATAAGCTTGGAACTGCTCTTCTTCATCTGGTAATTCGCTACGATCCATAAAGAGGAATTCGGTACGATATAAGCCTACAGATTCACCACCGTTGCGTAATACACCATCCACATCACGGATTGTACCAATGTTACCCAGCCATTTCAATGCGATGACCCATCTAAGGTTTCAGCTGGTAAATCTTTTAATTTTGCTAATTCTGCTTTTTCTGCGGTAATACGAGCTTGTGTTGTTTTGAACTCGTTGATTTGTGCTTCAGATGGGTTAATGTGGATTTGGTTATTTTTCCGCATCTAAAATCAATAAATCGCCTGTGTTTACGCGAGCCGTGATGTCATTTGTTCCAACAATGGCAGGTAATTCTAATGAACGTGCCATAATTGAGGTGTGAGAGGTTCGACCACCAATATCGGTCACGAAACCTAATACTTTTTCAAGGTTTAATTGAGCTGTTTCAGATGGCGTTAAATCGTAAGCAACAAGAATCGCCTCTTCTTGAATATCGCCTAAATCTACGATATGCATACCTAAAATATTACGTAATAAACGGTTACCGATATCACGCATATCACCTGCACGCTCTTTTAAATACTCATCATCGATTTCTGAAAGTACAGCAACTGCTGATCGATTACTTTGCTCGCTGCAACATCCGCTGTTGATAAATTATCGTTAATATATCCTACTATCTCTTCTTCTAGCTCCTCATCTTCTAAAAGCATTAAATGCCCTTCAAAGATCGCAGCTTTCTCTTCACCCTAATGTGCGTAAGGCTTTCTCGTGAATAGCGGTCAATTGTGCTGCGGCTTTTTGCACGCCCATCAAAGAATTTCGCTACTTCAGTATCAACCTGATCTGCGGTGATCTTGTGAGTGTTAAGAACAATCGGCTCTTCTTTTAAAACTAATGCCTTACCAAAAACAATACCAGGAGAGGCTGAAATACCTGAAATCATAATGTTATCCTTTTAAAAAGTAGTGTAAAAACAATGGCAAGCCGAAACTTGCCATAGGAACAATAAAGGTAGGATTATTCTAAAGTTGGGATTAAATCGACTAAGAAATCCACCGCTTTTTGCTCATCTTCGCCTTCTGCGGTAATCGTAATGTACGTGCCTTGCGTTAAACCTAAAGTTTGAAGTTTAAATAAGCTTTTTGCACTTGCAGATTTACCGCTTGAAGTTACGGTAATGTCTGAAACAAAACCTTTTGCTGCTTTCACAAATTCAGCCGCTGGGCGAGTGTGTAAACCACTTGGAGCTGTAATAACAACGTCTTTAGAATACGCCATAATATTTTCCTCTCTACGTAAAGAATATAAGTTTTAAACTGCCTGCACTTTACTATAAAAATGAATATAAATTCACGATAAAAATAAAAAAACGTGATAGAGTTCACATTTTTCCGCGAAATTTTGTATAGTGATTCAGCTAATTTAACGATTTTTGACATTTATATTACAAAAATAAAAGCCAATTTTTAGACAACAAGCGGTTGAAAAAGTGATAGAATCTTGCAGTTTATTTAAAAAAGTGTATTTCAATGTTCAATAACCTTACCAAAATCACCGCTTGGCTACTTTACGCAACTATTGTATTGCTTTTACGTCTTTAGTTTATGGGCATTGATGGATAATCGCCAAGAAGAGACGCCCTTTTCGCTGGCAGAAACCCTTACCTATCCTCAAATATAGCCTTCTGCAAGCGGTGCTTTCTGCCAGCATTTCTACCATTCTCGGTATATTACTTGCCAAAGCCTTTTTCTACCTAGAATTTAAAGGCAAAACCTGGCTTTATAAAAGCATTCTTTTTGTTTGGTCACTCCCTTCACTTGTGATTATTTTTGCCGTGATTGGTATTTGGGGTAATTCAGGTTGGATTGCACAAGTAATGAAGTGGATTGGTATTGATTGGCACTCCAATATTTATGGTTTACAAGGCATTCTTATTGCACACGGTTTACTCAATATTCCGCTTGTAACGAAATATTATGTGGAGGCACTTGCCCTCATCCCGTCTAGCCAATACCAACTTTCAGCACAACTTAACCTTTCGGGTTGGAATTATTTCCGTATTGTTGAATTTCCTATGTTCAAACGCATTCTGCCTTATGTGTTTCTAACGATTTTTATGATCTGCTTTACTAGTTTCCCTATCGTCTTAATGCTTGGCGGGGGGCCTAAATATAGCACGCTAGAAGTAGCGATTTATCAAGCGGTGAGTTTTGAGTTTGATTTTGCTAAAGCCGTGATGCTGATAATGGTGCAATTAGCATTCGGCATTGTGCTGCAAGGGTTGCTATTTTTCTGCTCACAACGTGCTTTAAAGCAAAGCAACCAAACCACCAACGTTGAACTTTGGAAGCCACGTTTAGCAGGGCAGTCGCAAACTGGGTTTTGCAAAGCATTTTGATTTTGCAAACGTTATTAATTTTATTACCGCTTGTTAGTGTACTCTGGGCAGGGATTTCCGTTTCTCACTTTTGGCAACGCCTTGTTAATCTAGAACTTTGGGAAGCTACGCTTTTTCTCGGTACTGATTAAGCCTAATTGCCTCAATCACCACGGTTGGCGTGACTTACCTGATTGCGCTGAAACCCGCCAATTACTTTTACCGTAAACACCATTTTCTACATGCAATTTTAGGTAGTGTTGCTACTACCCGCTGATTTTTACCTGTATTTTTACTGGCAGTCGGGCTCTTTTTATTGCTGATGAATATCTCGCTTTCTACCACTCAGCTTCTGGTTTTGGTTGGCGTAATGAATGGCATTATCTTAATTCCTTACGTCTATCCGATGCTCTTTTTCTTCCATGTAGGGAAACGTTTAATGCTCAAGATAAACTTGCTCGAAGTCTTGGTTTATCAGGCTTTAACCGCTGGTGGATTGCGGAAAAACATTACCTAGTCCGACCGCTTACTAATGCCTTTATCTTGGCAATGTCCGCCAGCCTCAGGAGTTTTGCGGTGATTACGTTTTTTTAGCAATCACCTGATTTTAGTACGTTGCCTTATTTGCTTTACCAACAACTTGGCAGTTATCGTACTGAAGATGCTTCCGTAACTGTCATTGATGTTGATGCTATTTGCTTTGTTGCCGTTTTGTTTAATCAAAGAACTAAAACAAGTAAATAGAGGCTTAAAAATCTAGCCAAGTATTATGTAAATCGTTATAATTGCACGCTTTTTGGGCATATGGATTGAGCATAGAGCAACCTAGGTTCATTTTTATTTCTCACTTTACTTCTTACATTAAGAGGACAAAAATTGAAAAATTTTTCTCATGAAATTAGCTGTTACGGCAATGGCGTTTTCTTCTGTGGTGGCAAATGCGAGCAGAAAAACTTTTATGTGTATAACTGGACAGAATATAGTACCGTCTTCTCTGTTGGAACAATTCACCAAAAGAAACGGGCATTGAAGTAATTTATTCCACTTTTTGAAAGTAATGAGGAGATGTATTCTAAATTAAAAACTTTCAAATTCAACAGGTTATGACATCGTTTTCCCATCAAGCTACTATGTGGGCAAAATGGCGAAAAGAAGGAATGTTGGCAGAATTAGATAAATCTAAGCTAACCAATTTAAAAAAATATTACCCCTGATTTAATGGGTAAGCCATTTTGATCCAGAGAATAAAGTACTCTCTTCCTTATGTTTATGGCTTTAACAGGGATTGGTGTAAATGCTGCAGATATTGATCCGAAAACAATCAGCAGCTGGGGCGATTTATGGCGTGATGAATACAAAGGCAAATTATTGTTGATGAACGACCCGCGTGAAGTGTTCCATATAGCATTGTTGTTAAACGGCAAATCACCAAATACTGAAAATGAAGAAGAAATCAAAGCGGCTTACGAACGTTTGCGAAAAATCGTGCCGAATGTGTTGAGTATTCAATTCAGACTCGCCTGAAATGCCTTATTTGCAAGGCGAAGTGGCGGTAGGTATGCAGTGGTCTGGTTCGGCTCACCGTGCGAAAAGCGAAAATCCAGACTTGCAATTTATCTTCCCGAAAGAAGGTGCAGTGCTTTGGATGGATAACTATGTGATTCCAAAGGGTGCAGCCAATAAAGAAGCGGCACATAAATTCATTGATTTCTTACTTCGCCCTGAAAGTGCTAAAGAAGTGATTGAAATCATGGCTTCTCAATGCCAAATGAAGGTGAAAGCATGCTTTCTCCAGAATTAGCGAGCGATCCGCTGATTTTCCCTCAAGTGAGGAGATTAACAAAGGCGTTTTACAAGCGGATGTAGGGTCCAGCTGTAGAAATCTACGAAAAATACTGGAACTTGCTAAAAACAGGCGGAAAATAACCGCTTGTTAAATAATAAAAGTATATAGCTGTAGGGCACGTTGAACTCCTCTCTACATTAAGCACTATGGTTGCAAACCATTATTTTTGTGGCACAAATAATTGTGCCGTTTTTCCCGACATTGGCACAGGTGGAAACTTGAGCCAATGTTTTTTACTCGACATAATAGAGGTCTTTCATGTCAAATCAACACCCTTTAACAGCAAACCCAGCACCACTTGGTTTATGCGGCTTTGCATTAACAACTTGGTTATTAAGCCTTATCAATAACGGCACTTTCGGCGGCGAAAATGTGGGTTTAGTACTGGCAATGGGCTTTGCATTTTGGTGGCTTAGCACAAATGTTGGCGGGTCTTTTTGAATTCTCAAAAGGCAACACATTTGGTTTTACCGCTTTTACTAGCTATGGTGCATTCTGGATTTCATTTGCATTATTCAAAGTATTCTTCTCTGAAGGCGTGAGCCATGATTTCGTGGGTTGGTACTTAATCGCATGGGGACATTCACACTGATGATGTTTATCGGCACACTCGCTAAAGCACGTGCATTACAAGCGATTTTTGCAGCATTAACCATCACATTCTACTTATTAGCAGCAGGTGATTTCACGCACAACACCACATTAACCAACATTGGTGGTAACTTCGGTTTATTAACTGCGTTATTGGCGTTCTACTTAGCTGCGGCAGACATCATTAACGACAGCTTTTGGTCGTGAAGTATTGCCAGTAGGTCATCCGAAAAATAAATCTTAAGTTATTTTTAAGTGGTTGAATTCTATCGTTAATTCGCAAATCTGCGATAAAATTCAACCGCTTTTTATATCTTTTTATTATAAAAACGATCAAATCATTCTTTACTCATCTTAAAATTACAGGTACTCTCTCCTCAATTTTTCACTCATTGAATTTGAGGTCTTTATGAAATTTACCAAAATTAACTGCCATTTCTACTGCTTTAGTTGCCGCTTTTGCACTTGCGGCTTGTGATGATAAAAACGAAAATAAAACTACCGCAAAGCCTGCTGCAGAAAAAAACATTTGTGAACTGCGTGAGCCGTTCTCCACAATATTTCAGCCCTGCATTAGCGATGGATGGCATCTCTTACAATGCTAGCTCACAACAAGTTTACAACCGCTTAGTTGAATTTAAACGCGGCTCAACCGAGATTGAACCCTGCATTGGCAGAAAGTTGGGAGATTTCAGAAGATGGCTAACTTATACTTTCCATTTACGTAAAGGCGTGAAATTCCACTCAAACAAAGAATTTACGCCAAGCCGTGAGTTGAATGCGGATGATGTAGTGTTCTCATTTAACCGTCAGCTTGACCCAAACCACCCATATCACAATGTGTCGAAAGCGACTTATCCGTACTTCAAAGCGATGAAATTCCCAACGCTTTTAAAAGCAGTTGAAAAAGTAGACGATAACACGGTGAAATTTACGCTGAACAAGCCAGATGCAACCTTCCTTTCAAGCTTTAGGGGATGGATTTCACTTTCATCTATTCAGCGGAATATGCGGATGCTATGTTGAAAGCGGGCAAACCTGAAACCGTAGACACCACGCCAATCGGCACGGGTCCGTTTGCCTTTACAGGTTATGTATTAGATCAAGCGAGCCGCTATGTCGCATTTAAAGATTATTGGAATGGCAAAGCAGATTTCGACCGCTTGATCTTTGAAATCGTGCCAGATGCGACCACGCGTTATGCGAAATTGCAAGCAGGACAGTGCGATTTAATGGATTTCCGAATGCGACCGACATCGAAAAATGAAAACCGATCCGAAAGTGAATCTGCTTTCAACCCTGGTTTAAATATTGCTTACGTGGCCTTTAACACGGAAAAAGCCCCGTTTGATAATGTAAAAGTGCGTCAAGCCTTGAACCTTGCAGTCGATAAAAAGCGATTATTGATGTGGTTTATCAAGGTGCGGGCGTGGCTGCGAAAAGTCCATTACCGCCAACGATTTGGGGCTATAACGCAAGTTTGCCAGAGTCTCGAGCAAAAAATATCGAAAAAGCGAAACAACTTTTAGCTGAAGCGGGTTATCCGAATGGTTTTGAAACCGAACTTTGGGTACAGCCGGTGGTGCGTGCATCTAACCCGAATCCACGCCGTATGTCAGAAATTATTCAAGCGGACTGGGAAAAAAATTGGTGTAAAAGCGAAATTAGGTGACTTATGAATGGGGCGACTACATCAAGCGTACCAAAGCAGGCGAAGTAACTGCGGGAACTTACGGCTGGTCTGGTGATAATGGCGATCCTGATAACTTCTTATCGCCGTTATTTGGTTCATCAAACATCGGCAATAGCAACTACGCACGTTTTAATAGCCCAGAGTTAGATGCTTTATTAGATAAAGCGATTGGTTTATCGGACAAAGGCGAACGTACCAAACTTTACGAACAGGCTCAGGTGCTTTTAAACGAGCAAGCACCGTGGATTAACGTGGCTCACTCAATTAACTTTGCTCCAACTAGCAAACGTGTGCAAGATTACAAACAAAGTCCATTTTGGTTACACTTACTTATATGGAACCAAATTGGTGGATTAATTTGAAGATTGGGCATATTCATCAAAGTGAATATGCCTTAATTTCGTCTATGACATCAGTTAATAAAATCACATTTTTAATTTGAATTGATAAATTAAATATCATATCAATTATTACTTCAACATAAACATCGGCGTACTACTCACCGGATCGCGGTGAATTTCTACGTCTAAGTCAAACACCTGTTTGAGGAGTTCCACGCTCATAACTTCATCAGGGGAACCTTGTGCCATCAGGTTACCGTCCTTGAAAATTATGAGGTGATCACAATAGCGGCAGGCTTGGTTGAGATCGTGCAACACGGTGATCACGGTTTTTACCGTTTTGTTGCATTTGACGCATCATCGCCATCAAATCCGCTTGGCGGTTGAGGTCGAGATAGGTTGTCGGTTCATCCAGCAACACAATTTCCGCATCTTGTGCCAAGGTCATTGCCAAGAACACCCGTTGCTGTTGCCCTCCTGAAAGGTCGGAAACCAATTTGTCGGCAAGCTCAGTGGTGCGGGTTTGTTGCATCGCCCAATTTACTAAATCTTCATCTTTTTGGCTGAGTTTGCCCCACAAATTAAGATAAGGCGAACGCCCGTAAGCCACCACCTGCGTACGCTAATGCCTTCAGGCACCAAATGCTGCTGCGGTAGAAAAAGCAAGCGATTTTGCATATTCTTTCGGAGTTTTTGCCAAATATCATTGCCTTGATAAGTAATGATGCCTTGTTTTAGGTTTGAGCAAACGTGCTACCGCTTTTAGTGTGGTTGATTTACCGCAGCCGTTTGGACCGAGAAGCCCAATCACTTTATTTTTCGGGAAGCTGAGCGACAAATTATGCACAATCGGGCAGTCTCCATAGGCAAGTTGTAAATTTTTAATCTCAATTGTCATTATTTGGTTCTCATCAATAAATAGAAGAAATACGGTGCACCGATAATGGCGGTGAGAACGCCCGCAGGTAGTTCGGTAGGTGGCGTGATTACGCGTGCCAAAAATATCCGAAACTTGCAACAAAAATTGCTCCAATAAAAGAGTGCAGCGGGCAATAAATTACGGTGACGACCGCCTACTAAACGGCGTGCTGTGCGGGGCGACTAAGCCTCAAAAGGCAATCGAACCGCAAATTGCCACGGCAGTGGTGGAAAGGGCAACGGCGAGAACCAGCACGATAATTTGCACTTTATTCACGCCCACGCCCAAGGTGGAGGCTTTATTTTCGCCTGCCGAGGGTGTCTAAATCACGACATAAGAAAAACGCCATCGGCAATAGCACTAGCAACCACGGCAACACTACATTAGCATACGCCCAGCTTCGCCCCACAGGCTGCCGGTGAGCCATAACATCGCAGTGTTGATTTCACAGGATTGGTGAGCATTAAATAATGGCTGATTGTCGCCCACAGGGCGAGATCGCCACGCCGATAATTGCCATTTTAATCGGGCGAAATCGAAAACCGCAGACAACCCATAACAACACAAAAGACAAGGCTCCGCCTACAAAGGCGAATACGGGAACCCAATAAAAGGCAAGGTTTGGCAAGAAAAATCAGAGCCGACACGGCAACCAAGCCTGCTGCGTTGTTAATTCCCAAAATATCAGGTGAAGCCAGCGGGTTACGTACCACACTTTGCACTAATACGCCTGACATTGCCAGGGCGCCGCCAATCACAATCGCGAGCAAGGCACGTGGCAGACGGTATTCCATCAGGGTGAAATAGTTTTTATCGTTCGGGTGGAAGGCGGCTTGAATTTCCGCAAAAGAGAGCGTATAAGCCCTCGCTTGAAGGCTGAACACAAACAGACCCGCCACCATCAACAACGCGATGCCATAAAAACAGGAGAATTTTTTTCCATTCGATAAGCGGTGCATTATTTTCTCCCTCTTGCAAATAATACAAACACAGGTGCACCCACTAGGGCAAGCACTGCCCCCGCAGGGACTTCACTCGGAAAATTGACCGCTCTTGCAATCAGATCCGCAGCGAGCATCAAAATCGCCCCAAAGTAACATCGCCATCGGCAAGGCTTTGCGTAAGTCGTAACCCATCCAATAACGTGCCAAATGTGGCACGAGCAAGCCGATAAAGGCAATCGGACCCGCTACACTCACGGCTGCACCGACAATCAGCAACGCCATAATGTTGGCATACCAACGCAGGCGGAGTAGATTCACTCCTAAAGAGCGGGCGGATCTCATCGCTTAAACTTAACAGATTGAGCTGCCCTGCAAACACAAGGCTGAAAAGTGCGGTCAAAATCAAGAATGGATAGAGAATTTGCCATTCCCCAACGAGCGTGGGAAATGCCCCCGGCCAGCCAGCTCATAATGCCGAAGGCGTGGTCTTCCGCCACAATTAGCGTGAGTTTGGTCAATGCGGCACATAATAGCGAAACTGCAATCCCTGCTAAAATCATGCGGCTGCGGTCGCCTTGGTTGTCTCGCCAACCGTTACTGATTAACATCACCGTCAGCCAGCTTTAAGCCACCGCCAAGTGCCGCAACAAAGGCAATGCTATAACCTTTCGCCAAGGCAGGGCTGATGGTTGTGACCAACACCATCGCCAACGCTGCCCCCTGAGTTCACACTCAGTAAAGAAGGCGAAGCAATGGATTGCGAGTGATGGTTTGCAACAACGCACCCGCCACAGCAAGGATTGCCCCCAACGCTATTCCAACCAAGGCTCGTGGGAAGCGTAAATCTACCACCGTGATTTTCGCCAGCTCATCGCCGTCAGGCAGGAAGGCCCGTAGGGCTACAAGCGGTTGAATTTCGATAGGATAATGAAAAACAGGCTTCCCACAGTAGGGAAGCCAATAATAGAAGGGGCAACGCCCAACGGAAAGTTGTGCACCACATTATTTTTGATTTACAAATTGTTCAACTTGTTGTGCCATAATTTTGCTTGCTTCAATACCGCGACCGCGTGCCCAAACGTATTGATCCACAGGGTAAACGTGGTTCGCTTTCACCGCAGGAATGGCTTTCCAAAGTGACTCGCTTCCCATTTGCGGGCGATACTTTCATCACGATAGTGAGAAATAAAACAACCATTTCGGCTGTAAAGTTACGAGTTGCTCAGGGTTGATTTCCACCAAGGCTTTATCATTGTTTGGCAATGCCGCAGGTTTAAAAACCAAGCTCTGCCAAGAAAGTTGCACATAAGCAGTGTTATTTTTGGAAGGTGAATTTATCTTCGCGAGACGTGCCATAAATCACGCCATCGCTGTTTACTTTAATGTTGGCTTTACTTTTTGCGATAAAAGCGTTATGTTCCGCAATTTTTGCTTTCATTTCTGCACTTTTTGCCAACCACATCACCGATTTTCTGAGCGGTTTGTAGATTGTCTTGATAGCTCTCGTGGCGAGAATCAAACATCATCGTTGGTGCAATTTTTCAATTCTTCATACACGGCGGTGTGGCGAGAAGGATCCGCAATAATTAAATCAGGTTTAAGAGACGCAATCATTTCAAGGCTCGGCTGTGAACGGCTACCGACCGATTGCCACGGCTGAATTTTTTCACGCACTTTTAAAATGCGGTTCATATCATTGTCATCCGCCACACCTACAGGGGCTTACGCCTACTTGTGCTAAGGCATCCACAAATGAATACTCAATGCAACCACACGCGTTGGGGTTTTATTAATTGTAAAATTCCCTTTCTCATCCGTTACCGTGACCGCCTGTGCAACAGATGCACCAGAATAAACAAAGGGAAGCTAAAATGGCTTTTAGTGGTTTTTCATACATACTCCTGTTTAACGAAAACGTTTGCATTATACGGAAATTTTAGAAAAATGAGAATAGTTCTTTTTATTAATTGTATCTGGGCAGAAGTAAATGAAAAAGTATATGAAGTAGACGACAATACGGTGAAATTTAGCTGAATAAGCCAGATGCAACCTTCCTTTCAAGCTTAGGAATGGATTTTTACCTCCATCTATTCAGCCGAATATGCCGCATACAAAGATTATTGGAATGGCAAAGGCAGATTTCGACCGCTTGATCTTTGAAATCGTGCCAGATGCGACGACGCGTTATGCGGAATTGACAAGCAGGACAGTGCGATTTAATGGATTTCCGAATGCAACCGACATTGAAAAATGAAAACCGATCCGAAAGTAAATCTACTTTCAAACCCTGGTTTGAACATTGCTTACGTGGCATTCAACACGGAAAAAGCCCCATTTGATAATGTAAAAGTGCGTCAAGCCTTGAACCTTGCAGTCGATAAAAGCGATTATTGATGTCGTTTATCAAGGTGCAGGCGTGGCTGCGAAAAGTCCATTACCGCCAACGATTTGGGGGCTATAACGCAAGTTTGCCAGAGTCTGAGCAAAATATCGAAATTAGTGACCTGTGAATGGGGTGACTACATCAAACGCACCAAAGCAGGCGAAGTGACTGCGGGAACTTACGGCTGGTCTGGCGATGGCGATCCTGATAACTCTTATCGCCGTTATTTGGTTCATCAAATATCGGCAACAGTAACTATGCACGCTTTAATAGCCCAGAGTTAGATGCTTTATTAGATAAAGCGATTGGTTTTTATCGGACAAAAGGCGAACGTACCAAACTTTACGAACAGGCTCAGGTGCTGTTTAAACGAGCAAGCACCGTGGATTAACGTGGCTCACTCAATTAACTTTGCTCCAACTAGCAAACGTGTGCAAGATTACAAACAAAGTCCATTTGGTTACACTTACTTATATGGAACGAAGTTGGTGGATTAACTATTATTGAAGGGATGTGCTAGGCTATATTTTCACCCTGTTTTCAAGTAGAATAGGGCGAATTTTTTATGAGGAATAGAAGATGTCATCTCAATTTGTTTATACGATGCATCGCGTGGGCAAAGTGGTTCCACCGAAGCGTCATATTTTGAAAGATATTTCTTTGAGCTTCTTCCAGGGGCGAAAAATCAGGGTATTAGGGCTTAAATGGTGCGGGTAAATCAACTCTTTTACGCATTATGGCGGGCGTGGATAAAGAGTTCGAAGGTGAAGCGCGTCCACAACCAGGGTATTAAGATCGGTTATCTTCCACAAGAACCAAAACTTGAGCCGCAACAAACTGTGCGTGAAGCGGTGGAAGAAGCCGTTTCAGAAGTAAAAGGTGCCTTAACCCGTTTAGATGAAGTTTATGCACTTTATGCGGATCCTGATGCGGATTTTGATAAATTAGCGGCAGAACAAGCTAATCTTGAAGCGATTATCCAAGACACGATGGGCATAATTTAGATAACCAATTAGAGCGTGCAGCAGATGCGTTACGCTTGCCAGATTGGGACGCAAAAATCGAGCATTTTATCTGGGGGAACGTCGCCGCGTGGCACTTTGCCGCTTATTGCTTGAAAAACCAGATATGTTGTTGTTAGATGAGCCAACCAACCACTTAGATGCGGAATCTGTGGCGTGGTTAGAACGCTTCTTACATGACTACGAAGGCACTGTAGTGGCGATTACCCACGACCGTTACTCCTTAGATAACGTGGCAGGTTGGATCTTGGAGCTTGACCGTGGTGAGGGCATTCCTTTGGGAAGGGCAACTACTCTTCTTGGTTAGAGCAAAAAAAGAGAAACGTTTAGAACAAGAACAAGCGGCTGAAAATGCCCGCCAAAAATCCATTGCGAAAGAATTAGAGTGGGTACGTCAAAATCCTAAAGGTCGCCAAGCGAAGAGCAAAGGCGCGTATGGCTCGATTCGATGAATTAAATAGCGGCGAATACCAAAAACGTAACGAAACCAACGAACTCTTTATCCCACCTGGTCCACGCTTAGGCGATAAAGTGATTGAAGTCGAAAAACCTCACCAAATCTTACGGTGATCGCACTTTAATTGATGATTTATCATTCAGCATTCCAAAAGGGGCAATCGTGGGGATTATCGGGGCGAATGGTGCGGGTAAATCAACATTATTCCGTATGTTGTCAGGTCAAGAACAACCAGATAACGGCACAATCACAATGGGGAAACTGTAGTGTTAGCCTCTGTTGATCAATTCCGTGACGCAATGGACGATAAGAAAACCGTGTGGGAAGAAGTCTCTAACGGGCAAGATATTCTCACTATTGGCAACTTTGAAATCCCAAGCCGTGCTTATGTGGGTCGCTTCAACTTCAAAGGCGTGGATCAACAAAAACGCGTGGGCGAATTATCAGGGTGGTGAACGTGGTCGTTTACACTTAGCAAAAACTTTTACAACGCGGTGGCAACGTGTTGTTATTGGACGAACCGACCAACGACTTAGACGTGGAAACCTTGCGTGCGTTAGAAAATGCAATCTTAGAATTCCCAGGCTGTGCAATGGTCATCTCGCACGACCGTTGGTTCTTAGACCGCATCGCCACCCATATTTTAGATTACGGTGATGAAGGCAAAGTGACATTCTATGAAGGTAACTTCTCTGACTACGAAGAGTGGAAGAAAAAACCTTAGGTGATGCCTGCAACGCAACCGCACCGTATTAAATATAAACGAATTGCGAAGTAATTAAAGTATTAGATAAGCGGTTAGATTTTGCAAAAAATTTGCAGAATTTAACCGCTTTATTTTGCTGTCCTGATTTTAAGCAATCGTTTGCCATTGAATAATAATTCAGAGGTAAAATTAAATATAAAAGGTATATTTAATACCAAAAATTTAGTACTATCAGCCATCTTTTTAAGTAATACAATGAAATTGTTCATTTTTCAATGAGCTAAGAGGAGTATTTATGCTGACAATTGACGCTAATTTGCCACCGTCACCACCACGCAAACCAAGGTTCTATGAGGTTTTATATGTGCAAGTTATTTTTGCCATTATTGTCGGGATTTTATTAGGGCATTTCTTTCCAGAGTTTGGGGAAAAGTTTAAAGCCATTGGGCGATGCGTTTATTAAACTCGTGAAAATGATTATTGCACCTGTAATTTTCATAACGGTAGTAACGGGCATTGCTGGCATGAATGATATGAAATCGGTTGGGCGTGTAGCGGGCAAGGCAATGCTCTATTTTTTAACCTTCTCAACATTAGCGTTAGTTGTGGGGATGGTTATCGCCAATATTATTCAACCAGGAGCAGGGCTAAATATTGATCCGAGCACACTGCAATCTACGAAGGTGTCAGAATATGTGAGCAAGGCACAAGAAAGCTCAATGATTGCTTTTTATGAATATTATTCCAACCACGGTGTTAAGCCCGCTCACGGAAGGAATATCTACAGGTGCTATTTGTCTCTGTATTATTCGGGGTGGCTTTGGCTTCTGTCGGTGAGCGTGGTAAGCCTATTACAGATTTGCTGCAAGTTGCTGCAGCACCAATGTTTAAATTGGTTTCAATTGTAATGAAAGTCGCCCCTATTGGTGCACTAGGAGCAATGGCATTTACGATTGGCAAATATGGATTGCATTCTATCAGTAATTTAATGTTGCTCATTGTCACCTTTTTATGTTACCTCGATTTTATTTGTGCTGTTAATTCTTGGGGCAGTTGCTCGCTATAACGGCTTCTCCATTGTTGGGCTTATCCGTTATATCAAAGATGAACTTTGGTTAGTGCTAGGGACTTCTTCTTCAGAAGCGGCATTGCCAAATTTAATGCACAAAATGGAAGCGGCTGGCTGTAAAAAATCGGTAGTAGGATTGGTTGTACCAACAGGTTACTCATTTAACTTAGACGGTACAAACATTTATATGACGATGGCAGCCTTATTTATTGCTCAAGCGACCAATATCGATTTAACCATAGGGCAGCAAATCACTTTATTATTGGTGGCAATGCTGAGCTCTAAAGGTGCAGCTGGTGTAACGGGTGCTGGCTTTATTACTCTGGCGGCAACTTTGTCTGTTGTGCCAGGTTTACCTGTGGAAGGGATGGCGCTAATTCTAGGTATTGACCGTTTTATGTCAGAATGTCGTGCTTTAACTAATTTTATTGGTAATGCGTGTGCAACCATTGTGGTTGCCCGTTGGGAAAATGCGTTAGATAAAGAGCAATTAGGTAAGGCTATGCGTGGATGAGTTGGTGGTTAAAACAGAAATACACTAACATCAAATAATGTGAAATAGGCTTTGAGTATGCTATTCTCAAAGCCTATTTTTATATAAGGAATGTGAAAATGAACCAATATGCCGTGTGGGGTAATCCAATTGCTCAAAGTAAGTCACCTCGTATTCATCAGCTTTTTGCGGAACAAGCGGGCAAAAATATGAGTTATGTTGCAAAATTGGGGGATGAGCAAGATTTTGAGCAGCAGCTCACTAAGTTTTTCAAACAGGCTCAAGGTGCAAATATTACCGCACCATTTAAAAGAAAAGACATTTAAGTTAGCGGACGAGCATAGCGAAGGCTGTTTGTTAACAGGGGCTTGTAACACGTTGAAACGCTTGGAAGATGGGCGTTTGTATGCGGATAATACGGATGGCGTGGGTTTGTGTAATGATTTGGCTCGTTTAGGTTGGCTAAAAGCGGGACAGAAAGTCTTGATTTTAGGCGCAGGCGGTGCAACAAAAGGTGTGTTATTGCCAATGTTGCAGGCAGAGCAAGTTATTACGCTATATAACCGAACTTTCGAAAGCGGTTGATTTAGCTGAGAAATTTGCAAAATTTGGCAACATTCAAGCCGCTTGTTGGGACGAGGTATGCTCACAAAAATTTAATTTGATCATCAATGCCACTTCGCTTGGTTTGCAAGGGATATTTGTGAGGTGCCGGCTCATCTTTTCCAAGATGCTTTTTGTTTACGATATGCAATATGGCATTGAGATGAAAACGCCATTTTTGAATTATGCTCGTATGCAGGGGGCGAAAAATGTCAAGATGGCTTGGGAATGCTGGTAGGGCAGGCTGCCGTTTCATTCCAATTGTGGGAAGGGTAATGCCAGAAGTTGAGCCTGTTCTCAGACAATTAAAAAGTAGAAATGAGTAAATAGCACTATTTCGAGCTGTTATTTAATAAACATGCTGTTTTTATGCCAAAGTGTTGAAATTGTCAGCAAAAGAGATAAAAATCACATTTTTGCGAAAAACGTTTGACGAGCAGGGATAAAAATCAGCATAATGCACCCCGTAAACCGATACGGTGAACGCAAAAGTAAAATAGCTACATAGCTCAGCTGGTTAGAGCACAACACTCATAATGTTGGGGTCGCAAGTTCGAGATCTCACTGTAGCCACCCATTTGCGGGACTGGCGAAGGTGGTAGACGCACCAGATTTAGGTTCTGGCGCCGAGAGGTGTGTGGGTTCAAGTCCCTCGTCCCGCACCATTTAGGGTTTACAAAAAAATTAGTGTTGGGGTATCGCCAAGCGGTAAGGCACCGGGTTTTGATCTCGGCATCCCTAGGTTCAGAATCCTAGTACCCCAGCCATCTAATTATTTTTAATAAAATCAAATATAGAGCTAACATTTATTAGTCTTTTGGGGGTATCGCCAAGCGGTAAGGCACCGGGTTTTGATCTCGGCATCCCTAGGTTCGAATCCTAGTACCCCAGCCATACTTTCTTATCCTTTATATCTTCTTTATTAAACTTTGATTTAACTCTTATTCTATTGATTTAACTCAGATTATTTCTTTTTGATTTCCTTAAAAATTCATTAAAAATACCCCTAATATTTTATAATTAAATTAAAGGAAAAATCACCATGCAAAAAAATCAACCCAACAACTACAGCCGCTTGGCAAGCATTAGAAAGCACATAAAGCAGATAATCTTACTATTCCACAGCTTTTCGCAGAAAACCCAAACCGTTTTGAACAATACTCTTTAAGCTTTGCTGATCAAATCCTTGTCGATTACTCTAAAAAACGCCATCAATGAAAAACCTTAGGGTTTATTACGCCAATTAGCAAGTGAATGCGGTCTAGCATCAGCAACAGAAGCAATGTTCACAGGACAAAAATTAACCGCACAGAAAATCGTGCTGTTTTACACACCGCATTACGTAACCGTTCAAACACTCCTGTTTTAGTGGATGATAAAAGATGTTATGCCAGAGGTGAACGCTGTATTAGCCAAAAATGAAAGATTTTTGTGAGCGTGTGATTTCAGGCGAGTGGAAAGGCTATACAGGTAAAGCGATTACCGATGTGATCAACATTGGTATTGGCGGTTCAGATTTAGGTCCTTATATGGTAACTGAAGCGTTACGCCCATATAAAAACCATCTCACAATGCACTTTGTGTCTAACGTGGACGGCACACACATTGCGGAAACCTTGAAAAAGTAAATCCTGAAACCACGCTTGTGTTAGTGGCTTCGAAAACCTTTACCACCCAAGAAACCATGACGAACGCTCACACTGCACGTGATTGGTTATTAAACGCAGCGAAAGATGAATCAGCGGTGGCAAAACACTTTGCAGCACTTTCAACTAACGCAAAAGAAGTGGAAAAATTTGGTATTGATACCAACAATATAGTTCAATTCTGGGATTGGGTGGGCGGTCGCTACTCGCTTTGGTCTGCGATTGGCTTTATCTATCGCTCTTTCAATCGGCTTTGAAAAATTTTTGAGCAATTGCTTTCAGGTGCACACGAAATGGATAAACATTTCCGTACCGCACCAATTGAGCAAAACATTCCTGTAACCCTTGCATTAGTAGGTATTTGGAACAGCAACTTCTAGGGTGCAGAAACTGAAAGCATTATTACCTTATGACCAATATTTACATCGTTTTGCCGCCTATTTCCAACAAGGCAATATGGAGATCAAATGGTAAATTTGTAGGTCGTGATGGCAATGCAGTAAACTACCAAACAGGCCCAATCGTATGGGGCGAACCTGGCACAAACGGTCAGCACGCATTCTATCAATTGATTCACCAAGGTACCAAAATCATCCCTTGTGATTTCATTGCACCTGCTCAAACACACAATGCCGTAGGTGATCACCACGCAAAATTACTTTCAAACTTCTTCGCTCAAACCGAAGCATTAGCGTTTGGTAAAATCAAAAGAAGTGGTTGAACAAGAGTTTTACAAGCGGGCAAAAATTGGAAGAAGTTGCAGAAATCGTGCCATTCAAAGTATTTACAGGCAACAAACCAACCAACTCAATTTTGGTGCAAAAAATCACTCCATTCACATTGGGTGCATTGATTGCGATGTATGAACACAAAATCTTCGTTCAAGGTGTGATTTTCAATATCTACAGCTTCGACCAATGGGGCGTAGAACTCGGAAAACAATTAGCAAAACCGCATCTTACCAGAGCTTCAAGGCAGTGAAAAAGTAACCAGCCACGACAGCTCAACGAATGGTTTAATCAACCAATTCAAAGCGTGGCGTTAATTTTGTAATTTAACTATGATTCAAGCGGTGCAATTCGTAAAACTTTTTGCAAATTGCACCGCTTACTTTTTATCTTATGGCAATTATTTTAGGCATAGACCCAGGCTCAAGGCTCACAGGTTACGGCGTTATTCGCCAAACAGGGCGACACTTAGACTATCTTGGCGGTGGTGTGATTCGCACTGCAGCAGACGATCTTCCTACGCGTTTAAAAACGCATTTATGCAGAGCGTCACCGAAGTGATAACCCATTCCACCCCGAAATGTTCGCGAATTGAACAAGTCTTTATGGCAAAAAATGCCGATTCGGCTCTAAAACTTGGGCAAGCTCGTGGCACGGCAATTGTCGCAGCGGTTAACCACGATCTGCCTGTGTTTGAATATGCTGCTCGATTAGTGAAACAGACGGTAGTAGGTATTGGTTCAGCTGACAAAGTGCAGGTGCAAGATATGGTAATGCAGAATGCTGCAACTTTCCGCCAAACCACAAGCAGATGCGGCAGATGCCCTGCCATTGCGATTACTCACGCACACTCTATTCAGCATTCCTTAGTCGTCGCAAAAACAGAGTAGCCAAAAAGTAAGTAGCGAAAAAGAGCAGATTTTAGCTTTAATGAAAACTCGTTACAGTCGCGGGCGTTTTTCGTTTAAAAAGGCTAATAGGAGGAAAATGATGATCACTAAACAGTTTCTTTCGTTTTTGAGCGAGTGCAAGTGCTAGGGTTTCGCTTTTCACCTTGCCAGAGGGCAGGTAAACTAGGCATCAAGGCACAGTCCGCAACCGCATTGATGGCAGTGTAGAGTCATAGCTCAAGGCACAGAAGATCAAATATCCTAATGCGAGCTTGGCTTTTGGATGGACCGAAAACAGCAACGCGTAGAAAAGAGTGGTTGAAAATAACTGTCTGAAGATAAAAGTGTTTGATAAATTCTCAATGATTGGATAATAAAAATGCGATCGTAAGTCCGCATGTTTCCAATGTAAATTACTCGGCTTTTTCCACCGCTTTCACTGCAATTGCTAACTCTTCCAACGCTTGCGGATTCGCATAGCTTGGGGCTTCTGTCATTAAACACGCTGCTGCAGTGGTTTTCGGGAAGGCGATCACATCACGAATATTTTCTGTACCAGTGATGAGCATCGTCAAGCGGTCTAAACCGAATGCCAAGCCTGCGTGTGGTGGTGTACCAAATTTTAATGCATCGAGCAAGAAACCAAATTTTTCTTGTTGTTCTTGTTCGTTAATGCCTAAAAATGTTGAACACGGTTTGTTGCATTTTCGGATCGAAAATTCGCACAGAACCACCGCCCACTTCGTAGCCGTTGATCACCATATCGTAAGCGTTCGCTACCGCATTCACAGGGTTTATTGCTAATTCTTCAGGGGTTAAGCCTTTTGGTGAAGTGAATGGGTGGTGCATCGCTGAAAGATTACCCTCTTCATCACGTTCAAACATTGGGAAGTCGATAACCCATAATGGTTTCCACGCACTTAAATCAGTCAAAGTTTAAGTCACGACCCACTTTTTAAGCGTAATGCACCATTGAGTCGGTTACCCGCCATCATCTGCACCGAAGAATAAATATCGCCCGTTTGAGCGTTGCGTGCAACTAATGCTTTGATTACCTCTTCGATAGGAATTTCGCCACAGGGCTTTGTACCTTCTAAGCCTGCGTTCACATCGTTAATTTTCGCCCACGCTAAGCCTTTCGCACCATAAATGCCGACAAATTGAGTGTATTCATCAATTTGTTTACGGGTTAAAGTTGTACCGTTTGGCACGCGTAATACTGTGACGTCCATCTGGGTGAGTTTCGCTGGCTCGTGGAATACTTCAAATTCCACGTCTTTTAAAAATATCTGCAACATCCTAACCTCTAACGGGTTTGACGTAAATCTGGTTTGTCTGAACCGAAAGCGATTCATTGCTTCGTGCCACGTCATCATTGGGAATTTGCCTAAATCCACATTTAAGCGATCTAACCATAAACCGTGGATCATCTCTTCCATAATGGCACGCACTTCTTCTGCAGTTAAAGAATGAGGTTTCACATCGATTTGGGTAAATTCAGGTTGGCGATCAGCTCGCAAAATCTTCATCGCGGAAACATTTCACGATTTGATAGTAACGGTCGAAGCCCGACATCATCGACAGCTGTTTTAAAGTTGTGGAAGTTGTAGGCAGCGCATAGAATTTGCCTTTACTGCACACGGCTCGTACAAGGTAGTCACGAGCCCTTCTGGAGTCGCTTTGGTGAGCATTGGCGTTTCGATGTCCAGAAACCGTGTTCATCCATAAAGCGACGCACAAAAGCGTAATTTTCGCACGGGTTTGTGAGTTTTTCTGCCATTTCAGGACGGCGTAAATCCTGGGTAGCGATATTTTAAGCGTTGCTCTTCAGTGTTGTTTCTGGTTGAAGTCGAGCGGTGCCATCGTCATTGTTATAACCAACGCATTTTTCACTAACACTTCGATTTCGCCCGTTGCCATATCCTTGTTGATTTTGCGACTCATCACGAGCAATCACTTCACCTTTGATTTCGCACAGGCTTCTGCACGCAGGCTAGATGACCGCTAAAGTAACTTCATCTTTCTGTCTCATCGAAGAATACTTACACCACGCCTTCACGGTCGCGGATTTGCATAAAAGATCAAAACGACCAAGGTTACGCACACGGTGTACCCAGCACTTAAAAGTTACATTTTGTCCAACGTGGCTAGGTTTCAAAGTTTCGCCACAATAGTTTGTACGCATCATAATTATGTCCTTTTGAAAAATTATTCCCGATAAAGGAATGATACGGGAAAAATTGTGAGAATTATAGCGGAATAGGCGAAAGAGCGTAGAATAAAGCTGCACGCAGTGCGCAGAAATTTCTTTGAGATTTTGGCAACAACAGAAAACCTCCGAATGGAGGCTTTAGATTAATGATCCCGCTGGAACAGGGCGGTGTCTTCCGACTCATTCAGTTCGGTCACAGCGAAGTTGGTTCAGTATTTTGGAACCAATGGTCTCAATCCCTGTGAACAGGGCGGTGTCTTCCGGACGCTGCTACGTAGTAAAAGATTTCATTGCGAAGTAGAGTTCCTCAATCCCTTTCGAACAGGGCGGTGTCTTCCGACCTGATGGCGTAGATGTTGGGCTTCGATAGTTGCTTAATCGTCTCCAATCCCTTTGGAACAGGGCGGTGTCTTCCGACGATCTATTTTTGAATGTAATCGCAGGGCTAAAAACGTCTCTGTCCCTTTGGAACAGGGCGTGTCTTCGTGCACTGGTAGTGGAAGCCTTGTGCGCACAAAGGCTTACGAGAGCTCATTTCAACTTTTTCAGAGACTCCAGAGAGTTGGGTCTTGATTGATTAAATGTTGCACAAATTTTAACATTTTATTCACTTTATCAAGCGGTCGAAAACAGAGGATTTTCACCAGTTTAGATTTTACTAGTCTTAATTCTTTATCCTCGGATAAATCTTAAAGTCAGCCAACACCTTACGTCCGTTAATTGAGGCGATGTTCGACATCTCTTCAAGGTTAGTAAAGCGGCAGCCTGCGGAAAGGAGACTGAGCTCTTGCCACATATCGCCCTCGCAGAGCGGTACCATATAGTCACAGATGTTATCTGTACCAATTGCAACAGTAATGCCTTCAGGGATTAGCCTCGTCGGCTGGGGTTAAAGCGTTGTGGAACGGTTGTGTAAAGTCTCTTACGACCGCTATCAATCCACGCCATTGGGCAAGCAATGCACCATCATTTGACTATCACGCATTTTTGATAGAGCATTTTGCGGTATTCTTTTAGGATGTGCACCGATAGAAATCCCGTGAATCGCCACCACACGACCTTGCATACCGTGTTCAATCGCTTTATCGCAAAAGTTGTTCGGTCTCTCTTTTGGCGTGTTGAATTGATCCACGTGTACGTGCAGCATTTTGCCGAGTGATTTTGCTTTATCCATCAAAATATCCATCAAGCTTCAAAACCTTTGCCATAATCCAACTCTATCGCGATAAGGGTAAACCGCCAATCATATCCACCATATTTGAGCCAATATCAAACCATTTTTGCGGTTGGCTCACGACACCTTTTAAACGTTTGGTTAGCGAATTTTCAAAATACATATCGCTTTTATGCACACCTCGCGTGCTTTTAGCAGCGTGATAATGCGCACGATCTTCACATACGCCATCAATATCTACGAAAGTACTGGAATGCGTTACCCCTGAGAGATCCATCAGCTCAATCGCTTGGAGAACGGCGGTATTGTCGTTCACGGTGGATTGACGTTTTACTTCATCCACTAAGTCCCATTTTTGCTGTAGATTAGCATTTTGGTAGATAGTAATTTTTCTGGGGTCATCGTGAATGCACGGTCAGCGTGAGCGTGAATTTACCCAGCCTCCTTTTTACATGATTTCATCACGAATATGACCTTTCAGTGTACGAATTAATTGGCTCATGCTTGCTATCCTTTATGTAAATTTCAAGGATCGCTTGTGAAAAGCGATTTGATCAAATTAGGGAGAAAGTGAATAGAAAAACAGCTACGCCTCGAAGAACGATGCGTAGCTGAAAAATAATGTATAAGGAGTTAATATATGAAGATTCATTTCTAGTTTCTACGTTTAAAACTAGGAGCGTAGTATATCGATGTTGTTAGTAAAAAGCAAACGGTTGCAAGCGGTTGAATTTCTCTTTTTTTTTGCATAGAATTCGTTCTGTTCTCATCGGAGTGCAAGGATTAACAATCTATGCTGAGAGGTGTAAGCCAATCCGTAGAACCTGAACTGAATAATTTCAGCGTAGGGATTTGAGACGAGTGATCGACTTGAAACTTTGATTTAAAATTTAAACAAAGGAAACATTATGAAAAACTGTATCTTTTACTTTATCTGTCATTGGCTTAGCTGTTGCTACTTCTGCTTTTTGCTACTGAAAAACCTGTACACTCAATGTTTACACTTATGATTCGTTCGCTTCAAAATATGGCCCTGCTTCGCAATTAGAAGCTAATTTTGAAAAAGTGTGTCACTGCGATCTGCGTTTTTTACCATTTGATAATGGTGTAACAATGTTGAATCGTGTTCGTTTAGAAGGTAAAAAACCAAAAGCTGATGTTGTGGTTGGTATCGACAATTTTACCTAGCTGAAGCAGAAAAAAGCGGGTTGTTTGCTGCAAATGAATTAACCCTACAAGATATCTGCATTACCGATCACTTGGCAAAGCCACACTTTTTACCCATACGATTACAGCGAATACGCGTTCATTTATAATAAAGAGAAAATTAGCAAATCCGCCGAAATCGTTAAAAGAGCTTTTTGAGCGTCAAGATTTACGCATTATTTACCAAGACCCGCGCACTAGCACGGTAGGGCGTGGATTACTTGTGTGGGCAAATCAAGTACTTGCTTCAGAAGGCGAGATGAGCAAATGGTGGGAAAGCTTAGCAAAACACACGGTAACTGTTGGTAAAGGCTGGTCTGAAACTTATGGTGCCTATTTAAAAGGCGAAGCGGATATGGTGTTGAGTTATACTACTTCACCGCTTTATCATCAATGGTATGAAAATGATAATAAAAATGTAGCAGCCATTTTTGAAGAAGGGCATTTGATGCAAGTCGAGCTTGCTGCCATTTTAAAAAGCAGCCAACAAAAACCGCTTGCTCAGCAATTCTTACGTTTCTTACACGAGCCTGAATCGCAAAAAATTATTGCGAAATCGAATATCATGAAGCCTGTTGTGGCGGGTGAGATTGATCCCCTTTTAACATCTTTGCCAAAAATTAAAGTATTGGAAACACTACAGCCTAAATGCTGATTTAGTGCGTCAGTGGTTGATCAGATTGGCAAAAAGCGGTAGTAAACATTCCCTCCCCTAGTGGGAGGGGCAATTTTCTTAGAGAGAATAATAAAAACAGAAAGGAATGCTGTTTTTGCAAAAAGATTTGCCAAACGTATTAACTTCTGTTATCTATAGCGTCCTTAAAAATCCCTATACTTTTTCTACCCCTTTTACTCCTTTTAAGGTAGGTGAGGGGCAACTTAACTAACAGGAGTGTAATATGGCAGTGGGCAACACTCACGTCTTTAGGTTTAATATCTCTCGCAGGGTAAAACCTTACGAACTGAAAAAGAATGAAGAATATATGAATGATGCCCAAAAAGAGCACTTCACTAAAATTCTGAAAGCGTGGCATTCTCAAATCATGGATGAAGCTGCTCGCACGAAAAACCAAATGCAGGAAGATGTAACTAACTTCGCAGACCCCTGCAGACCGTGCAACTCAGGAAGAAGAGTTCAGTTTAGAATTACGCAACCGTGATCGTGAGCGTAAAATTATTGAAAAATTGAACAAACTTTACATAACATTTCTGATGATGATTACGGTTATTGTGAAACCTGTGGCGTAGAAATCGGCTTAAAACGCCTTGAAGCACGTCCCAACTGCGGATTTATGTATTGACTGTAAAAACCCTTTGCTGAAATCCGTGAAAAACAACTTGGTTTATAAGATAAACAACGGAGAATGGTCGCATTCTCCGTTATTACTTTTAGCCTAATTTAAACGAGGTGAATTATTTTAATTACATTAAATCATTTTTCTCGTCCTAAAAAGCATCGGCAGAAGAGACCGCTATTTATACAGAGAAAAATTGATAATCGCCCAACGCGTTCTGCTGTTGAGCTAAAACGAATAGAACGAGCGACATCCAAAGGTAAAAGCCCAAGATGGCGTACCTCCCATATTTTGCATAAAAAACATACCACCTATGCAGGGCAATATGGCATTAGCCCGAAAGATTTCCCCAAAAATGCGTTAGCTATTGTTGAAAAATTACATCGTGCAGGCTATGAAGCCTACATTGTAGGCGGTTGCGTTCGCGATTTATTGCTCGGTAAAAAACCAAAAAGATTTCGATATTTCAACCAATGCTCGCCCTGGAAGAGGTGCAGAGAAAATTTTTGGGCGTCAATGTCGTTTAGTGGGACGCCGTTTCCGCTTAGCACATATTATGTATGGTCGCGAAATTTTTGAAGTTGCCACTTTCCGTGCGGGGCACGAAAATCACACCAACGATAAAATCTCTAAAGTGAGTGATGAAGGAATGCTGTTGCGTGATAACGTTTACGGCACTTTGTTTGAAGATGCAGGGCGTCGAGATTTCTCCGTCAATGCGTTTCTACTACGATCCTGCCACAATTTAATTTACGATTTCTTTTCAACGGGGATTGAAAGATCCGCGTGCAGGGCAAACTACGTTTACTAGGCGAGCCAACTCAACGCTACCAAGAAGATCCTGTGCGAATGTTGCGTGCAGTTCGCTTTATGGCGAAATTGGATATGTTCTTGGACAAAGAGACCGAAGCCCCAATCAAAGACCCTTGCACCGTTGTTAGGCAACATTCCAGCTGCACGGCTCTTTGATGAGTCGATTGAAACTCTTGGCAATCAGGCGCGGGGTCTTTTAAAAACATACGAATTGTTGCGTGAGTACCATTTATTTGAGCAACTTTTTCCTGTGCTCACGACTCGTTTTTCACCGACCATCAAGACTCAAATGCGGAGCGAATGATCAAAGCGAGCCTTGATGTTCTACCGATGACTCGCATTCGCGATAAATTGCCAGTAAACCCCGCATTTTTATTTGCAGCGTTATTCTGGTATCCGCTGCGTGATTGATGAGTTGAAGAACGAAGGCGGTTTGAATACGCACGATTCAATGATGCTCGCAGCAAATGAAATTTTAGACGAAAGCTGCAAAGCCGTGGCATTGCATCGTCGTCACACGGGCATTATCCGCGAGATTTGGGGCGTTACACTCCAAATGACTAAACGCACAGCAAAAGCGTGCTCTGCAAACCTTGGAAGTACAAAAATTCCGTGCGGGTTTTGACTTGCCTGTGATGCGTGCCGAAACCGAAGGTGGACGATCTCGGTCGAACTCTGCTTGGTGGCACGAGTTCCAATTCAGCAACGATAAACAGCGTGCTGAAATGTTGCAGGCGGTGAAAACTGCCGAATTTTGCCAAAGAAGAACACTAAGAAAAACGTCGTCGCAAAAACGTTTCGTCGTCAAAAACCGGTGAATAAAAAGCGGAGGTAAATGCCTAATGAAAACGCGTTTATGTTGCCTTAGGTTCGAACCTCAACGATCCGCTTAATCAACTTAAAGCAAGCGGTGCACGTTGCAAGCATTTGCAATTAACTTTGAAGTCAGCCCATTTTTACGGCTCAAAAACCTGTTGGCCCGCAAGATCAGCCTGATTATGTAAATGCGGTCGCAAAATTCGAGACAAATTTGACTGCTCTTGAGTTATTGGACAAGCTACAACATATAGAGAAACTCGCAGAGGGCGTGTCCGACTTCGTCGCTGGGGAGAACGCACGTTAGATTTGGATCTCATTTTTGTATGACAGTGATGAACAGATCCAAAATGAGCGTTTAACCGTGCCACATATTGAAAAATGCAAAACCGCGAATTTGTGATCAGTGCCGATGTATGCTCTTTCAGCCAGATTTGGCGCTCCCAAGCGGTCAAAAATTGGCAGAAATTTACCAACGGTTTAAAAGATCATCAGATGGTGGTTTTTGAATAATAGAAAAATGTTTGCTCTCTCCGTTCGCGGAGAGAGGAAGTTAAATATAAGGAATAACAATGTCAAACCCATTACTCAACTACACAGGCTTGCCGCCATTCTCGCAAATTAAACCTGAACATATCCAACCTGCGGTAGAAGCTGTGATTAAAGAATGCCGTGAAACTATTGAACGCGTTTCACAAATCGACAATCCAACCTGGGAAAATTTCTATCTGCCACAAGTGATGGCGGGCGATAAATTTAACCGTGCGTGGTCACCCATCGGGCATTTAAATGGCGTGAAGAACTCGCCTGAATTGCGCGAAGCCTATCAAGCCTGCTTGCCGTTATTATCTGATTACAGCACTTGGGCAGGGCAACACCAAGGTTTGTATCAAGGTTATGTGAAGCTCAAAAACTCCCCTGAATTTGCGACCTATTCTGTCGCACAGAAAAGCAGTCGAAAAATAGCTTACGTGATTTTGAGCTTTTCTGGCATTTCATTAGCCCGCAGACAAACAAAACGCTACGGAGAAGTTTCAGCACGCTTATCAGAACTCGGCTCACAATTTAGTAATAACGTGTTAGATGCAACAATGGGTTGATATTGTTGTGACAGACGAGGCACAGCTAAAGGTTTGCCAGAATCAGCATTAGAAGCGGCAAAATTATCTGGCCCAAAGCAAAGGCAAGAGGGCTATCGTTTCACCCTTGAATTCCCAGCTATTACCCTGTGTTAGTCTATTGTCGAAAACCGCAAATTGCGAGCACATGATTCACAAAAGAGTACGCTACCCGTGCTCTGATCAAGGCTCAAATGCAGGCAAATAGGGACAACATCGGCGAACATTGCGGAGAAATTAAAACTTCGTCTTGAAATGACGCAATTGCTTGGTTTTGAAACCTATGCTCATCTTTCATTAGCGACCAAAATGGCGGAAAACCCGCAACAAGTGGTCGATTTCTGGAAGATCTTGCAAAACGTTCAAAAAGAGCAAGGCAAAAACGAAATTTTGAGAATTGAAAAATTTGTTAGAGAAAACTACGGTGTGGAAACCCTAGAGCCTTGGGATATTGCTTTCTACAGTGAGAAACAAAAACAAGCGTTGTATGCTATCAACGACGAAGAACTTCGTCCATATTTTCCAGAAGATCGCGTACTTTCAGGCTTATTTGAGCTTATGAAACGCATTTTTGGCTTACGTATTGAAGAGAAATTTGGCATTGACACTCTGGCACGAAGATGTGCGTTTCTTCCAAATTTATGACGAAAAAGCGAAGAGCGTGGCTCGTTCTACTTAGACTTATACGCTCGTGAAAATAAACGTGGCGGGGCGTGGATGGATGACTGTATCAATCAAAAACGCTTAGCAGATGGTTCATTACAAAAGCCCGTGGCGTATTTAACCTGTAACTTCAACAAGCCAACTCGGCGACAAACCCGCGTTGTTTCACCCATCGATGAAGTGACTACGCTTTTTCCATGAATTCGGACATGGATCATTCACCATATGCTGACCCAAATTGATGTAGGCGACGTGGCGGGGCATCAACGGCGTGCCGTGGGATGCGGTGGATTGCCGAGCCAATTTTTAGAAAAATTGGTGCTGGAAGAGGAAGCCTAGCAGTTTATTTCAGGGCATTATGAAACGGGCGAACCGTTGCCGAAAGAGAAACTCACGCAGTTACTGAAAGCGAAAAACTCCAAGCAGCAATGTTTGTGCTTCGTCAGTTAGAATTCGGTTTATTCGACTTCCGCTTACACTTAGCTCAACCGCGTGAAGGCTTGGTGTTAGAGACCTTACAAGCGGTCAAAAAGATGTCGCTGTTGTAAAAACGCCTCGAATGGGTACGCACCCGCACAGCTTTGAGCCATATTTTCGCAGGTGGTTATGCGGCAGGTTATTACAGCTACTTATGGGGCAGAAGTGTTGTCGGCAGATGCATTCTCAAAAATTTGAAGAAGAAGGCATTTTCAACCGCCAAACAGGGCAACAATTTAGATTGCATCTTAACTCGTGGCGGCTCCGAAGAACCGATGGTGTTATTTGAACGCTTCCGCGGTCGCAAACCAACCTTGATGC
>BNJV01000158.1_pt1 | contig 62037 bp, 108 predicted proteins | sample 8540591 | NCBI WGS metagenome assembly BNJV01 (sample SAMD00202457, study PRJDB9452) | human saliva metagenome | host: Homo sapiens | reverse complement strand
GAGCGTGCTAGAAAACCAAATCAATACCAATATGGCAAGTATCCGTGCCCAGGGCGGCTCCACACGCTGGCGCTATCGCTATTGAGCCATCCAGCGGCGAAGTCAGGGTTACGTTGGTAGCTATGATTACAACGATAAAGACTTTGGTAACGTCGATATGGTCCAGGCAACCCGCCAGCCAGGCTCAAGTTTTAAGCCAATTTACTACGCTGGGGCACTGGCTGATGGTACCATTACGCCAGCGACTATTTTTGGAAGACAAGGCCACAGCGCTTCCTGGTGGCTACCAGCCGAAGAACGCCCTGCGATACCTACAATGGTGACGTGACCGTGCGCCGCGCTCTGGCTTGGTCACTCAATATTCCAGCTGTAAAAATCATGGAAAAGTACGGTGTTGGTAAAGCAGTGCGGACAGCACAGGATCTTGGCATCACGACCTTGTCGCGTGGTACAGATTATGGCTTGTCACTTGCCCTGGGCTCGGGCGAAGCTCGCTTGCAGGAGATGACCGGCGCCTACGCGGTGTTTGCTAATGGTGGTAAGAAGAACGATGTCACCAGGTGATAGAAATCAAAGATAAGTACGATAAGTATGTGCAGCGCAAAACAACGCCTAAGAATGCCCCCGTTATGAGCGAGCAAGGTGCGTACCTGATTAGCAATATCCTATCTGATAACGAAGCCCGCTCTGGTATGTTTGGCCGCACCCTGAGCCTCAACGGCAAAAAGGCGGCGGTAAAAAGCGGTACCACCGATAGCCAGCGCGATGCCTGGACAATCGGCTACACACCAGATATAGCTATTGGTGTATGGGTTGGTAATAACGATAACTCGGTTATGAACAACGGTGGTGGTGGCCTGGCTGGGCCAATCTGGCGCGGGGCTATGAATAGCTTGGCTGGGGCGCAATCTGGCGAAGTATTTAAACAGCCGGGCGGTATTGTGACGCGTGATGTCTGCCGTGGCGATGGCAAGCTCGCGCAGCAAGCCGGCGCCAATACCTATAAAGAAGTCTTCCTATCGACTGCACTACCAGATGGTGGCTGTAATGCAACCAAAAAGGGAAGAGAAGAAGGAAGAAACGCCAACGCAGCAGCAACCAACGACGACGGATAATAACGCTGTTCTGACCGAGCTAATTCAGCCCTGCGTAACCTACGCGACCGCCTGAATAACGCTACTAATAATAATGGCACCAATGGTACGACCGGTACTGATGGCACCAACGGCACTGGCAATACTGGTACCGGTACGGGCGATGGCACCACAGGTAATACCAGCACTGGCAGCAACGGTACCGGTGGCAACACTGGTGGTAACACAACGCCAACACCAACCACGCCGCCGGTTGATACTGATCGGGTGAGGCAAGGCGCCCAAGATGGTTACAATGCTTTCGGCGGGCTATGGGTCAGTAAACTATACGCTATGATTGCACATATTCGCGGGATCGTAACCGAAAAGATGAGCTGGCACCATAGTGGTTGATGTGGCAGGGTGTGGGCTATGAACTATAAGCGTAGCGCTGGGTGATTTCGAGCCGCTCAGAATGGCCCAGGAGACGACCTCTACACCTACCACCATGTTCATGTAGAACAAGCCGAGGAGCTCTTCGGCTTTGGGAGCCTGCCATAAAAGCTATTCCAAATTCTTATAGCAGGGTGCAGGGGGTTTGGGGCCCAAGGCAGCGCTAGCTATTCTGAGCCTAGGTAGCAGCGAGCAGGTGCGTAACGCGCTTGCCCAGGGGGATGCAGGGGTTTGTTCAAAAGGCAGCTGGTGTTGGCAAAGACTGCCGAGCGCATTATTGTGGATGTGCGTGATAAGGTTGGCGTGCCGACCCAGTTTGGCACCACTGAGTCTACCCTGACGGCTCCTACGCCGAGGCGAGCAGCCAGATGAAGCCCGCGAGGCGCTGATGGCTCTCAGGCTGTACTTTGGCTGATGCAGCCAAGGCGCTTGGGCATTGCCCAGGACTTGCCAACTGCGGAGCGCGTCCGTTTGGCGCTGAGGTAGACGTTATGGGTGCGCGGCGGTAGCGGCCGTATGTCGCAAAGAAGCCCGTGATGGCTGCTGCACAAATGGTATAATGGGCATATGGCAATTGGGCGGGTGAGATGCCAGCACCCACCAGGACGACGCGGCCGAGCAGGCACGTAGGAAGTGACGCTGCGCCCACAGACTTTTGCAGATTACATTGGCCAAGATGACTGAAGAAGAATATCCAGCTGGCGATTGCTGCTGCTAAAAACGCGGTGAGCCGATTGATCACGTGCTACTCTATGGCCCGCCCGGCGCTTGGTAAAACGACCATGGCAGAGTGATTTGCCACTGAAATGGGCACCAACCTGCGCGTTACGGCAGGGGCCCGGCCATTGAGCGGGCTGGTGATTTAGCAAAAGTATCCTGACTAATCTGCAGGACGGCGACATTCTTTTATTGATGAAATTCACCGCTTGAGCCGCACAGTTGAGGAGTGCTCTATGGCGCATGGAAGATTACAAAGCTTGATATTGTGATTGGTAGGGGCCGGCTGCACGGGTGTGCGGTTGGATTATGCCCCAATTTACTGTGATTGGCGCCACCACGCGGACGGGTAGTCTTGCGGCGCCGCTGCGTGACCGTTTTGAGTTGGTGCACCGGCTTGAATTCTACACCAACCCAGGTCGAGGCGGTGATGTGCCGGCGGCAGCCATCCTCGAGCAGCCTATTCATGCGGAATCCGCCGCGATGCTTTGAAACACGAGCCCGCTTGACGCCGCGTATTGCCAACCGTTTGCTTAAGCGGGTGCGCGACTATGCTGATGTGAATGGTGATGGCATTATAGACGTTACGACTACCAGCAGCGTTAGCGCTGCTGGAGGGTGGACGAGCTTGGTCTTGACCCGGCAGACCGCCACTTGCTCACGAGGCATTACCGAGGCTATGGCGATAGCCCGGTTGGCCTGACGACAATCGCGGCCCTGACGACGGCGACCACAATTGAGGATTTCACATGAGCCCCTACTACAGTCAGCTTTATCAGGCGCACTCCCGCAGCCGCCGTGTTACCCCGCGTGCCCGCAAGCATCTTGGGCTCGAGCGCTAAGGTTCGGCAGGGGCGGAGGATCTGCTGTTTGGATGCTAATATCTTTGGGGCTCGCCGAAATTTTGGTATATGCGTCAGCGAATCAGGTGACATGCCAGTCGGCGAAACGCCGCCACCATCGAGCCCAAGCCATTCAGTCCCAAACGTGGGGTGACTCCGGCCAAAGTGGTAGCAAACCCAATCACACGTAACTATTCAGCTGGCATGCGGCCTGGCCAAGAGTATGACCCGCGCATTCGTGCGCAGTATGCCAACGAGCCGGGCGTTATTCTACTCGGCCGTATAATCCCGGTGGTTTGGCGAGGCCGAGCGCCGGAAATGCGCCGCCACCAGGAGTCGCGCGAGCGTATCCCTTCCTGAACCTATCTGCCGGGGAATATGTCATCCTCGAGTCCATCGCCACCCGATTGGCATGCTGGCGCGAATTTTTATTTCTTTATTGCAATCATCGCACTGTCGTTGATGATTCTGTACCCATCGATTGCAGAAACTGTGGTAGGGAGCCGATATGCCATCGCAGGCGGTGGTTGTGCCGGCAATCTTGGGTCTGTGTGGTGCTATTGCCGTGATTTCGTACATCGCAGCCTGGGTGTATATGCGTAATACCTTCTTTCTTAACCAACAGCGTGATTCAGGAGCTGCGTTTTAGCTTGCTATCGCATAAGGAACAGACGGTCAGCCTTGGTAGTATCGAGGATGTGGCTACCGCCGTCAGGGGGTTACTACAGGTGATGTTCGATTACGGCTCAATTCGCCTTAGCACTGAGGGTGAGAAAGCACCTATCGTTTCCACTACGTTGCCGGCCCCAAGCAGCAGACAGCAATTCTATCGAACGCGGTGAGGCCTTTTTAAGAACGCGCCGCCCGGTGGATGATTAATCGAAGCGTAGCGTACGTTGTCAACACGCCACGATGAGCTGATAGAAGAACCTGCACCCTACTGAGTGGGTGCAGTGTGCGAGCTTCGCGCTCGAGGGGTAGCGGTCAGGCTAAAGCTCTTTTACAGGCGCCGGTTTGCTGGTTGCGGCCGGTTGGCTGGTAGCGGTAACTAGCTTGGCCAAGTAAGGCGCCGAGGTTTTGGTCGTTGCCAGTAGCATTGATGCGCACACCGTTCGGGTCCTTAAAGGTATCGCTGGCACTGCTGGTAGGGCCTGTTTCGGTCAAGTCCCCGCTATGATTTGTGCTCTGGGTAGTATACCTTGGTGAGGTTGTGGTATAGCGTGTTGATATCCGTTTTACGCTGCATATCGCGCGCATCGGCTTGGATGGTGCCGCTCTGGTAAAAGAACAAAATACCAGCACCAAGCAGCGACCGCAATCACAACGATAAGCTCTATAACAGTAAAATGCATCTTTATTCGCTACCTAGTATGGCAAATCTGGCCTTACGGATAATGGTATAAGAGAAAAGCTAATGGGAGGAGAGCGCAGATGGCGAAGAAAGCGGATGCAATAACACCGGTGGGATGATAAGCAAAAGGCCTTAAGCTCACGCGATGGACCAGATCTCAAGCAATTTGGTGATGGCTCAATGATGAAACTTGGCGAAGCCAAAAGTGAATGTAGAAATTGCTGCCAAGTGGTGCTGAGTCTTGAGTCTAGCTGGGTGGTGGCGTACAAGCGGAATATCATCGAATTGACGCCGAAAGTAGCGGTAAAAACAACGCTGACGCTACACGCTATTGCCGAGATCCAGAAGCGAGGTGGTGCGGCCGCCTTCAGTGATGCCGAAGCACTCTCTGGACCGAGCTACGCCAGCTCGGGGTCGATACCGAAAACCTGCTGTGGTTTTCGCGGCCAGATAACGGCGACGGGCGCTCCAGTGCCACTGAAACTGCTGGTGCGCTCTAGCGCCGTGGACCCGGTTGTGGTGAGACGGCGTGGCGGCGCTGGCGCCCAGGCCGAGATTGACGGCGATATGGGTGATTCGCATGTATGGGCGCTGCGGCTCGCCTGATCGGGCCAGACTTGCGTATCAAGCTGACCGGGATTATTCGTAAAAGCAAGGCCACCGTATCTTCATTAATCAAAGTCCGTATGTGAAGATTGGCGTGAGTGTTTGCAGCAACCCCGAAACCACAACTGGCGGTAGTGCCCTCAAGTTCTATGCCAGCGTGCGCTGTGGATATCCGCCGCACTAGCCCAGATTAAAGTTGGCGATATATTGGTGTTACCGCGCAAAGGTGAAGGTGTGGTGAAGAACAAGATTGCTGCACCGCCCGCTTCCGGATGCGAGTTTGATATTATATGTACCGGCGAGGCATTTAGCAGACGGGTGACATCCCTTGACCTGGCGGTGCGGCATGGTGTTGGCAAAATCTGGCGCACTTTATAAATATAACGACGAAACTATCGGCCAGAGGCCGCGATAGAAACCAGGGTTCCTGAAGCGAGACGAGCTACTGGCCGAGGGGTGATGCTGGAAGTCCGCGCCCAGAGTGAGAGGAAGCGAGCGAGTAGCGGCAGCTTTATAACAAAGCGCGTCGTGAGCGGCGTGCAACGTACGCACTGCAGAAAGTATGTGTCCAAATAGAAACCACGTGTTCCATGGGGTGGGTTGGTTATCGGGTTTACTACACTCCTTTGCGTCGGCAATGACCGCGATAGTGGGGTCCTCGCTGGGCGAGTCGCAGGCATTGCTCGGGTAAATGAGGTTATTGCCATCACAGAATTTTTGCACCGAGTAATCCTTGTATCTCCCTTTCGATGGACCTCACTGCTGCAGATCACACTCCTGCCCCTTGCGACTGGCATATCCGCCGGTGCGTCGGCCTCTGAGACTGCCGCGCAGCCAGCTACACCGAGCAGGCCGGTGTGGTGGCAACGATAGCGCAGATCGACGTATAGGTACATAATTCCTCCCTGGAACGGGCTCCGACTGGATGCTTAGGAGCGATGGGGTTAGTATATCCACCAGGCGGTGGGCTTTTACAAGCCAGTGCTGGCGCTACTGCAGTAAACCACGGTATGCTAAAGGTGATGGCCATCACCGCAATTACGCAGCAAGTGCCGGAATAAAGACCGCGCGTCAATATTATGGTGGATGGGCACTACCGCCTGAGTCTGGATATTTTCAGGTGGGGCGGCTGGGTCTGAAGATCGGGCGGGAGCTGCGGAGGCTGATATTGCCCGAGAAACCGGGCAGAGAGACAGTTTGGCAAGCTCTGCGTGCGGAGCGGTAGACTGCTGCCCTGGCCCAGCCCCATAGCAATAAAGAAATATCGGGATTATTTGCATACCGCCCCAGCCGCGTAAAAATCGCCGCACGGGGAGATCTACCAGCAGCCAGGCGTCAGCAGCCAGCTGTGGCAGCGGAGCAGGTACCACACGCCCGCCTCCAGGCTAAGGGGTTATATTGATGACGCGGCGCTTTGCCGCTGGTGGACTACTGGCCCGCAAGCAACGCACTGGTGGCCCGAGCCAGCGGGTGCTGCAGCTGAGCTACGCCAGAAAGGCGCGCCAGCAGCTGATACCAATTGATGATGCGCTTGCTGGCGGTGGCCACGTAGTGACCAGGCGGAACTTGCCAAGGTTATCGCTAAAAAGGCTCCACCGCTGCAGATAGAGGCTAAATAAACTGACCCGCCTCCGGCGCCAGTTTAGCTGCGCAAGAGTGAGCGTTATAGTACGCAGCTTGATGAGCATTCGTGATGAACGCTTTTGCCGTGCTGGGCTGAGCGCGTGGCTGCGATAGGATGCTCCTGCCGGTGAGTTTACTGCGAATCGACTACTATCTGGCTGGGTACGGAGAGGGATTGACGAAATCGGTTTGGCTGTAGCTGGTACAAGCACAGTGCGCTGGGCGGGTGCGGTTGGTGCCTCACAGCGATATTGTCGTCGTTAATACTGGCAATTTGGTGGCGGCTAATCAGGAGGGGCTCGCTCTTGCGTTAAGCGCTGAGACGGCCGCCCGCACCAGATTGGGCCAATCACACAAACAGCACGCTATCAAATCACACTGTCGTTTACTTCCACCGAAGCACTTATGCTGTGCGGTATCGATAACCGGCGTGCTAATCAGGTCAAAGTCAAGCTCGTAGACTTGTAATTTTACACACATCACTGTCAAATACATTTCGTCGCTTCGAATCAATGATAAACCCGATCGAGACTAAGCTCGCGGATATCCTCAAAGTCCGCAGGAGCGACGAGACTGGTCAAGCCGGCTACCGCTGCAGACTCAAACGCCAGCACTGTGAGTCGCTGTCGACAATTGAGCGGTCAACCTACGGGCGTTTGATCGCCCGTGGGCGAGCTTAATGCGGCGTAATGATAAATTGTGACGATCGAATGAGCATATGCCTCCAGTATACGCGTTATGGACGGTTTTCTCAATATTACTCTACAAAGGGACTGGACGGCACCCGGTGAGATTTGGTACGGTGGCGTCGTCACTGGTGTGGAGTTCATCAATACGCCGTGCGGTCGGCTGGTCAAGAGTAATATTGACCTCCTGTACGGGATATCTGACGGCGACACGATATCGATTTGCGCCGGTGTAGACTCGTAGCCGGCAGGAAGATCCGATACCTACCCGTGATGACGCGCTGCCAGCGTAAAGACGACAATATTATGGCGGTTAAAGAACCCTTCAGCCGAGGTTGCGCCGCTTGCGTCATTTGTTTGAAATACACACACACTCCAAGGTTAGGCTTTTCCAGATTGACAGGCAGACCTGCATCGCCCGCTATACTCGTTGCGTGCCAGGCTCAGTTCACTTGGAGATGTAAATTTGCGGCGGCGACGTGTTGAGCAGCAGAATTTGGGCGGCGATCATCGTGAAGCGCTATGAAGTCAGCTGCCAGCACAGCGGGCGCTGGATGGGCCGCTACTGCGCGGCTTGGCGGGCGGTGCGGCACTACTGCTACGCGCTGCCCTGGCTTTTCGCGTTACCTCGCGGCAGATGATTCCTCAAAAGATATAGCCCTTGACCGAGATGCCAGCTTTTGCGCGTAGAGGTTAATATCGACCAATCGCACTGCTGCTGTTAGGCGGTTTTGCACGTCGGATGCACCAGTTGCGGATTTTTGGTAGCTGCTATCTGCGTTTTTGAGCCGCTCCTTGGCTTGCTGCAGGAGACTCAGTAATTGGCTACTGGCACTCTGCCCTTGACGGCTTCGGTCACGCTGCTCAGTTTTTCCTTTGAGACGCTTTGGCCCATTACCACCGTGCCGATGCTGGCGCCGATCGTCAGCACCAGGCATAACACCAGGATGATGCGCAGGCGGGTTGCGGAATGATATCTTTGCGGGCTTTGGTTGGTTTTAGCTAGCCATTAGGCATCTCCCTTCAGGCGCAGTGAGTTTATCGGTAAAGGTGACATTAATCACAACGCTAAGCGGGTGGTCGCCAGCCTGGGCGCCTTGGACACTGCCATCGGTATTAATGAAAGCAATGCTGACATCCTTGGCAATATTCGAGCGGTTCAGTTGGTTTTTAAGGTTGATGGCCGCCTGGTAGGATTTGGCCCGTGCGTTGAGCGTTGTGGGCGATGATGTAATAGCAGGGCTCAGCGTAATGACTCGAGCAGGGACGCCTTCTGGCAGCGTCTTGGCAAAGCCCAATCACCCACATCAGCGCTAGGGCGCATTGCGGTCAAACATTTGTTTAGCCAGGGCCGGGTTTTTGGTGTATTCTTCGGCCTGCGGCGCGCATTCGCGTAGTCAGCCACGCGGGCATTATTATCATCAGCGCTGCGGCGAGCGGAGTTTTCCGTCGTTTTCATCACAATAAAGGTGCCAATATTAATCACTAGCACCAGGCCCAGTACAATCAGCGTAGCAATAACGTAGCGCAGTAGTAGTGTATTCTGGCGCATCGCATGCAGCTCTTTGCGTTTTGGGCGGAATTAAGTTGATCATTTGCCATACCTCCTCGTTGGTCACTACCGGGGCCAGCGACAGTTAGGTAGCGCAGCCGGAACTTTCTTAGTGGGTGGTTTCCGCAAGCTACCAAAGTCAAATTTACCATGGGCTGGCCACGCGGGCCGGCATCACGGATTCGTTGGTAGTATTCACCAATACCAGGCACGTTGCTACCACCACCGACAATCAGGACTTGCTCGAGCTTGCGGCCGTTTTCGATACGCTCGTTATAGTAGCGCAGAACACGGCGGATTTCCGTCACAATGCGCTGCAGGCTTGGTTTCATGGCGCCAACGATTTTTACCTGGCGTGGCCCTGGGTTAAGCCGTGGGTACCTTAAGCTGGTGAGCGTTTTTCGAGCGGGAGATCAGGTTTTTAGCAATATCGAGCGTAAAAGGTAGTACCACCAATGGCTGTGCCGCCAGTTACGCGGATGGTGCCATCCAGTACGGCAATATCGGTATTGGCGGGGCTGATGTCGACGACAAAGTGTGAGCTAGGTTGTCGCCGTTTTCGTTGGCTTTACCAGCCGAGCAATTGCGTTAATGCCCGGCTCAATTGCTACCACGGTAAGCCCGGCGCTATCGCGGCTTCGGTGGTTATCGATGGCATACGCGGCACAGCCGATGCCACCACGGAAAGCTCTTCTTTGGTGCGGCCGATGACTTCGTAAATCTCCAGCCACAGCAGTAGCGGCACGGGCACGTACTGGCTAACCTCGAAGCTCAACCGCCTCGGTCCGGGTGCTTTTTCGGCACTCGCTGGGATACTAAGGCGCGCGAATAGGTGCGCGGGTAGGCATCGACACGACATTCTTCGTGGCATAATACCAACGATCGCCCAGCAACTGGTTTGCCTCGGTAAGGTGATCACTCTCAGTGCTAGCTTCATCTGCTTAGGGGTCAACATCGACTGCACCGTACCAAGAATCGACCAGCGGCGAGGTCAATCGACGCGATCTTCATGCTCGGTGGTGTGTGATTTCGAGACCCAATGAGGGGCGTGTCTTTTATAGAATAATTTTTCATACCTACCCTTGTTGTGTTTCTGTTTGACCAAGCGCGCTTATTACTACTGTTTTGCTTAAGATTATATTAAATTTTACTTAATGTTTTGTGAAATACTTGCGATTGGCCCCATAACGCTGGCGGCAATCAAACCAACCATACTACCATGAGCACAATCATGACCGGCTCGATGAGAGCTATGCCGTCAATCGCCACATCGACTTCCTCTTCGTAAAATCAGCCACCTTAATCAGCACAGTATCGGTCTGGCCGGTTTCTTCGCCCGGCAAGCATCTGCCGCCAAAATAGAAGGGTGAAAGGACTTTTGTTTTCGGCCACGACGGTGGAAAGCTGTTCGCCATTCTTGACGCGTTCGATTGCTCGGTTAGATGGGTTTCGTATACAGTATTACCAATTGCGCGCGAGGTTACGCTTGGGGCTTCAACCACGGCACACCGGCGCCAATCAGCGATGAGTACGTGCGTGCCATGCACTGCCACCTTTTTAATAATGCCACCAACGGCGGAACCTTCAGCACAACCTTATGGAAAACAATCTTACCCTGGGGAGTTTTGATATAGCGCAGTAGGGCCATAACGCCACCGCCAAAAGGCGGGCAGCACAATATACCAAAAGTTGACCATAAAGCCACTAATGCCGAGCATCACGCGGGTTAGCATTGGCAATTTGGCATCTGGGCCGCCAAGATCGAGGATGATTTTACCAATCTGCGGAATCACAAACAGCATCAGGCCAAAAGAAGGCAATAGTGCAGATAAATAGCAGCACCATTGGGTAGCTCATGGCGCTTTTGATCTTTTTGCGGATGCTGGATGATTTCTCTTGCTGCATAGCCAGGCGCTTTAAAATATCATCCAAAATACCTGCGGTTTCGCTGGCGCGCACCATATTGACATAGACATCGCTAAAAACACTGGGGTGGTGAGCCAGCGTGTCGCCAAAGCCGCTACCAGCCTGGATATCTTCGACACGGGCGGATGAGTACCTTTTTAAAAGGCTGGGTTTTCGGCTTGGTCTGCCAGCGAACTCAGTGAGCGAGTCAGCGATACGCCAGCACCAATCATAGCACTGAGCTGGCGGGTAAAAATCACAATTTCATCTGCCTTGACACTCTTTTTACTAAAGAAGCGCTCTAGAAAGTCCGACTCAGAACTGCCTTGCTTAATACTAAAGTGGCGATGGTCGTTTGCCGGCCAAGGCTCGCGATAACGTCATCGCGGCTGCTGGCTTCCCATTTCGCCTTCAATAATCTGCGACGGGTTTTTTGCTGATATTGCGGTGTATGTGTATTTTGCCATAATTCCCCCTGTTATTCCCTGGTAACGCGCAGGACTTCCTCTACCGTTGTATCGCCGCGCAGAACTTTAATAATACCATCGCTCTGCATGGTGAGCATTCCTCGGCGATAGCTTGCTTGAACATCATCGCTGGTGGCACGGCGGTAATAAGTTTTTGCATTTGCACAGAAAGGCCCAGGACTACGTAAATCCCACGCGGCCCTTAAACCCCACCTGGCGCCATCGTCGTTGTCATCCTGCTTAGAAGCTTCCACACGAACAAGATATCATCTGGCGTGGTTGCCAGCGGGGCGTTGCCACCATGCCCATGGCGGCGGCTTGCTTTTTCTAGCTCGTGCACACGCGCAAATGATTCACCTGGTTGGATATCTGGCAGGCGCCGGATGCTCCTTTTCTTTATCTGTCGGCACGTATTGCAGCCGTGTTTCGTGGCGCAAGCGCGCACCTGGGCGCTGGCCACCACGGCCTCACGGTGCTGGCGATCAGGAAGCTCGATCCCCCATATCCAGCAGGCGCGGCAAGCAGGTGGCGGCGTTGTTGGTGTGGAGTGTACTAAATACCAAGTGGCCGGTTAGGGCAGCCTGCACACCAGGTTAGCCGTCTCGCCATCGCGGATCTCACCCACCATAATGATATTTGGGTCTTGGCGCAGTGGGGCACGCAGGCCACTAGCAAAGGTCATGCCAGCTTTGTTATTAGTCTGAGTTTGGTTGACGCCGAGGATGTCATACTCCACCGGGTCTTCGATGGTCGATATTGACGTCCGGTGTATTATGGGCGCTGATAGAACGCTAAAGAGGCTGGTTGATTTACCGCTCCCGGTTGGCCCTGTCACCAGGATCATGCCGTTTGGCTCCGCCAGCGCGTGGTTAATGGTATCAAGCGAGCGCCCCAGTAGCCGAGTTTTCAAGCGGCAGGGGCTTCGTTCGATTCATTTAAAATACGCATCACGATCTTTTTCGCCGTCGGTGATTGGCAGGGTGCTGACACGGAAGGCATAGCGCCGCCCACCAAGCTTTATTTTCAGCGGCCATCCTGCGGCACACGGCGTTCGTCGATTCTTGAGGTTAGCTAGAATTTTAACGCGACTCGCCAGAGCATTAGCAATGTAGGCAGCTGGTTGCTTCCTTGAGCGAGACCATCAGTGCGGTGGCGAACTTGAATAAACGTTTCCGTGGCTCAATATGAATATCACTGGCGCCCGAGCGAATAGCACTATTCAGCAGCAGGTTGACGGTTTTGCAATCGGCGAGTTTTCTGCCACATCCTCTTCGCGTACGCGTTCTTTCGGCGTTCTGGGCTTGGTCATTAACAACCTGTTCGATTTCTTTATCAAGCATCACCGCGGTGAGGCTTCGAGCGCTGTCGGCATAGTATCGTGCGTGGCCACACACACGCGCATGCCCAGGCCAGTGAGCTTTTGTAGAAAGCTCAGCGCTTCTACATCGTCGGGTCTTACAATCGCAAGGTGCGCAGGCCCGTTTCATCATCAATCTTAAATACAATGGCGTTATACTGGCGGGCGATACGCTCCGGGGATTTTATCGAGCGCGGCTTGCGATTTCCTTTGGGTCAATCGTGGTGTGGGGGATATCGGCGTATTCCGAAAATAGCTTGAGTAAGGGTTTCCTCGCTCAAAAGGTGCTTTTTAATCGCGACTGATTGCGGGGGTGCGCGCGTGTTTTTCGCTTTCCTGTTGAATATCAGCAAGCTGAGCTGCATCAAGTGTATTGTGCAGCTGCATCATCGCAATAAACGTTCTATCTGATATTCGCATAACTCTTACGGCTGGTATATAGTGATTAGCTATAAAACTCTAGACTTGTAAATAGATTAAAAATGGTGATTTATAACTGAAATTAAAGATTATTAATTAGCACTCTTGACTTGAGAGTGCCAACTCGTGTATAGTAAAAGCTACTAGCACTCCACACCAATGAGTGCTAAAATAGAACATGATACACTAAACGTGAGGGATAACCAAAGCGAGTAGAAAGGAGTAAAAGCTTGCCTGCGGGTCGGTGCCGTACACCACCTGGCAGCGCAAGTAAAGATGATTATGGGTAAAATAATAGGTATTGACCTTGGGACAACCAATAGCGCCTTTGCATATATGCTGGCTGGCAAGCCAGAGGTAATCACCAACGCAGAAGGCAACCGCACAACCCCAAGTGTGGTGGCGGTGAATAAATCAAATGATCGCCTGGTTGGCCAAGTGGCGCAGCGCCAGCGCGTTACTAATCCTAAGAATACAATTTATGGCGTGAAGCGCTTGATTGGCCGTAAGTGGGGCGATAAGGAAGTCCAGAACGACCACGATATTATGCCGTTTGAGATTGTCAAAAGGGCGATGGTGTAGCCGTTAAGCTGGGCGATAAGGAATATACGCCAGAGGCAGTGGAGTGCTATGATCCTGGGTAAGATCAAATCTGACGCTGAAGCCTTCTTAGGTGAGCCTGTGACCGAGGGCGGTTATTACGGTGCCGGCATACTTTGATGACAGCCAGCGCCAGGCTACCAGGATGCTGGTAAGATTGCCGGCCTTGAGGTTAAGCGCATTATTAACGAGCCAACCGCAGCTGCCCTAGCCTACGGCCTTGAGGGGTAATAAGGACGAGAAGATTGCCGTCTTTGACCTTGGTGGTGGTACATTTGATGTGTCTATTCTGGAACTAGGCGACGGCGTGTTTGAGGTTCGCTCAACCAATGGTGATACCCACCTTGGTGGTGAGGACTTTGATAACCGTATCGTCAACTTCTTCCTAGAGGTATTTAAGAAGGAAGAAGGCGTTGACCTCAAGGGCGACAAGGCTGCAATGCAGCGCCTGAAGGACGAAGCTGAAAAAGCCAAGAAGGAGCTTTCTACCACAAATTCGTACGAGGGTAAACTTGCCGTTCATTACCGCTGACGCTGACGGCCCAAAGCACTTTGAGTACACGCTGACCCGTGCCAAGCTCGAGGGCTGGTGGGTGATTTGATCGACCGCTTGGTAGAGCCGGTCCAAAAGGCGCTTGCTGATGCTGACTTAAAGCCAAATCAAATCGACCAGGTAGTGCTGGTGGGTGGTATGACCCGTATGCCAGCTGTGGTAGCCAAGGTCAAGGATATTTTTGGTAAGGATCCGCTCAAGGGTGTCAACCCAGATGAAGTTGTGGCTGTTGGTGCGGCTATCCAGGGCGGCGTCTTGGCGGGTGATGTGAAGGATGTGCTCCTACTGGACGTAACACCACTGACACTGGGTATCGAGACAGCTGGTGGTGTGCGCACTGCTATGATTGACCGCAATACTACCGTGCCAACCAGCAAGAGCCAGGGTGTTTTCTACCTATGCTGATAACCAGTCGCAGGGTGAAATCCATGTACTGCAAGGTGAGCGTGAAATGGCAGCCGATAATAAAAAGCCTCGGTACGTTTGTGCTGGACGGCATTGCCCCGGCTCACGCGGTGTGCCGCAGATTGAAGTCACCTTTGGTCTAGATGCGAACGGCATTCTGAACGTTGGCGCTAAGGACAAGGGCACTGGCGAGGGACAGTCGATTACAATTCAGGACAGCGGCAACATGCAGCAAAGAGGATATCGAGCAAGCTCAGAAGGAAGCTGAACTGCACGCTGACGAAGACAAGAAAAAAAGCGTGAGTCAGTCGAGGGCACGCAACGTGCTTGAAAAACAGCATATACCAGGCAGAGAAAATGCCGAGCGAATATAAAGACAAAATCACAGCCGACGATAAAAAGGCGATCGAGACAGCCGTTGCCGCTGCCAAAAAAGTAAAAGAGGACGACAAGGCTGGTAAAGACGAGCTTGAAAAAGCCGCTAAGGAACTGCAAGAGGCGATTATGCCAATCGGTGCCAAACTCTACCAGGCCGCAGTCGGATGAAAAAGGCGGATGCTAAAAAGGCAAGCGGCGCGAAATCACGCAAAAAGGACGACGGCCCAGTTGAGGGCGAAGTTGTCGGTAGCGACAAAAAGGGCAAAAAGTAAGCCTGGTTTAGGTAAACGCAACGAATACATAGCGGTAGGGCAGGGCGAGTATTACAGCCTTGCCCTACGTAGTGTAAGGCAAAAAAATTTGCCAAACAGCCAGGTAATGTTTTTATAATTAACCACTATGAGCGTACAAAGCAAGGCTGTTATCGGCCGCAATACACGCATTAGTTTTGTAAAAACACAGTGTTGGCGTTCCAGCCAAAATTGATACAGGTGCTGATAGCTCCGCTGTATGGGCAAGCAATATACGGGTTGGGAAGGATGGCCTCCTGCGCTTTAGCCTTTTTGGTGAAGGCTCGCCCTACTACAACGGTAAAATATTTAAACGCAAGGATTTTACAGTGGCACGGGTGCGGAGTGCTTCTGGCCATGATCATATTCGGTATTTTACCCATCTTACTATCTACCTTGCGGGCAGGCGCATGCGCGTGCTGTTTGGTTTATCGGACCGCTCGGTGCACAGCTTCCGGTGCTGATTGGCCGCCGCACTTTTGCAGGGTAAGTTTGTGGTGGATGTTGGCCATGGTGAGGTTGATGTGAGTCCTTCGAGCAAAACGCAGCGGCTCAAGCGGGAGCTCCGCCGTGATCCGCACCAGTTCCACCAGAAATATCATGGCCACACCAGCTAATCCTGAGAATAAAATGAAGTCACCCTGCAAAATCCTTGGCAAGTGCCTATAGTATGCTGTATACTGAAACCATAACCATGACGAGGACGAGGTATGAATAAAAACAGTCACTGTTATAATAGGGAGCTGCATTGGTATTCTGCTGCTTGTCGGTGCCATCCTTATTATTGTTAACCAGCAGTCGTCCCCAGCCAGTAGCCAGAGTGCCTACCGTTACGATACAAAGCAGCATATTGGCGTGGGTTCGGTACTGGCGGAGCGCGATGTAACAGCAGCACTTGGCTCGCTGGGCAAGGATGTGCAGGGGCCGGAATTAAGCGGTACCGCCTACGTGGCTAATAACCGCGCCGAAACTGCTACCTACACCTTTAATACCACTAGTCAAAAGAAGGTAAAACTGCAGATTGATGCCATGGTGTATACGTCTGCCAACGCGCTTAAGAGTGCCGAAGTTTTCCGCGGTGCCCAGGCTGAAAAAATCACCGGTGTTGGTGACGAAGCGCACCTCGTCTTCCCGGCTGATGACCCATCGCGTAATGAGCGCGAGTACGCCCTGGTAGCCGTAAAAGGGCTAAAGTCGTATGTATTTATGATCACTGTTTCTACCGAAGGCCAGCTGCCGCTGACACGCGCTGCTGCCAAGGATGTGCTGATTGCGCTTGGCCGTAAGGCTCAGCTCGATAGTGTCCGCTAAATACGGTTACCAATATGCATATTAGCACTCTTGCCAATTGAGTGCTAATTTTGCTATAATAAAGCCCTAATGAATAAGCAAGATTATTACGATGTGCTGGGTGTGAGCCGGGACGCCAGCGCCGATGAAATTAAAAAGGCGTTCCGCAAGTTAGCCGTGCGCTACCACCCAGATAAAGAGGGTGGCGATGAAGCCAAGTTTAAAGAGATTAACGAAGCCTATGAGGTGCTGAAGGACCAGCAAAAACGCCAGCGTTACGACCAGTTTGGCCATGCTGGTGTAGGCGGCCCAGGCGGTGGTGCTGGCCCATTTGAAGGGTTTGATTTTAGTAACTTTGCTGGCGCCGGTGGGCCCCATATGAGCTTTGATTTTGGTGGTGGCCTTGGTGATATTTTTGGCCAGTTCTTTGGCGGTAATGCTGCCCAGGCTGGCCCGCAACGGGGGAGTGATGTCGAAACGAATATCACCCTTAGTTTTTAAAGAGGCCGTATTTGGTGCCGAAAAAGATATTAGCTTGACGATGGATGACGAATGTTCGCACTGCCACGGTACGACTGCCGAGCCTGGCCACGAGCTGATTACCTGTAAAGAGTGTGATGGCAGCGGTCAAATTGCCCGTGTCATGAACACTATGTTTGGGCAGATTCAGCAATCGGTGGTGTGCCCTACCTGCCATGGCCGTGGCAAGGTGCCCGAAAAGCCGTGTACCGTTTGCCATGGGAGTGGTACCGAACGCCGCAAACAGACGCTGACTATTAAAGTACCAGCTGGTATTGATGACGGTGCCATCATTCGCTTGCGTGAGCGTGGTGAGGCAACCCGGGTGGCAGCAAAGGCGATCTATATGTGCACATTCGCGTTACGGCCGATAAGGATTTCACGCGCGAAGGTGATTTGATCTTAAGCCACGAAACCATTGATATGGTGGATGCTGCCCTTGGCGCAGAGATAGATGTGAGTACTGTTGATGGCGTTGTGCGTATGAAGGTGCCGGCCGGCACGCAAAGTGGCACAGACTTTAAGCTGAGTGGCCATGGTGTCGCCTATGCTAATCGGTCTGGCCGCGGTGACCATATCGTGACTATCCATGTCCGCACCCCACAAAAGCTTAGCAAAAAGCAGAAAGAGCTGCTTGAGCAATTTAAAGCGCATAAAAAGCGTTCGCTGTTCTAGTGGTATCGACGGATGATGCAGAATAAGCATAATAACTTGCTATTAGTGCAAAAGGGCGTATAGTGAATGGAGTGATGCGAGCGTTGCAAAAGTATAAGCATGCATACTAATTGACCGCTACGCAAAATCATGATAATATACAAGACATTATTATGCGGGTTTCGGGTTCGTTACTACCATTTGCATTAACGCGTATGAGCCGGTGGGTCGTAGCAGTCGCTGCTGTATGCCTAACGGCTCTTTTCGGTGCGCTGGCTAGTGATGTGCCACCCGCCTATGCTGCCGATGCTACCTGGAGCGCCAATGGCGTTGAGTACAATGGCCGGACGTACGAAGGCCCCAAAACAGCTACGGCTAACCAGCCCCCGGGGATCGGTGAGGGCAAAAAGTACTACGAAAATCTGAGCGATGGCCAATCGTCGGTTATATATTTTGAAAACGACGATGTCGCGAATGCTGACCGTGCCCGCGTGGTCGAGTACCAGATTAGCAATGGTGAGTATAACCAGCCCAGTACCTATACGCCGATTAGTATTGACCGGCAGTCTGCCTCCCCGGCGGCGAATGGTAACGCGTGGCGAGGACGAAGGAAATTACCTCGTGTGTGGTCAATGGTATTGGCTATATTCTGTGCCCAATTATTAACTTTTTGGCCGATGCTACCGATAATGTGTTTAAATACCTGGAAAACTTCGCTGCTGCGGGTAGAAACGCTCGCCACCGATGACCAAGGTGTGATGTATAAGGCCTGGTCGATTATGCGCCAAATTGCCAACGTGATGTTTATTGCGGTGTTTATTGCGATTATTTACTCGCACCTAACAAACACGGGGCTTAGTAATTATAACCTGAAGCGCATGCTGCCGCGCTTGATTCTAGCAATTGTGGCAGTGAACCTCAGCTACTATATATGTGCGCTGCTGATTGATATATCGAACATTGTGGGGTCGGGGCTGAATGGCTTGCTGATCGAGGCGCTGCGCGTGGTGGGCGAAGGGGCAGGGCGTAATAGCCTGGATGTGCCAAGCTGGGGCGAGGCGGCGGCGTACTTGCTTTCTGGTGGGACGCTTGCGGTAGCGAGGGTTGACATCGGCCACAGCGGCGAGTGTTGCCGCCATGGGCCCAGGGGTGCTCTATCTATTGGTATTCGCGCTGGTGCCGGTTGCGACTATTATGATTGTGACCTTCGCGGTGCTTGCGGCGCGCCAAGCAATTATTGTGGTTATGGTGGTGATTTCGCCGATTGCTTTTGTGCTCTATATTTTGCCCGGTACCAGCAAGTGGTTTGATCGGTGGCAAGAGATATTTTCTACTATGCTGGTGATGTACCCCATGTTTGCGCTGCTGTTTGGCGGGTCGCACCTGGCAAGCTACCTCATTGCCCAGACGAATAATCGCTGGGAAACGCTGCTGATTGCCCTGTTTGTGCAGGCAGTGCCGCTGGTGATTACACCGTTTTTGATTCGCTTTGGCGGTCGGCTGCTGGGGCGCTTTGCTGGTATGATTAATAGCCCAACCCGCGGCCTGGGCGACAAAGCTAAAATCTGGGCTAACCGCGAAGCTAACCTGGCCAAGGGCCGCCGTATGGCCGCTGGCGCCCTGGGCGCGAGACTTTGCCAAAGTGGCACGATAACCGCACACTCGAGAAGGAAGATCGCCTTAAATCCTATGACGATGCCCGTATGCGCCGCTACCGCCGCACCACCCGTGGCCAGCGCTATGCAATTGATCGCCTGATGAGCCAAGAAGCCATGAGTGCCATAGAAAACCAAGCCGGGGCCCTGTACGAGGACCGTAGCGCTTTGACCCCACCACGCGCCATATGGCTATGGGCAACCGCCCTGGCGAGTGATAACTACGAGCGCGCCAAGCGGGGCACAGCGGCCTTTATGGCCCAAATTACAACTGACGCTGGCACGACCGGCCTGAGCGAGCAGGAGAGTACCTGGCGAGCCAAATCCGCAGCACGAGCCATGAAAAGGACCTCCTAGCCATGAGCACGACGATGGCGCAGAAGGAGTACAAGTCTGAATTTGCGAATTTGCTGGATGATAGCGGTAAAAGTGGTGCTGCCTTGGCAGAGGCGCAGCGCCGCCAGCTATTGCAGCTGGCACTACCGGGGAAAGTGGTGCGCGCAAGGTAAGCTGGTGCACTGAGCGATATCGCTAAGGCAAACCGCGAGGGACGTCGACGCTATTCAGCTAACATCCGATGTGCGCGCCGGTGATGTGACGGCCATGGGGCAGCGGTTACATGAATCCATCACCAAGGGTGATATGGCCTCCATGCGGGCCTATACCGATATGCTGGCGCAATCGGCTAACCCTGGTATTCAGCAGCTGCGTGATGTCATAACCGACCGCTCGAACGATCTCAATGCTATGCCGGATATTGAGCTGTTTAAGCACCATATCAATAGCAATAGCACATTAATACCAAGGCAGAGGATATTGGCGTCTGGGCGCGTAACTACCAGAATGACAAGACGCTTGCGCAGGTCACGGCCGATAGTGCCACCTATGAAAACCATGGCACCATCAGCCTGGCTGAATATGGCAGCCTCCAGCCAGCACAAATCGCTTGATACGGGCTTTATGACGCCGGAGTTTGCCCAGCGCGTGCTTGAGGGGTAACAAGGTAAGCCAAGTGCTAAAAAGGTCCGCCGTTAGAGCGTATTAAAAGGCATTGCTGATCCAACCTATATGAAGATCGACAAGTCATAACACCATATTGCTATAGCCGCAACTGATGGTACACTATAAATGAGACTCGTTCGCTAGCCTAAGGAGGTGTAACATGAGCGGTAAAGACGAGTTTTTGGCTGAGGGTTGGCTGGTGCCAACCAGCCAGTAGTGGGCAGTGCGCATCATTGCCTCTGTTATTGGGGGTATTGGTGTGGCAATGATCACCTATGGTATTTTCATAGGCGGCATTGCTTGGCCGGCTGTCTATGGCTTTGGCCTATGTGTTATCACTATCCCAGTGATGGCACTGGGCGCGTACATCCACGAGCAGGTGGAGGACCGCGCCTGGGATAGCTCAAATCACGCAGTTGAGCAATCCCGGTCGCAGGCCCATGGTCTGGCTGCCGATAGTGAGGCAGCAGGGCCGATGGCCGCCACCGCCATGAATAACCCCGCCGTCCCCGTAGCCTACCAGCCATACGCCACATAGCAGGTAGGCGCGGGGCTCTCAATACCTAAAAGTGGGACACTACCGTGCCAAAAGGGACTTATGCGCATTGACACTCACCGCAAAAAAATGATACAATTATAGTAACTATGAAAAATCGCCATATTATCAAATGGGCGGGAATTATTCCACGCGGCGCTTGAAGGAAGTTGCACGCTCGCGGGGGCACACGGTGCGGGTTATTAAGTATAAGGAATGCTACGCCTCGATTGAGCAGAGTCACCCGGTGATTAGCTACCGTGGCGAAGACTTAGCTAGCTACGATGCAGTGATCCCGCGTATTGCCAGTAATATGACCCGCTACGGTACCGCGATGGTGCGGCAGCTGGAATCAAGCGGCGTCTATTCACTATCGAGCTCGATTGCTATTAGCCGCTCGCGTGATAAACTGCGCAGTTTGCAGCTGCTGGCGCGGGCTGGGGTTGGGATTCCGAAGACGGTGGTGTCGCGTAATGCAACTGATATCGATGCCCCTGCTCGATAAACTTGGCGGCACACCGGTTATTATTAAGCTAGCCCGTGGTACGCATGGCAATGGCGTGGTGCTTGCAGAAACCAAAAAGGCAGCTAAGTCTGTATTGCAGGCGTTCTACCTGACCAACGAAGACGGCACCAACGTCATGCTACAGGAATTTGTCAAGGAGTCGGCCGGAACAGATATTCGTGCCTTTGTGGTAGGTGGCCGCGTGGTAGCCAGCATGAAGCGCCAGAGTTTGGATGATGACTTTCGTTCGAATTTACATAAGGGTGGCGAGGGCACAATCGCCAAGCTAACGGTAGAAGAGCGCAAGATGGTTATCAAGGCTGCCAAGGCAATGGGGCTGAATGTGGCCGGTGTCGATGTGATGCGATCGAATCGTGGCCCACTTGTGCTTGAGGTAAACGCTAGCCCTGGCTTTGGTATAGAAAAAGTAACTGGCCGCGATGTTGCAACACCAATCATCAAATACGTTGAGCTCCATGCTCGGCGCTCTCACCGTCGCGACCGTGTCGGTATTTAGGAACGTCAACCCCTGCGTGCTCAGCTAGTGACCGTGGTATAATACGAGCTATGAAGATACGTACGATCCTCCTGCGTTGGGTCTTGCCGCTGATCGTGGTGGGTGCAGTGGTGATGCTAGCACTGTGGTATATGCCAGGCTATATGCGCCGGACCGTTGGGGTTGGCGTCGGTAAGAAGACTTTGCTGTGTGGATTGCCAAAACGCCGGAGCAGCTTACCAAAAGGCCTGGGTGGTGTGCGGCACCTGCCAGCACGTGGTGGCATGCTGTTTGATTTTGGCCGCGACGACACCTGGCGTATTTGGATGAAGGATATGTATATTCCGATTGATGTTCTATGGCTCGATCGGGAAGGACGCGTCATCCATATGGTGCGCGATATGCAGCCAGCTTCGTACCCAAAGCACTACTTCCCGTATAAAAAGGCCCGCTATGTACTGGAACTCCCGGCTAGTGCTGCTGCGCGAGCGGGTGTCGAACAGGGGAGTAGCATCCGTCTCCCGCAGGAGTTATAATTATGCAAGTTTTTGCTTATGCTGGCTGGTATGGCGCTTGTGCTGGGCTTTTGTGGCGTTTGCGACCCGTCGCCGTTTTGAGGGTGCTGGGTTTGGCGCTCTGTGCTGGCTACGTATTGCACCAATTGTGGAGCGCATGGCTGAGTACCTACGCCAGCCAGTTGCCACCCTTGGCTGGTGGGTGGGTGTCGAACATTACGGTGCTCCAGCTCCTTGTGATTCTGCTGCCGTCACTCGTGCTGCTTGTACGTGGGCCGGTGTATGGCCGCTGCGTGGGCGTGTCTGTGGTGCGGTGCTATACGCGCTACTGGCGGTGGTGTTTAGCTTGGGGGCGCTTGCCAGCTCGCTGGTGCTGATGGGCCCCAGAGCGCGCAGTGTTCGAGGCTATACTAAGCCAGCGCGATACGATTATGACGGTGGCTGTTGCAATTGCAGTGGTTGATATTGCCTTTGCCTACGCCGCGCCAGCTAAGCCTACCAAATCTAGCAAAGCCAAAAAGGCTAAAAAAACGAAAGACTAGGCCTGCAGAGTGTGTGGCGCGCGATGCGCCCCATCAGCCTATGACACATAATAAAAACCGCCCAGGCTGTTCTAGCTGCCGGGACGGTTTGTGATTATACCTGGTGAGGCCACTGGGGCTCGAACCCAGGACACCCTGCTTAAAAAGGCAGGTGCTCTAACCAACTGAGCTATGGCCTCGCATTGTATCTTGGCCAAGTGTAGCACAGCGCGCGCGGGGGTGTCAAGGCGGGGCCCTAGGGCGAGCCCCTACCAGTTTGTAGGCAGTGGGCAGGGGATCGGCGGCTTAGGCAGGCAGGTCAGCATTCGTGTGCACGTTAACGACGTCAGCCAGGTCGTCCACCGCATCCAGTAGCTTCAGGAGCTTAGCCTGGGTTTCTTCATCATCAACGGGGACGAGATTTTTGCCGATATAGCGGAGCTCGGCATCAGCCACAGGTAGGCCAGCGGCAATAATACTGGTGCGCACTTTGGCAAGATCCTTTTGGTTGGTGTACACAATAATCTCGCCGTCTTCTTCGTTTGCATCTTCTGCGCCGGCATCAAGCACAGTTAGTAGGGCATCTTCGCCAGTTGCTTGCACGGTAATAACGCCTTTGTGGTCAAACTGGAACAAGACGCTGCCGGCATCAGCAATCGTGCCGCCGTTCTTGGAGAGGGCGTTTTTACCTCTGGCAGGGTGCGGTTGCGGTTATCCGTTGCTGTTTCAATGATAATCCCCACGCCACCAGGTCCGTAGGCTTCGTGGGTGATTTCTTCAAGCGCGGCTGCGTTTTTATCGTTAATGCGGTCGATGGCGCGCTGGATATTGGCGTTTGGCATATTAGCTGCCTTGGCCTTTTCGATTGCGAGCGCCAGGGGCGGAGTTCATACCGGGTCGGTACCGCCACGTGCTGCGACGGCAATTTGGTTACCAAGCCGCGTAAAGATTGCGCCGCGTTTTTGCATCGTTTGCGCCTTTATCGCGCTTAATTTTTGCCCATTTGCTATGGCCTGCCACGGTAGTTCCTCCTCGTGTTATTTAGCTGGTATAATACTTGCCTTTGGTATAGCACATAGCAGCCGTGCTTGCCCCTGGGCCAGGGGGTGGTATATGATAGAGGCATGAAGATAGCGAGCGACCAGGCGATGAGTACTCTTGGCACACAGATTGCCGCCCAGCTGCATGGTGGCCAGGTGATTGAGCTGATTGGTGATGTTGGTGCTGGCAAGACTACCTTTACCAAGGGGCTTGCACGTGGTCTTGGTATTGCAGAAGCGGTGCAGGCCCAACCTTTACCATTAGCCGCCGCTACCGGGGCAAACGGTGGCACTTAGCGCACTACGATTTTTTTATCGCCTGGACGACGCTGGTATTATGCAGGATGAGCTAGCTGAAACTCTAGCAGACCCTGACACGATTACCGTGATTGAATGGGCTGGTAGTGTGGCAGGTATACTGCCGGCTGAACATATTACCATTACCATTACTGCTGATGCGACCGATGCTAATGCTCGCCACGTGCATATACAGGGAATCAACATATGATACTGCTCCTTCAAACAGACACCAGCACCTGCCGCTTGGGTATACACGACCCCGCTACCGGCATAACGAGACCAGTATACGTGGCAGGCCGATCGCCAGCTTTGCCCGGGGGCTCTTAGCGTTTATACACACGAGCCTGGCCCGTCACCAGGCGGATTGGCCGGATGTGACTGGTATTGGCGTATTGCGCGGGCCGGGGAGCTTTACTGGCCTGCGGATTGGTGTGGCCACAGCGAATGCGCTTGCGTATAGTCTTGATGTGCCAGTCGTGGGTGCGTGTGGTGATGATTGGCAGGCAGAGTCCATCGCCCGCCTTACATCACACCAAAAACGATGGCGTTGTGGTGCCAGATCTGGCCGCCCAGCACGCATTACGGCACCGCGTAAATAAGATAACTTGTAAAAGGCTTGCCTAAATGTTCTAAAAAGCGCTACAATGGAAGTAGCTTATTGTAATGAAGCTTTGATGATACTAGTTTTGATGATAATGGCGCTCGGCACCAGGCGCAGTGATACCTACAGTAGTTTTATAACCGGGCCACGCTGCTAGCGTCAAACAGAAAGGATAAACCATGACTATCGTCGCTGTGATTATTGGCTTGGTCTGTGGTGTTGCTGGCACATATGCATATAGCCAATACCGGCGCGCAACCAGTCGCCACCAGAGCGAGCAGACGGTTGCTGCTGCCAAGAATAAAAGCCCGCGCTGTGGTGCTGGCTGCTAAGGATAAGGCACTAAAAATAACCGATGATGCCAAGCGCGAAGAGGCCGAGCTGCGCAAAGGGCTCAAGAAGACGGAAGAGCGCCTTGCCGAGCGCGAAACGCACCTTGATAAAAAAACTCGACGAGCTGGATACCCGCAGTGAAAAGCTCCGCCAGGCCGAGTGAAGTCGAAGAGCTGAAGAACGAGATTCGCCAGATTCGGAGCCGCCAGCAAGAGAAGCTCGAGCGTATTGCGAAGCTGACCAAGACGCAAGCGGCCGAAAAAGCTACTGACAATGACCGAGAATGATATCAAGGCTGACCTGACGGAGCTAGTTGCTAAGCTGCAACGCGATGCAATGGACGACGCTGAAGACCGAGCACAGACAATCCTGCTAACCGCTATGGAGCGTATGAGCAGCGAGGTAACAGCCGAGCGTACCGTCACCGCTCTCAAGCTAACAGATGATGAAATGAAGGGCAGGGATTATTGGCGAGGAAGGCCGCAATATCCAGGCTATTCAGCGCGAAACCGGCGTGGACGTGCTGGTGGATGATACCCCCGGCATGGTGGTACTATCAAGCTTTGACCCAGTGCGCCGCCAGGTGGCACGCTTAACGCTCGAGATGTTGATGAAAGACGGGCGCATTCACCCGGGCCGCGTTGAAGAGGTTGTCGCAAAGGCTAAAAAGCAGATTGATAAAAGAGGTCCGTCAGGCTGGTGAGGGATGCTATGCGTGAAACCGGCGTGGTTGGTATCCCGAAGGAAATGGTGCGTATGCTGGGTGAGCTTAAGTTCCGTACGAGTTATGGCCAGAATGTCCTTAAGCATAGTGTAGAAAGTGACACTGAAATTGCTGGTATGATTGCCGAAGAGGTGGGTGCTAATGTACGCGTTGCAAAAATTGCTACGCTGCTGCACGATGTCGGTAAAGCAGTCTCGCATAAAATGGAAGGTAAGCACCACCATATTGGTGCTGAGTTTGCCCGTAAATTTGGTATGGGTGAAGAAATCGCCCACGCTATAGAGGCACACCACGACGACATGAAGCCACTACGCCAGAAGCCCTGGTTGTGCGTGTGGTTGATGCTGCTAGTGCTGCCCGCCCAGGTGCACGTAATATTAGCGCCGAAAACTTTTCGGAACGAATGCGTGAACTCGAAAATGTGGCCAAGGTTTCCGCGGTGATTGATAAAGCCCTATGCCATTGGCGCTGGCCGTGAGGTGCGGGTATTGTGAGCCCACGGACGGTAGATGACCTAAGCGCTATTAAACTGGCCCGCGATATTGCAAATAAGATCGAGAGTACGATGCAGTATCCTGGCACAATTAAGGTGAATGTGATTCGTGAAACGCGGGCAATTGAATTTGCTAAGTAGCCTGGCTGTGCCACAATAAGTCAGCCTAGATTGATGTAGACGCTGCGGCAAATAAGTGTTACTATAACAATATCTATGTTATTCAAGCACAAATATCAGCCGCCAGCCGTCACAGCACAGATCGTTGTGTTCTGTGTGCAAGCCGGGCAGCTGGAGGTGCTGTTATGTCAGCCGAGTAGCGAAGTGCCAGTTTGGCAGCTACCGGGCGGTGATGTTAGTAGTACCGAAACTACGTACCAGGTAGTTGAGCAGTCTGCCCGTACACAAGCTGGTTTAGTGCTGAGATGATGACCTGGGCTTTACCCAGCAGCTTTACACGTATGAAAGTGGCGTGGGCACGCCACAGGGCAGTAGTTTATGCGTCACCTACCTAGGCTGCATGGGCGCGATGACTTTGCGCAGCGGGGAGCAGCTAGCACGATTTTTGGCCGGTAGATGATTTGCCAGGGCAGCTAGCTCAGGCTACTGCTATCGCTGACGCCCAGTATCAGCTTGGCCGCAAGATTACCCGCAGTAACGCAGCTTGCAGCCTATTGCCAGCTAAATTTTACACTTTCGCAGTTACAGAGTGTCTATGAAGCGGTATTGGGTGAGCAGATAGATAAGCGCAACTTCCGCAAGAAGTTCCTGGCGCGTGGGTTGGTGCGCCAGCTGGATGAATATTGGCGCGAAGGTGCTCACCGCCCAGCGCAGCTGTATGAATTTATTAACCACGATATTTGCGATACAGCAGGGCTTGTGATATAGCTGTGGGTTAGGGCACCACTAGGGTTGTTTGTATATTTTGCACTAGGCAAGGGCAGATTGCTTTGGTATAATAGGGGAGTTGTAAGTACACCGGGGTGTGGCGCAGTTGGCTAGCGCGCGCGGTTTGGGACCGTGAGGTCGAAGGTTCGAGTCCTTTCACCCCGACCACTTTGCCTTACACACCACCACTCAGCTAACCTGGGTGGTGGTTTTTATATCAGGCGAATACTCCATAGCTTTATGTTATGGTGATCGCTGGGATTCTTATATTAGCCGGGCTCGGCCTGATACGAGGCTAAAGACTGGCGGGAGGTGAAGGATACAATCCATGATTACCTATGGCTGCTGTGGCTGGCACATTGATGATGCGCGAATAATCGGGGGATGGTGGCAGCAAGCTTAGATAGACGAGATTGCTGCATTGGCAATAAGAGCGAGCCGATAACTACGTACCGCATTCTTTTCGCGTTCAATTTTTAGCCAGACGGTTCTTTTCTGCTGTATTCATTATATCGATGAAGGCGTCAGCAACTCCGAGCCGGTGCTTTCGCTTTGCCGGGATTCTGTATTCGTTGACATAGCTCCTTCTTGCCCACTTTCAGAAAGTGTATTTGTTGCGGTGTATTCTGCGCTTTTCGGCAACAGCCTTTGCGACCCTGGTGTAGCGTTCCGACATAATGTACCTATTATACAGTGCATCAGCTAATGAGTCAAGCGGTAGCAATACCCCAACATTGACCCGTAGTACACATAATTATATAATTAAATATAGGTAATATCAGCTATAGTATATAACCACAGAAGGAGGGATTATGCAGACTCCCCAACACCATGATAAACACGGCCGTATAGGTGAAACGAGGCGGTCCGGATTATACCGGCACGGCAGCGTCCGCACTACACAAAGAATATGGTCGGCAGAACTTGCCCGCGCTGGGTACAACTACGGAGCGCGCTAGTGTGGCGAGGGCCGCCTTAGAAACCGCTCGGCGGCTACGGCTCAGGATATCGCTGCGCTCCTACGTGGTGAACATGGCCTTGGCCGAGCAATCCTCCTGTGGACTGTGCTGGCTGCTAGTGTAGTCGTACGGGCGCTCTTTTGGCCCTGATTGCGGTGGGTGTTGGCGCACTTATATATACTGGGTCGTCGTGGCGTAAAAAGCTATTGGGTGATGGTGGCCAGCGCTGTACTTTTCTTGGCTGCAGTAGGCTTTTCAATCTGGTCGTTTACAGTCCAGCTTGATGCCGCCGATGCTGGCGGCGACATGTCGTTCCTGGCGCCATGGACACTGGCGGCGTTTTGGGTCATTGCCGGTAGCATCGTTCTTTTTGCCACGAGCTGCCTTGTGTCGTTAAGGCATGCGCAGCCAAGCACAACTGCATAGGGCACGTGGCGCCATCAGCCACGTAGCTATGCGCCACGCGTACATATCGTGAATAACTGTAGTTTTAAAAGGAGGTATTGAATGAATAAATCAGCTGTTACAAAGCTAAGTATTATTGATATGTGGTTACGTACTACTATTTGTTGCGGGTATTGTGGCTCTTGTAAAAGGCGATTTTGCTGTTGCCGCACTCATATTTTTTGGCATAGCAGTAGTAATGCCGTTGTTTGCAGGGAATATGAAGATTGACCCAAGTGCCCGAGCATATGACCCGACACAGCAGAAATCAAACGCTACCGCAAAAGCAGCACCCAGATGTATCGCTTGCAGACGCAATTAACAGCATCGCTAAGCAGCGCCAGAGCAAATGGTACAAATTAATCTGGGTGCTAACGGGGGATCACCCGCTGCACAAGAGGGATGCGTAGTAGCAGCCAGATGGTTAGCACAACCATACGGGCAATCGGTGTATTGAGCCACTGCTGGCTCGAGACGGGTATAAAAATAACCTACAAAGCGGCGGCAGTAGTGCCTGCGGGCGGTAGGCACTCAGTGAGCGTTGCCCAAGAGGAAAGAGTAGCCAGCCGAATAGCTTAATGATAATGGGCTTGGTAATATGCACTAGTGCCATACCGGCAAATAACCACACAAACGATATAATAATACGCTCAAAACTAAGATGGGGCTGATTACTAAATAGGCTGGTGAGCTGGTGATTGACTGATTCAAATGTTTCTAGGGCTGATGGAAACCCGGTTGCTTTCTACCCAGCGCCAGCCGTGGGTAAAAAAGTAGCTTGTGGTGGAGGTAACGGCGAATGAGCTCACCAGTAGGGGTGGCGATAAGCCACTTTTCTGTGAGGGTGCTGGTTGCCCAGGCTAAGATTGATTCGAGATGGAAACCAATAATCCCAGCACCGAAGAACAGCACCTGCCACTGCAGCGTCGCTTCGTTCACGGCAAAGCCAAGTAAATACAGCAGCGCCATACAGGGCCAGCATAACGCGCTCGTAGCGTTGGCGTAGCATCCATAAGAATAGCGGTGAAACCAGGGAGCATAATGGCGTACATACGTGAAAAGTAAATCCAGCCACTAAAGTAGTGGGTACTGAATACATCCGCCACAATATCAAAGAATCCGCTGCTGGTAGGCATGGTTGGCAAGAGCTGGTTGCCACCACCAATCAGGAGTGTCAGGGTAATGATATGTAAGCTGATACCCGCCCCCCATAGGTAGAGCGTCGGGGCTCGCCGCCATAGGGCTTGGTGATGCTCAGTATGCGCTGCTGGCGTTTTTAAATCCATAAATATAGCCGACAAGCAGGCCTGATACTGAAGAAAAGCCTTCTGCCGCGCTGGCCCATAGTCTGCCTTCGCCGGTTATGTGGGTGAAGGGGCTTGGCCAAAACTGCAAATGGTTGATAATAGTGCCACCATAAAAATCCTCGTAGAAGGTCGATTTTCTTCGATACGACGTGGTTTTGGTGGATGCATATAGTATTAGTATACTCGGTTTGTCGCTATTTAGTAATAAAATGGTGTTGTAATCACCCGTGAGGTGAGCCGGGTTGCTAGCGGGGTCGGCTGGCGGCGATGCGCCGGGCATCGGCCACAAAGGGATCAGCGATATCTACTTGCCGGAAGCTGCCGTAGCGTTTAGTGGCAGCGGTTTCGAGCAGGAAATCAGCTAGTGCCGGGTTCTTTGGCAGGGAGCGAACCGTGCAAATATGTACCAATAACATTGCGGTAACGGCGGCCTTCAAAGCCGCTGGTTGGGTCGTTACCAGCGCCTTATGGACTGCAAAGGCCTGTGCTTTCGGGCCGAGTGTGGTGTAGCCGCTGTGGTTTTCGTAGCCAATCACGCTGCCAAAGTCCTTGGTGCGGAGCACAATATTGCCAATAAGGCGCTCGGGCCCAGCAGTTGTATGGGCATCAAACAGACCAATGCCCGGGATAGTGTGGCGCATCTGTGGTTGTAAAGCTGTGGCCCGAAATAACTGGTACGATACCACAAATCACTAGCATTGGGGTGCCATCATCTGCAAGCTGCTTCAGGCGCGGGGCAATGCGCGGTAAATCGGCCTGCACAACATCTTGGCCACTATCCTGGCCGCCGCCCCCAACGATAATATCGATGGTATCTGGGAGCTCGCCACCAGGGTGGTAGGGCACAACGGTAACATGTAACCGCGCCACTGGGCCCGCTTTTGGAGTGTGAGGACATTGCCCCAGTCACCGTAAATATTCATGTCCTTTGGGTAGAGCTGGACGATAGTGAGCTCTTGGCTGGGTGTTGATTGGCTCATTAGAGTGCCTCCTGCAGGGTGGTTTTTGCTAAGTAATTTGCGCAGTGCAAGCATGGCTGTGTAGGTGCAGTAGATGCGCTTGGGCCGGCCAGGCTGGTGGGCAAGTAGCGTATCGAGGGCTTCGTTCAGTTCGGGTGTGACCGCCCCGGGCGTAATGCCGTCGTACTGCAGGCGCAGGGCCATATCGTAGGCACGTACGCCAGTCATCAAGCATGACACCTTCGGCGGCAAGGCTACTAAAGTCAACATCCAAAGCCAGCTCATATCGCGGCCATCGGCGTAGTTATCGTTAATAGCAATCATGGTATCGTAGCCTGCGGGCGGGAAGGATTGCAGCGCCAGCGAAAACCCACCAGGGTTCTTAACAGTACGAGCTCAACAGGGGTGTCACCACCATAACCATTTCGCCGCGGCCAAAAGCTGGCTGCACGCGGCTGACGAGCGCGAGGGGTGAGTGGCGGCAGTCTCTGGCGTGGGTGGAATAATTGCATGCACTAACGCCATGGCGGCAGCGGCGTTGTAAATATTATAAATACCCGCAGTGCCAGCGTTGTGCTGTGGGTGTGCCCAGCGATTGTAAAGCCTGCCGTTTGGCCCGGTAATATCATCAAGTGTGACTGTGGCTGCTGCGTGCTGGCCGTGGTGTTCGGCAGCGTGGTTTATCACCGGGAAGAGCGCCCGCGTCGTGCTGCTCAGGCCAAAGTACTGCGCCTGGGTGTTTGGTGCAAGCTGGTCTGCAATGGCAGCAATGCGGCTATCTTCGCGGTTCAGTACGACCGTTTTAGTGGTAGCTTTGGCGATGGTGGTGAGCATACGTGCGGTGGTGTCAATTTCACCAAACCGGTCAAGCTGGTCGCGCATAACGTTCAGCAGAAGGCTGTAATCCGGCGGCACAAGGTCAACAAACTTAACGGCGTGGGCTTCATCAAGCTCGAGCACCGCGATATCTGCCTGTGGCGCGCGCTGTAGCTACTTTCTTCTAGCACGGCAGCAATTACGCCGCGTACGAAAGTTGCTGCCGGTTTTTATTAAGTAAAGACGCGCGTGGGCCCGCGGGCCTCCAGGAGCTCTACGACCATTTTGGTGGTGGTAGTTTTACCATTGGTGCCGCTCACGACCACGACGCCGTAGGGCAGGGGTGTGAGCACTGGAGCGGATAAAGGTTGGGTCTAACTTTTCGACGACAAGCCCCGGGAAGCGGAGCCACCGCCACGCAGACGGGTAGCGGCACGGACAAGCTTGCCAATAGTTGCAATAGTGGTTTGGGCATAATCCTGAGTATACACCACCTGGTGTATAAAACAGCCGGTAATTATTGCTCAGTGTACCGGTGGGCAAAGTTGCTGGCAATTTTGCCCCAAGGGCGGTATAATACAACTTATGTTTATGGTGAGCATGCTGAAGTGGTGGTATAGTGCGGCTGGCGCTCAGCGCGTCGATGCGCCCTTGGGGGTGCGGCTCGGCTCGGCGCGATTACTTTTCGCCAGGGCTGCTGATTCGGACGCTCTTTTCGCTCTTTCGCCAGGATGGTGCCGACCAAGTAGAGGGCTCGCTAGAGGTTAAGTTTCAAGCCATGATCGGCCGGTTGATTTCGCGCTGCATTGGTGCGATGGTGCGCTCCGCAGTGTTGGTTGTCGGCTTAGTGTGGATTACAATACTAGCCGCAACGGGTGCTGATGGTTGCTACTGTGGCCGCTTGTGCCGCTCGCAGTGTGCTGGCGCTGTGCTCTTTATGATGGGGGTGGTACCATGGCACCTGTAGGGTTTGGTATAAATCAGCCCGGGCTGGTAAGGCGCGTATGGGCCGCTGGTTTGATGGCCCGGTCTATCCGCTACTGCGTATGACGGGCTATGTGATGCTGCTGGCTGGGGCAGTCCTGCTTGTATATGCGGCGGCACCGCTCGGCTGGTTGGTAATGGGATGTAGCGTCCTGCCGCTAATGTTTGCCTGGTGGTACAAGGGTGATATTATGCCTTTGCGCCCAGACCAACGCACAAGCGGGATTGATGGCCGCCTAGCCCGCGATGTACTCGCACATCTGCCGCCAAACCCAACCCCAGCCCAGATTGTCGTGCAGGCGGCTCATTCACAGGGTGGGCGCTTTATGGCAGTGCGCACTGGTATTGGTAAGGAAATTTTGCTGAAGGTGGTGGAGATGCCGAATATTACAGCACCGGCTATCTGGCGAGGAGGCGGTCGCGTCGCCAGAAACCGGCAGCACCACGATTCACGGCGGCGTACTGGTGGCAGCCTGTATGCGCTTGTGCCCGCAGTATGATGTTGCCCTGGCGCGTATGAAACTAGAGCCAGATGAGCTTTTGGGCGCGGTGCGGTTTGGTATAATCATATCCAGGGATCTGAGTGGTTGCAGAGAGCCGCCCGCGCCGCACAGGGGGGATTGCGCGTGACTGGGCGTTTGGCTATGTGCCGCTGCTGCGTCGTTTCGGTATTAGCCTGAGCGAGCTTGGCAGTGCTATCATCACCGAGACTGAATCACAAGCCCGGGCGCTCAGCCACATGGTGAAGTATTGGGATCGAACGGCCGCCAGAACGTGACGTTGGTTGAGCCCGGCGGGTGTTGGCAAAACACGATGGTGCGTGCCTTTGCCCAGCGCCTGATGGACGCCGAAAGCGATGTGCCGCGTAGCCTTAGTTTCCGGCAGGTGTTCTTGCTTGACGCCTCCTCGCTCATATCAGCCGCCCCAGATCGTGGTGCTATCGAAGGTCTTGTTATGCGCGTACTGGCCGAAGCCTACCGGGCGCAGAATATTATCATCTGCCTGGATAATGCGCAGCTGTTTTTCCGAAAGATGGTACTGGCTCGGTCGATCTCACCAGCGTCCTGCTGCCAATTCTGGAGGCTGGGCGTGTACGCATAGATCGCTACGATGGACGAACAGCGCCTATTGCAAATTTCGCAGCGCAATCCAAGTCTGGTTAATGCCCTGAACCGCGTGACGATTGCGCCGGCTAGCCAGCCCGAAACCATTGCTGTTTTGCAAGATAAACTTATCACCATTGAGCACCAAAAGAACGTTGCCTACATGTACCAAGCCCTGGGTCAGGCCTACCGCCTGGTGAGCGCTATGTGTATGATTTAGCGATGCCTGGCCGGGCGCTAAAGTTGCTTGATTCCGCGGCCCACTACGCCGAAGGCGAAGCCTAGTGATGGCGCGCTCGGTTGACCAAGCAATCGAGGCGAGACTATGGATGTAAAGTGAGTGTTGCCAGCACCGATGACGAGCGAGCTATGCTGCTACAGCTTGAGGACCGCATTCACAAGCGTATGATTAACCAATCGCGGGCCGTCAAGGTTGTGAGCGACGCACTACGCCGGGCCCGAGCTGGCGTGCGCAACCAGGATCGCCCAATCGGTACCTTCCTGTTCCTAGGGCCAACCGGTGTTGGTAAAACCGAGCTAGCCAAGGCCCTGGCTGATGTCTATTTTTGGTGGCGAGGGCCGGTTGATTCGGCTGGACTTGAATGAGATATGTCGGCGCTGATGATGTATCGCGCCTGATTGCGGACGGCGCCCAGGATAGCCACAGCCTGACCGCCCAGGTCGTGAAGCAACCGCTAGCGTGGTGCTGGCGGTGAAATCGAAAAAGGCCCACCCCAATGTACTCAATACACTGCTGCAGCTGCTTGATGAAGGTATTCTGCGGGATATTAAAAACCGCGAGGTTGGTTTCCGTGATGCGATTTGTGATTTGCCACCAGCAACGCCGGTGCCGATAGAATCCGCCGGTATGTGGAGGCCGGGCACAAGCTAGAGCAGTTTGAAGATCAGTTTGTTGACGAGCTTATTAACAGCAACCAGTTCAAGCCAGAATTCCTGAACCGTTTTGATGAAATTGTGGTGTTTAAGCCGCTAGAAAAACCAGAGCTGCTGCAAGTTATTGACCTAATGATTGCCGAGGGTGAATAAGACCCTAGCGATGCAAAAATCCGTGTACGGGTTACGGATGATGCCAAAATTCTCTTGGTGGAGCATGGTTATGATCCGCGCCCTGGTGCGCGCCCCATGCGCCGCGTGGTGCAGCGCGCCGTCGAGAACACGGTGGCTAAGCAGATGCTAGCAGGTACGGCACAGCCTGGGGCAGAAATCATTATTACGCGCGTGATCAGGTCGCCGAGGCGCTTGGTTTTGCACCGTAAAAATGCTACACTATAAGCATATACTGGTTGCGCTAAAGGGGACGCAAAAAGAGGAATATTTATGCGGGGTGGAGAGACACGATCATCAACAGGCTACAGCCAAACATCACAACGACCTGGCGGCGCCTACGGGCGCGCTTTTGCCTGCTATGCGCGAGCGTTTTAGTCGATTGAGTACGCTGGCCGCTGCCCTGCTGCCACGGCAACCTGCCCACGCGCAGCGTAGTATTTTTGAGTTGGGCGATTCTGCGCCATCAGTTGGGACATCGAGCTGTGCGCTGGAAAACATCGGCTGGCTGATTTGCCCGATTCTGCGGGCTGCGGCACGTGCTGGTGACTTTGCCCTAGTTTTATTAACGAATCCTTCACTCAGGTAGAAGTTTCGTTGTTTAAAACGGCTCAAAAACGAACAACGCCTGGGCGATTATGCGCAACATTGCCAATGGTATGTTTGTGCTCTTGCTGCTGGTGGTGATTTGTGAGATCTTATTACTGGCCGCGGTGTGGGTAACGTTTAATATTAGTGTTAATTTACGCCGTACGCTATCACGCATCATTATTACTGCTATTTTGGTTAACCTGTCGTTTATTGTGTGCCAGCTGGCGATTGATGTATCGAATATCGCTGGTACTGCCGTGCAGCGAGCCATGACGGTATCGCTGGTGATACCAATATTATGACGGTGGCAAAGCGTTCTGGCGGTGAAGTTGGCGCGGTGGTGATCTCGAAAACGCCAACGCCATGATTGATGACGAGCGGCGATTTTAAGTAATGCTAACCTAGCTTGGGTGCTGCTGAGTGCCGCTATCAGCGGTGGTCATATCGGCGGCTGTTATCTGTGCATTGATGATTGCCCTCCTGCTAGTGCGTAAAGTCATGATTGTGGCTTTAATGCTGCTGGCGCCGGTTGTGTTTGCCTTGTATATGCTGCAAATACCGAGCACTACTTTAGTAAATGGTTGCGGTTATTTATGCAGCTCTTGCTGATATTCCCCGATTAATGGCGCTGCTGCTTGGGGTGGGGCAGATTGCGGCTCAGCAATTGTAAGCTCAGGCGATGTGTATAACGTGCATAACGATGAATATACCTCCCGTGGTAATGGGAGCAGGAGCGCTACGACACGCGGCGATTGGTGCAACAGTGCTGCCGCTGGTTGGTGTTTGGTATGTGTTTAAGATGGCCATGAGGTGCGCTCGAAATTCAGTCGCCCGTGTGCAGGGTGGTAATAGTAAGGGCAGCGTATGCTCAATCAGGATGATGCCAAGCGCCGCGAACAGGCCGCCAAAACTACAATAGCAAGAACCGTATGCTGGTGGTGCCGACCGTCTGCGCCGCATTGCCGACCGCCAAGGGTGAGGTTGGTGATGTGATTGCCATGGCTGGTAACGGCGTGATTAAAAGACCGTAGCCGCCGTGCACATGGCCCAGGAGGCCGCCTTCAAACACAGGTACAGAGCCGATTGGCACAAATCCGCAGCGGGGTACAATCTGGTACTATCGAAAGTACGCCACAGCAAATGTACGCGAGCGCCTTGCAGCGGTTCCAGAGTGCCGAGGCCAAGGCTGCTAGCCAGGATAAGCCGAGCCTATCGAACTTGGCCCGCAAACCCAGAGGGTGTAAATCTCAAGGCGACCGAAGCCTTCTTACTCGAATCAATTGGCAATAGCTACTCAAGAATAACCGTAAAGGTGCCAGTGGTGGCGGTAGCGGTGGTAGTGACGATAAGAGCAAGGATCCAAGCGATGATGTCGCAATACCATCCAGCAGATTATGACGCCGGCAACTGGCAAAGGCGGTGCAACGGCTGGCGCATCTGGCGGTGGTGCCGAGCACTGGGGCCGCCGCACATACCCTAGCTGCTGGTGGTGGCAGTGAACGAGCCGCTAGTGGTACGGCTAATGCTGATCGACCAAGTGTTATTATTCAGGGTACGGTACTTTCGCCTACAGAGCGAGCAGCCCTGGCTGATACATCACGGCCCCGCGCAACAACCGATCTAGAAATGAAGGCCAAAGCCCGCGCCGCCAAGCACGTGGCTGCCTCGAAGGATAGCGCCCTTTCGGTGAAGGACGATCTCATTAAGCGCGCCCGAAGCTGCCGCGGATGACCACTGCGTATGCTTAAGAAATCTGGTAAGTATAAATCTGGCAAGGGTAAATCAATTAGTGTAAATAAGGACGACGATAGCCGTGGCTAGCTCTACACCAACGAGTAGCCACGATGAAGATTCGACGTTCGAAAGACGCCAGCAAGAGGTTGCCCGCGAACTACGCGAATCCGAAAAGAAGGCTGAAGACGAGGCCAAAGCGGCCGAGGATGACGAAGCTAAACGGCAGTCCCGCCGCCGTATTACTAGCCGGCTCTTTGTCGCGCCGCATTACGCGCACGTCAACGAGTATTTTGCTATCATCGCCCTGATTGCTGGTGTGGGTATATGTGCTGCTATCCGCCATCCTTTTTGCTGATCAATATGAAGGAGCAGCTAACAACAGACCTAAATGACGGCCTGGGCTTTTACTACACCATGGGCCAAAAGGTAATGGAGAACCAACTAAAAGGTGGCGCTGGCTGTGGCGAGGGTGACGATACAATTAAATGTAAATTCACCACAATGAGCCTGATGCTACGCGACCGCTATAGAAATCATACGGCTTTTAAGGTAGCGGATAATGGCCAGATTCCGCTCAGATGATACCAACCGCAATGAGTGAGCGCATCAAGGTGCGCAGCGTGCAGTTCGGCTGGGGGCGGCGGTGCCCAAAGCTGGCTCGCTCTATAAAACCGCTAACCGAGTCGGATCATAACCGCCAGATGCTCAACCGCATCTGTAAGCAACCACTAGCATTTACCATAGCCGCGGCTTTGCTGACCGCCTGCATGGGCAGTTTGGTATTGTGCAAAATGGTATTACGCACGGCAGTAATCAAGGAGGTGATCCAGGCCTTTAACCAAAATCTTGGGCGCGAGAGCGACTATGCGGATAATGATGGTTATGGCCGCTACGGGCTGCACTATATTGTGAATGCAAAGGATGACGTCTGGCGTAAGCAATGATTTAATGGCATTATGGATAAATCGCAATCACATGAACACGGCCTGCGCTGCCTGTACCTATGGTGCCACGCTGCATAATGTCTGCAAAAAGCCAAGGGAGACAACCGCCGCCCGTTTTTGCTATGCGGTATGTGGCGCTGGCAGATATCAGTGAAGTTTGGCCAGAACTCAGCGCTCGAGCAGACCGTTGGCACGATGATGAATAACCTAACGTCGCTGCGGAAACGCCAGGGTAGCAACGAAGGTGTGAATGGCACCGAAGCCAGCTCCTACCGTGTGCCAGCTATGGGCGAGGCGCCTACCAGAAAACCGCATGCAGATGAACGCACCTGCTGGTGGATCAACTGGTATCTTTCGTAAAATCATGGCCTACGCGCGCCAGGAATGATACAGATTATCGCCGCGCCCGATAGCTCATCCGGGGCTGGGCCCCAGGACGTGCGCAAGCGCTGTTTCGAAAGTATGAGTAATGCTCAGGCTAAGCGCGAAACCAGTTCGTCGGCAACATGTTGGGCTGAGTCACTTAAACTAGCTGGCTTGATTGGCCTGGATCCTGGCTGCGGTCGAAGTAGAAAGAAGGCGCTCGAAGCTGCAACCGGGCAATCACCACCAAAGTGTATGAGCCCCGAAGAGCACGCCAAGACAATTGTGGACGGCGCACGTGGTGCAGCCGAGCCATTATCCTTCCATTATAATACCTTCAAGGATACGGCCCGCCAGGAAGCCAAGCGCTACCAAATGGCCCTTAAGACGGAAGATGGTGTACATGGTACACAAACTATGGATACTATCTTTGCTGGTACCGGCGTGATCTTGGGCGACATGGCGCAGTGGCTCGGTATGTGACCCAGCCGATAAGCGCTCGCTAACAGACTACCTGCGCCGCACGGTAAGGTGCGCCAGACACTGGTTGATGCACAGCTACGCCGCGCCGAGACCGCCCATTCGATACCTCAACGCCGTATTCATTGTTAGCAGCGCTGGCAAAACCTTCAGCTTAGCAAAACACACCAGCCAGTGACGCGTGGATGATATCGCCCGAGCCAGCAGGGTTTGCTTGACTGAGCTGCTCGCCAGGTCAGCAGCCGCGTAACACTAGCAACCAGCCAAGTTGATGCCTCTGATATCAATGGCCGCTTAATCAATGGCCATGATTGCCAGGTGAACCAAACGATTGCCCGTGGTGTGAACCCGGATTTTAGCTGTGCTACGCGCTACAGTGTTGACGAAGCTACCTAAAGAAGGATGTTGATGGTGTGCTGAATTTTATGACGCGTGATAACCCGAATGATCAGCAAGGCAACCGTAACGCCGACCAAGTAGCGAGCCGCGACGTTGGCTCAGCGGCAGGTGATGGTGACCGCATGAAGAAGGAATCAAACGAAGCCCGCACCAAGTCCTACATCGATAAAAAGACCGGCCAGCCCAATAAATACACTGAATACTGGAAGTTCCTAGAATATTGTAGTAACCGCCGTACGCCATGGGGTTCCGCTGGTATGGCTATGGCTGCCCGCAAGGACACCTACGAACCAGATATTCGCGACCCGGTCGAAAAGGGTCCGCGTAAATAAAGCCTACCGTATTACCCAGATAAACCACCAGAAGAAAACGAGATTAACGACGATAACGATACGCCATCGTATTATGCGCTTGCGTGGGGCGGCGATGGTGACTACAAGTGGATCACCGGTCAGCGCTGCCCTCGAGACTGATGATACCATCAGCAATTTCCGCGCCTATACTGCAATGTGTTCTATCTTGGGGGCGATGTCTGGTTCGCGCTACTGCTGGCAGGATGACGCTGTGTCGCGCCAACGTGATGACTTTGCCACCACCAATGGCGTATATATATGCATGAATAAGTATGTTGGGTAGGGTGGTTCAACCCGGGCTTTATGCCCGGGGTGCTCACTCGTAGAGTAAGCGTCAGCTTGTAGGAATTTCGTCGCGCTTGCTGCTCAGGAACACGGTCCAGCGGCGAATGCTGCGAAGCACGGCTTTGAGTGGTAGCTCAATAATTAAATCAAACAAATGAGACACGATATTAATACGTGAATAGCGGAACGAAATCTGTTGCCCCATATAAATAAACGGCAGATATATAATATCGTGCAGGAGCAAGGTAGAACTGGCCACGTGGGCCGAGGCTTCAATCTGGCGAACTTCATGCGAAAGCCGGAAGGCCAGGAAGCTTGCGGTGCACAAGAAGACGAAGAAAATAGCACCCTGCACTAGGGTAAAGTGCAGGCTATAGAGTACCCACGATAGCAGTGCGAAGGCTACGGCAAAAGTAAAACCGTATAGAATATTAAGCCCAAGCGAGCCATTTTGGCTTGGCAGACGCAGGCGCGGCGGCGTGCCATCTGCAAAGAGTAGATCTGTCATTTGGTTGACGATCTCTTCGGTGTTGCGATGGCCGGGTACGGTGATCGCGAGGCGCGAGAGCATAATAAAGATCGAGGGGAAGAAGAGATTAATCAGGAGTGGTAGCCACACAATACGCCCAAATACCGCCAGGTCGTACGGTACTTCGATGGCCAGGCCAATAATACTTTTGGTAATAAGGGAGGAAGAGCACACTCTTAATACCGCTATCAAAGCGCCGAATCAAGCGCGGCGTGGGAACGTTCGATATGGCGCTGCGGCGTGGTCCAGTGTGCCCGGGCTGGTCAGAGAGTTTGGCGTTCGCAGGGGGCATTTTCGGCGTAAAACCCGAGTGTAGATGAGCGCAGTACAGCGCCGTTTTGCTGACGACACGGCCGAGCCGCTGCGGCGAGCGGGTATCGAATATCGATCGATCGTTTTGGTTAAATGACTCAAATCGGTGGATTAAATTAATATCGTAGCTTGCGTAGCTATCAAGCAGAGTTGGCGGTTTCGATATCATCTGGCGGGGATGGTTTTTGGATAGCGATGAATAGCAGCACGGGGTGGTTTTCGGGTTCAATCGCCTCATCTGGCTGCAGCCGGGCGATATCAAGCCGATCGCTACAGGTAGTAAAAGGCAAACTGAGTAAAGGCCATATGGCGGGCGCGGTTAGCAAGAGCTTGCTCGCAGCGTACGCTGAGATATCGAGCATCCAGCCTTTTAAACTGCTGCGCATGTAGAGCAGGCTCAATCTTGGTGTAGTTCAATGGGCGGTATAGTATGCAGTGGCCAGCAATTTGTACGCTGAGCCTTTGCTCACAGAGCCATTCGGTCGGGTAGCCAGCCAGAGTTGGTTCAGCCAACAGCTCGTCGGCGAGATCTTTAATAGCGCGGCGCTCGTGGAAGGAAAGCTCACGGGCCAGGAAGCGCCGGATTGCGCCGCAGGCGAAGAACGCACTCTCGCCGTATTCGCTGGCATTACGCAGCTGCTCATCGAGGCAGAAGTAACCCGGCTACCGACGGTTGCGACGTAATGGTACATCGCGCTTGGCAGCGGCTGAGCTGTGCTTCGTAAGCATCGAGCCGGGCAAGCGAAAGATGCTAATGGCGTGCCGAGCGGGGAGAGTTCAGGCGTCTGTGCAGTTGACTGATTCACGGTACTAGTGTAGCGACAAGGCTTTGTGGAAGAGCTGGGGCGAGCACTGCCTATTCGGTAATAGTAAAAACTGAGATTTTGCTTAAATAATCAGCTAAGCTATGGTATAATCGTAAGCGCTATGGCAACCGAGAGGATTTACGAGTTAGTGGAGATTATTGTCAAACGGTCACCGTACTGAGTATCTTCGTGGCGATTTTTGCAGGCTTGTGTTTATGTCTTCCCAGGCTCAGGCGCAGGCTCGACGCGTTGCCGCTACAACAGTCGCTAATGCTAATCTTGCCAAGTACCGCTCCAGCGGTAGTTGGGGGCGTTTTGGTGTGCAGAACCGTACGCGCCGCAGTAGCTGCAAGCTGCTGACAAATATTCGCAACGCGAGCCGGTCCGGGGAACTTTGGCCAGTTCCGCCAGCAGGTGATTATTTACAGCCCCCGGCAATGTGTGCGTGGTTCGCCGCAGTTGTTGAATCGAGTGTGACCTATAGCCGCCCAGAGCGTGTACGAACCGTAATGCAGGTAGCTATTATAGTTTATGCGACGGGGTTTACGGCGGTGACGAGCTAGTGGTTGCGCTGGCGATTACCTCGATTGTGGTGCTGGTATGATGCCACTGCTGATTAGGTTTTACAAGCTACAGTGGCCAAACTCAGGAGCTCAAGCACGTTACCCAAACGCAGCAGGCGCTGCTTACAATTACGAATGATTTGCAGCGGGCAGCTGACTTTTTGCGGGGTGCCAGATGCAGCGATGATAAGCACCCGGCGCCGGCCTGGCAGGTGGTATTTCAAGGCGGCCGGGACTGCCACCAGGATGTAAACCGGACGCTCATTTTGCATATGCCGGCTACAACTGCCGCCTACCAGAACCCAAACCGGCAAGCTAGTCTATAACGTATTAACTCGGCTGACTGTGCGACGTACGCCGGTACACCCGTCTGCTACCGTTATTTACTATACGCTCAACGGTAGCTTATACCGCCGCAGTGTTTTAAATCCTAACGAACCGCCGTGTGCTGGCCAGCGCATTTCAGCAGCTGCCTCGGCGGGGTGCGCCGAGATATTCTTATCCACGTGATGTCAGTCAGTTCAGGTGGATTGCTTTACCAACCAACGGCGCAGGATCTGACCATGGCCTGTACCATGCCAGCCGCCATACCGACAATCAGGGGCGACGCGATGCACGCGTCATTCTTCAGAGTAAAGCAATTATTAACGATAAGGAACACTTAGTCACAGTGAACGCACGGGGTCATTACTATGGTAGGGGAAAAGCAGCAGGGGTATGTACTCGTATCGGTGATTGTATTTGCGACGATTCTGATGGCTGTGGCTGGTGTTGCTACAGTATATTAGCGCAACTTCTTCGTCGCTGCGCGAGGTTGAGCAAATTACTGGCGCGCGCAATGCGGCCCGCTCTGGGGTGATTGCTGGCACCGGCTGCTTTAGCGATGGCCCCTTTGTAGAGCAGCTGCAGATACATGGCTCAGTAACACTACGCAAGCTGGCACCGAACCTGTGCCCGTTCCTGGGGAGTGAGGGCTATCTGTGCCTCGGGCACGGTCGGTGATTACTTTCACAATGGGCTCGCGCTAACCGCGGACGGCCAGGTGGAGCTGAGTGCTACGGGTATGTCTCGCAGATTGGTAGCCTGCGCCGCAGCACGGTGATGCGGGCCAATATCCCCAACCAGCCTATGGTGGTAACCCCGCCGCTGCAGCAAACGGTCAGCGTGCCAACGAGTGCTGCCCGCCAGAGCGTGACAGTGTGAAGACCGACTTTTAGCGCTACCAACTGTATGGTTAGCGATGGCCCGGGCCTACTGCCGCAGGCGGCCCGGGGCTGCTGGGTAATAGCTCCAGCGAGTATGTCCAGCCGGCCACTCCGAGTGAATGGTGGGCCGCTGGCGGGCAAAACGGTCGAGGATATTACGATTGGCGATAACCATGCCTGTGCTCTGGCGAGTGGGCAGATCATTTGCTGGGGTGGTAATAGTAACGGCCAGCTCGGTAATGGTGGCACCAGTTGGATGGCTGGTGTGACTGCGGTGACGAGTGGCGGTGTCCTGAAGAATAAGAAGGTCACCGCGGTGCAGGCAGGTAGCCAGCATACTTGTGCGTTGGCTGGCGGGCGTGTCTACTGCTGGGGCGATAACGGCGAGGGGCAGCTGGGTGATGGTACCGGCGTTGGCCAGCGTGAGCCAATTGCGGTGAGCGAAGCTGGGGGACTCCATGATAAAGAAGTCACTCGCCTAGTGGCCGGTGCGCGCCACTCCTGTGTCATTGCTGATGGCCAAGCCTACTGCTGGGGCTCTAATGATCACCAGCAAATTGGCGATAACACCTGGGAGCGCCGCCATGTGCCAATCCGTGTGGCCGAAACGGGGGTGATGTCCGATAAGGTCGTGACCGATATTTCGGCTGGGAACGACTATACTTGTGCTGTTGCTAGCAACAAGGCTTACTGCTGGGAGTGGTAATAATAACGGCCAGCTCGGTAATGGTATCACATCGTGGCAGGGGCGCCGAGCGTGGTTGGTGGTGTGCTTAGCGGCAAAAGGTGACCCGTGTGTGGGCGGGCCGGGCCCATACCTGTGCGCTGGCTGAGGGGCGTATTTACTGCTGGGAGTTTAGCTCGATGGGCAACTCGGTAATGGTAATACAAGCCAACAGGTGCTGCCGGTAGAAGCAAACCTTGGGCCAATGGAGGCAAGATGATCACTGATGTGAGCGTGGGCCGTGAGCACACCTGTGCGGTGGCTGATTACCGTACCTACTGCTGGGGTGGTAATGGGAGCAGCCAGCTCGGCAGCGGCAATAATGATCCTAATAAAACCCCGGCGCGGGTCCAGGACCCAGCTGGTTCCAGCCGCTATACTGTAGTCGATAATCAAGGGAATACCTTACACCGTATATTCTGTGCGGTTGCGGGTGCCACCGCCTACTGCTGGAACCGCCCAGTGGATGGCTACCAAGGGGTTAACTACCGGGTGCCACGGACGGTAGGGTAGTTCTGGTATTCTTGGCCGCCAGGCGGTCACGCAAGTTGGTGGTAACTGTGTGATAGCAGTTGGGCGTGTCTATTGCTGGGGTGAGCGTTGGCGCAATCGCCTGTGATTATAGTACCGCGGTAGCCCTAGCAGGCAAGGTTGCTGCCAAGGTGGTCGAGGATGATGGAGCTGCCTGCGCCATCGCCGATGGTCGCTCCATTGCTGGGGGCGTAACTTTGCTGGCCGCCTTGGCGTCGGTGGGTTTACGGATCGTTACGAGCCAACCCAGTGCCGGGCCTTACGAACGTGACGGACGTTGATAGGTTTATCCACACTACCTGCGCTATTGCCGATGGCCACACCTGCTGGGGCGATAGCAGCTGCGTATGCTGGTAATGGTAGGTGTTGGCAACCCGACGCCAACGCCAGCTGCCGATCGATAAGCGCCCGATTAAGGCCGCGTGGCGACCTGGGTAGCGTTGGCCGTGATGGCGTTTGCGCTGCTTTACGAGGTGAGACTTATACTGCTGGGGAGTAATTCCCAGGGGCAGCTGAGTGTCAGTGGGCCGAACCAGTCAATTCCCGCCCGGGTTGAGCTTGGTGGTACGGTTGACCCCTAAGTGAGCACTGGTGAGCGCTACGCCTGTGCCGGTCGCCAGCAACAAGGCCTACTGCGGGGAGTAATACACTGGTCAGCTGGGTGATGGCACCCTGGCAAATCGAACCAGCCAACCGAAGTGATTGTGAACGAACATACCAAAAGGCAAGACCATTACGCAGATCAGTACCTTTAAAGACCCCGAAGGCTACAGCACCTGTGCGGTGATGGCGGGGCGCGTCTACTGCTAGGGGCTTTAAGCTGGCTGGGCGGGTAATGGCACGCTCGGTAAGCTTTCAACTGGTGATGCCACCAAGGATAGCCATCACGCAGCCGGCTCCACTGCTACCGATATTTGATGTTAGCCGAATGGTGCGCTATAAGCGCATGTGGCGCTCGTCTCATCCTCAATTTGACAAACCTTGCGCTTATTATAAGGGGTATGATTATGTAAATACGTTTATTGCAGTTGCCCAGGATTGTAAAGCGACGTCGGGGAAGATTCCGCCTTCAAGAGGAAGTTCCGAGACGGTCGCTCAAATCAGTACAGGATGATTGCAGGTTCGCCCTACCTCTATACTCAAGAGGATATTTTGTTTGAATCGTGGTTTGCGAGGCAAAAGCTCAACACTACCGAAGATGAGAAAAAGAAACTCAGGGATGAATTTTTTAAGAAAGACCAGCCGTGCCTTCGAACTTCGCCGCTGACTCGCACCTATGGCTGGGATCGTCTTCGACGCGGCAGGACGTGCTGCTCCATGTTCAGTTGATTCTGAAGAGGTATCAGCAGTTTGAGGAATCGGATGCATATACAACGGTGAAGGCTCTGCGTACCAAGCGAGCCTAGGTTTGCTTTGCCTGCGAGCCGAAGAGTATAGATAAATAAAGAAAGGGGGCTATTTATGCCAACAATTACATATTACGCAACGACAATTGACTGTAGCGATCATACGCGTCTAGCAGAATTTTATGCCGAGTTGCTTGGCTGGGTTGTAGCAATACAGCGATGAGAAACGGTGGCCTACATTGCTGGCGAGGACGGCAAGCTGGGCTTTCAGAAGGTAGCGGGTCACCCGCTCCGCAGAACGAAATAGGCAAGCAATTCCAGCTGGATTTTGCTGTGACCGACATCAATGCGGCCGAACAGCTGACCGCCATAAAGCTGGGCGCTACAAGCCGCTGGCGAGGCGAGCCAGGCATACCGGGCCTACCGCGACCCCGAAGGCTACCTTTTGCCTGGCGGCAGGGGTGGAGTAGGGATAGCAGTACCGTGCGGCAACTCGCCCTGCGTCGTCTCGCAGCAAGAGCAGACCGAAATGTACTGATGGAAACTCATAGCTTAAAACCCCAGACTCACAAGCCTGGGGCTTTTATAAATGCTGGTACACCCGGTACGATTCGAGACGTACGACACCTGGTTCCGAAGACCAGTGCTCTAATCCGCTGAGCTACGGGTGCTCACTACCCGTAGTATAGCACATGCCTGTAGCAAAAACTAGCTTTGGGCCGCATTTATACGCCATAAATTTGCTTATGCTATTATAGATGGTATGGATATGCACAGTAACATTTTACTCAAAGATTATACAACCATGCGGCTTGGTGGGCGAGCACGCTTTATGGTTGAAGTCAGCACTCGCCAGCAGGTTCAGGCTGTTGTACAAACTGCGCTTTTACCAGCTTAACTTCTTTGTGCTGGTGGCGGCAGTAATATCGCTCCACGATGATGGTTAGCGATGGCACTGTGATGCTGAACCGCATTAAGGGCTACGATGTAGTGGCGGAGGACACCGACAGCGTGGACTATCACAGTTGGCGCCGGCGAAATTTGGGATGATGTCGTGGCCAAGACTGCGCAGCGTGGCTTAACGGGTATCGAGGCGATGTCTGGTGTGCCAGGCACTTGCGGTGCCGCCCCGGTACAGAATATTGGTGCATATGGCCAGGAGCTTGCAGATACCTTTGTGCAGCTAGATGCGTATGATGCTAAAGATAACACCTTTGTAACCCTAACGCAGGACGACTGCAACTGTAGCTACCGCAATAGCATCTTCCGTAGTACGCAAATGGGGCGCTACGTGATTGTGAGCGTGACAGCTCGGCTCTGAAATCAAGCCCACAGCCGCCATTCTACCAGGCAGTGCAGGATTACTTACCGGAGCATGATATTACAGAATACACGCTATTTGCGATCCGCGGACCGGTGCTGAGTATTCGCGCTAATAAGCTTACCAGACCCGGCTGAGCGGCCCAACAGCGGCTCGTTCTTTAAGAACGCAATTGTAGAACACTGGCAGCTCACCAGCTTGCAGCGCGCCTGCAGATGTACCACTTTGCTATGGAAGGTAGCCGCTATAAAATCCCAACTGGTTGGCTGATAGATACCTTGGGCTTTAAAGGTAAGCTCCTGCATGGGATCCGCGTCAACCAAGCCAATGCGCTGGTGTTGATTAATGAATCTGCCAACGGTTTACGGGGACCTGGCTGCTGCCCGCGAAGAGATTATTACTGCTGTACGCCAAGAATTTGGCATTGCCATAAACAAGAACCCTTGAGTTAGTAAATTCTTAAAATTAACTTAAAAAGCTTTGTGCTTTCCTGACGGTTATAGTACTATACGAGTATAAAAATAACAATGTAACACGAGAGATTCATACTTATGAATCTTCAAAACAATGTACAGTCAGGTTTTTACCATTGTCGAGCTTTTGATCGTCGTGGTCGTGATCGGTATTTTTGGCAGCCATTACCCTATTTGCATTTAACGGTGTACAGAACCGTTTCCAAGACAACCGCTGGCGAAGCGACTGGCCGGCCAGGTAGCCAAGAAGGCGGGAAGCCTACAACGCTATCGATAACGTATATCAAGCGCCAGCGAGCTTTGCTAAGAAGCCAGAATCAAAGCTGAATAACGAAGAGCGTTGTTGAAACCGACCTGAACTCAGGCAGCGCCCGCGAGCACAGAACAGTTATGTACAAACGCCTCGTGCAGCTGGTGCTGGCCGATCTGTAACTGGTGCGATTATCTCGTGCTGGAGCTACACAGATAACGCTATTAAGCAAAAACAAAATCGGTGTTGGCTGCGCGTAGCCGCACAATACAGCAGTAAAGCTCGTCTTTTAATACCCCCGCTCGGATGAACGGGGTATTGATTGTGGTTTGTGGAGCACGTGTAGGGGCGAAGAGCCCCGCTCGGCCGGAAGCGCGAAGAAGCGTGATAATCTTTCCCGGCAGTGCGGGTAAAGTCTTCTACAGTAAACCCGCGTGTCGTCATAGCAGGGCTGCCAAGGGCGAGGCCACCTAGGCGCGGTAGGCGGGCAAGGGGTCATTTTGGAATAGCATTGGCGTTGGTGGTAATACCGGCTGCCTCAAGCCGCTCCTGGGCTTCCTTGCCATCAATCCCAAAGCTACTATAGACATCCATCAGAATCAGGTGGTTGCTGGTGCCGCCACCAATCAGCCGGGCACCGCTCCGCAAGAAGACTTCGGCCATGGCCCGTGCATTTGTTAGTACATCTTGGGTGTACTGCCGAAAGTCTGGCTGCATAGCCTCGTGTAGAGCCACGGCTTTACGGCAATTGTATGCATATGGGGCCCACCCTGCGTACCAGGAAAACAGCCCGATCAATCAGTGTTGGTAGGTTTTCGATTGTTTGCGCGGGCCGGGTGAGGGGGCTGCTAACAGTGCCCATACTCAGAATCATGCCGCCACGGGGGCCGCGCAGGGTCTTGTGCGTGGTGGTGGTCATGACATGGAAGCCATGCTTGAGTGGGTTAGCGGCCTGGCCAGTCGCAATCAGCCCGGCGATGTGGCTCATATCGGCCATGAGTACTGCCAGACCTCTTTACCAATGGCTGCGAGGCATCATAGTCAGCTCGCGTGGGTAAAGCGCTAAAAGCCAGCTACAATTAACTTTGGCTATGCTGCTGTGCCAGTTGCCGAATCAGCCTCATAGTCAAGCTCCCCGGTGTCGGCATCGGCCACCCCGTAGTGGACGAAGTTATATTCACGCGCACTGCGGGTGACGGCTGCCCCGTGGGTGAGGTGCCCACCGTGCTGCAGATCCATCGCTAGTACTGTATCACCGGGTTGAAGCCAGGCATAGTAGACGGCCTCGTTGGCTTGGGCGCCGCTATGTGGCTGCACGTTGGCGTGGTCGGCTGCAAAGAGTGTTTTTGCGCGGTCAATGGCGATTTGTTCGAGTGCATCAGTATTAGCCTGCCCGCCATAGTAGCGGTGGCGAGGGTAGCCTCGCTGTATTTGTTAGTAAATACGCTGCCAAGTGCCTGCCGCACATCGGCCGAAACGTAATTTTCGCTTGGGATGAGTTCTATTGTATGCTGCTGGCGTGCTTCTTCGGCGGCAATTAGGCGCGCGATATCTGTATCTTTCACCGGTTGTTTCTCCTTTGTTTTAGTGTAGCACGTATGCTAGGGTATAGGTCTGACAAAAGCAGCCTGGGGTAGGGGCTGCGCACCGTGATCATGGTTTGGCTCAGGCGCTATATGTGATACAGTGGGAGTATGGATGGTCATTCAATAAATCAGTCAAATAGCAATCCCGTGCAGTCACCACAGGCGCCGTCTGGGGAGCTACCACAGGGGAAATTCCGCCGTAGTATACTACTAACCAAGCAAGCGCTGGCGGCTATCAAGCAAGATAAAAGCCTGGTTGGTGCGCAAATTGTGGGGGTGATTATATCTGTTATCGTGGTGATCGCGCTGATTGCCGCTATGATTGCTGCCTTGGCAGCGATCGGTGGTGATCAGATACGACTGAACCGTCGCCAGGTATTTACGCCGCAGAATATTGGCTATATTATTATTTTTTGGCTGGTTGTGATTGGTTTTATCATTGTGTCGACCTATGTATCGGTAGCAGTTAGCTATGGGGCACTGGTTGTCTTTAGTGGCAAGAATGCTTGACGGTTAAGGGTGCTTTGCTGCTGCGAACCGCCGTTTTGGCTTTACCATTGTGAGTTTTCTGCTGATTGGCGGGACGATTGGCGTTGCGCTAGAATGCTCTCGAAGAGCGCGTACCGTTCTTCGGTAAGTTGGCGCTGCGCCTAGTTGGTGCTGCTTGGTCGATTGCAGCACGATGTTTGTGCCAGCAGCTGTTGCAAACTCTGCCCGTGAGGGGTGAACCGCGCCTCAGTGGTACGTGAGTGCGGTTACATCTGTCAGGTGCTGAGAGGAAATCGTGGGGCGTATCGATTGCTCGTTACCGTTGGCGTTGGGCTAGCATCAAAGCTTGATCTTCCTGGCTATTCTTGCGGCCGGCACTGATTCTGATGGTGGCACTGGCGTCGGCTTTCGAGATGGCTGGTCTTGGGATTGGCTTTGTGCTGATGATGCTGGCATTCGTTGCGGTCGCAATCCTGTTTTCTACCCTCGGTGCTATCGTGAACGTGGCGCTATATCGGTACGCGACGACCGGCAAAGCACCAATGAGCTTTTCACCGGCATTGCTACAATCGGTGATTGAACAAAAAGCCGCAGAAAGGCCTACGTTAGAGACCGTTTCATTAATATATCATCTATGATATAATCAGGAACATGAATATAGAAAGCTACCTAGAAAAATCGGGCGTCTTATTCAAGAGAGCCGCACGATGCGTGGACTCACGCAAACGCAACTGCCGAGCACTGGGCACAGACCAGTCAGCCATTAACCGCATCGAAAGGGTGGGCAAAATATTAGCCTCGAAATGATCGCGCGCATAGGGGATGTATTGGCGCGGCCAATCGTAAACTAAAGCCAAGCCGGTAGATTAACTTTGCCGTACATGGTGGTACACGCAGCTTTCGGGCGAAATTACCGTCAAAACCAGTAAAAATGCTGCTGTTGCCTTGCTATGCGCCAGCTTGCTGAATAAAGGGACACGACACTACGCCGGGTTGCCCGTATCGAGGAGAAAGTCAATCGTATTATCGAGGTGCTCAATAGTAAGTGGGGTAGAAGACTCGCTGGGAGAACAGGGCGGACTCCGGTGATTACGCCACCACACTGTGGATCTTGCTAGTATTGATGTCGCTGCAGCTAAGCGCACGCGCTCTATCGAGTATGTTTATGGGTCCACTCCTGCACCAATATGGCTACTTTAGTTTGCCATTTGCTGGTGGCTGTAATCTTGGGACACGTGCAGTTTGAAGCCACGCCAGTGGGCCTGGCACCGTTTGGTCTTGCGGTGGAAGCGTTAACCGATAGCTACCAGGTCACAGCTACACCAATCACCCGAGCACACTATCTTGCTGACTGGGCGTGGCGACACCGTAACCGAAAACGTACTGATGGCCGCGGCGCTGCCCAGGGCACGAGTTACTATCCGCAATGCAAGCCCAAACTATATGGTGCAGGATTTGTGTCTTCTTCCTCAAAAGCTTGGTGTTAAGATTGAAGGCATTGGCACCACAACACTCCGCGTGACCGGTGTAGAACAGATTGATATGAACGTTGAATATTACCCGTCCGAAAGATCAATCGGGGCGATGAAGCTCTATTGCGGCCGGCGTTGTAACGCACTCTGCGATTACTATTCGCCGTGCACCGATTAGTACTCGAGATTGAGCTGGCGGTGCTGGCTGGTATGGGTCTTGACTATGAGCTGACACCAGGTAGTATGGCGGCCAACGGCCATGCCGCGCCTGGTGGATATTCGGCTCAAAAATCCCAGCTCCATGCACCAAAGGATAAAGCTCCATAGTATGCACGTTTCCGGGTATTAATATGGACAACCTGCCGTTCCTGGGCTTGATTGCCACAGTGGCGAAGGCCGTACGCTTCAGTGCACGACTGGAGCTACGAGAACCGAGGCATTTGCTTTACTGAACTAACTTAAAGCTGGGCGCACAGGTGGAACTGGTGGACCCACACGAGTTTACATCAATGGCCCAGCCCGCTGGAAAGCCACCGATGTTGTTGCGCCGCCGGCTTTGCGCCCAGTGTTGTGATTCTGCTGGCGATGCTGGCCGCACCTGGTGCGTCAATCCTGCGCGATGTTTACTCCATCAACCGTGGTTCGAAGAAGGCTCGCTGCTTAGCCGCCTAGAGCGATCTTGGGGCCAAGATCGAGACAGTCTCCCGGTATAAGCTAAGCCTGCCTGTAGCCCCCGTATAGCAAGTGGGGCGGTAAAGCCGCCTACAGATAAAAACGATAATAAAACCGCTCGTAATGAGCGGTTTTGATACTGCAGCAACTTCAAGAGCTATTCGGTTTGGTTTTGCTGCATACTTGTGCAGGCGCCGCTAGCATTGGTGGGATGAGAGTAAATACCAAGGACTGCACCGGCCAGGCTTTGCTATGAGCATGGCAAAGTAAAGTCAGGCTGGTGATACGCACCGACCGAGGAGAATGACTGCAGGAAGATATGTACACCCAAATGCCGATACCGGCTGCAATCGCTGATACCGCCGGGAATGGTGGCTCAATCAAAACAACGCTTCATTTGGCCAAGTGTCATACCGCCAAGCCGCAGCGTAAAGGGCGAGCGGCGGCGTTCGAGTAACCACCAATGTGTGTGCTGACAATGGAAGCTTGCGATAGCGATAAAGAGCGTAATGCCAATCGACATAGGTAATGCCTCCAAGGTCGGCGATAATTGGGTTAATGTGCGGGCGCTTGGCGTAGCCACCGTAAACGGCCCAGGCATCTGGTGCGCGCTCTGGTGTGGTTTGCTGCTGGTTTGAAGCTTTGGCAGTTAGTGTTCGTAGGCTATCAAAGTGCTCTTCGCCTGTCGGACTGACGAGGTGGCCAGTTTCGGTTTGGGCTGGTGATTGCTCGGTCGTAGCAACAGTTTGCACTGGTTGGCTTGCAAAGCTGATGCGTGCATAGTGGCTACTTGTGGTGCCAGCAGGGCAGCTGTGTTCGGTGTAGGTATCCAGATCACGGCAGGCTATGTAACTTGCACTCCGGTGTCTCGTGCGTTGTGCAGCTATGGATGTACGCCCTTGGCGTTTGAGTGTATCGCCAAAATCACCGGGGAGCGAAGATCCCCACACCAAAAGGCGGTCGTTGGCTTAGCTGCGAAAAGCCATTATCACGCACCGATTGTAGCTCTGGCCGGCTCACACCACTCGCGGCAGCTAGGTAGAAGCTACCGGCAAACGAGTGCTAGTACACACGCCGCTGACGCTACGGAAGATTTGCCGTGAGTTGCCTGCAATGCAGCTTGGTTGCAGTAGGGTCGAACCCGCGTGGTGCGTGCAGCAAATGAGGCTAGCAATCCACCCTGTGAGCCCAGGCGCCGCAACACGAGACCAAACGCAGCCAGCACGATGCCCGCCAGGAGTACCAGCGTCGGCGATGCGCTATCGCTCGCGTTTTTCTGGAGCCATTCTTTGCCGGCTGGCGGGGCAAAAGTAGGTAAAGATACCAAGGCCTGCAAGCAAGGGAGAGTTCGCACACGGGGCTTTTGCGTACGATTCTGGCGGCGGGCAACACCCAGCGGGCTGGTTTGTACTTTACGCATACCACGGTAGTTGGCAAATGGCTCCATACCAGTAGTGATCGCTACTACCAGTGAGATATTGCCCGCGCCGACTACAGGTCGTTAGCCCAGAAATGTTCACCGTTATACTCGCATGGCACCGAGGTGTGGCTGCACCAGCATAAAGACGAGGCGAGGCCAACCACAATACCAGCTGAGTGTTGCCATAAAAGTTTCGAAGAGGGCACACGGTTAATCTGGGCACGGGTTGCGCCAATCAGGCGTAGTGCTGCGTAGCGCTGCTCACGCTGGGTGCTGCCAAGTTGGTCGATACAGCAATAAACATAACGATCGGGAAGAGTAGCATAGCTGCACCAAAGCTCATGAAGTCAAAAAGACTAGTGGGTCAAATTGTACCGAGGCGTGGCTACGACTCTCTGCGGTGTACGGTAGATGGACCCCATGGCTTAGCGCCAGAGCGGCTGCTGCGTGCATCGATCGCCTCCCACCGGGCCAGCTCCTGCGTGGAGCTTGCGCCACGCACCACTAACAAGGATTATCTGGTGAGCTAACGTACTGCGGCGGTGTTTCACCAAGATGCTTGCTGCCATGTGATCACCAATATGTGCCCTCTGGGTGCTCGCGGTTCCAGCTTTGCGAGGCCTGGCGAAAGGTATTCGCCAGCTGCTGAATGTCTTCATGCCAGGGAACTCTGGCGAATACTGCCACTGGCGTGTAGCGATACCGTGTCGATTGATTTTTGTTTGCCACTGCGACGGGTTATTAATCGTACCCATCGAGCTAATTTTTAAGCGGCGCAACGCCAGCAATCGGTTTTGCGCCTCTTTAGCCTGGGGTAGTTGCTGACCACCACTGTAGCCCAAGATGGCGCACGTGTCGTGGCGGCGGCTAATGATTGCGTTGATACCGGCAATAAAACCAAAAGTATCATCACTATGCCCTGGGCCAATAGCCAGCCGCGGTTGGGCTGAGTCGCCCTAGGGACTGCTTGCCAGATTTTTAAAGAGAAGCCAACTAATACCCATAGCTCACTCCTTTGGGCGGCGCTTTGGGTGCTGCCAGCAATTTGGCCATCGCGAACGATAATCTCGCGGTCGGCGTAGGCTACAATAGTTGGCTCGTGAGTCACCATAATCACCGTGGTGCCGTGTTGTAGCTGTGGCAATAAAAGAGCTCCCTGACCTTTTCGGAATTCAGATCAAGCACCCGATCAGGTTCGTCGGCAAAAGTACTTGCGGCTCAATGACCATAGCGCGGGCGATAGCGAGCACGCTGAGCTTGGCGCCAGATATTGCGCCAGAGTGGGTTCGTTTCTTTTACCGCCAGGCCTACCTTCTCAATCCAGCTGGCTGCTTTGTCGTCAAGCTTCTTTGCGTTTCGTTCCGTCCAGCAGTAGGGGGAGGGCAGCATTATCATGCACGGTGAGCTCGGGTACTAATTGCCCAAATTGAAACACAAAGCCAAAGGCAGTACGCCGTAGAGATACTACGTTGCTTGTCGCTTAGTGTATCGATTCGTTTACCATTAAGTGTAATTTCGTCACTATCGATGCTTATAATAGCATGCCATGCTGTGCAGCAGTGATGGATTGCCTGAGCCACTTGGCCCCATAATGGCCAGCACTTCGCCACGGGCTACATCAAGTGAAACACCGCGTGAGGGCTTTTGTCTGCCCGAATGGCTTTTACTACGTTACGGGCACTGATAATTCGGTTGTTTAGGGTCCATTATAATAACTCCTCCTTTTGGTTTATGTAAACGCGAGACTCGTTAGATCAATCCAGCGTAGATCAGCTTCTGGGTGAAAAAGCGCATGGTCGATCAGCAGCATGCTGGGCAAGCCACTTTCGCGCCGCTGATTGGTGAGTTCACGCATGCGCTGGATATGGGCTTGCCGCTGGTTATCGAGGTAGCGAGCAGCGTCACCATCCTTTAAAGCGCCAGCACTGTTTTTGATATAGGTGTTGCCTGTGGCGTGGGCGACGGCGCCTGGCTGCTCAAGCCGAGGCTTGCAGCAGCTCGCGCCCACGTGGTGTAATGGCGTAGCGTACGGCCTGGGCCGCAGCTTGCTCGTCTTCGCCCGGCGCTTCAGTCACGTAGTCATCACGCTTGAGGGCGCGATAGGGTGAAAGGTAAATTTGGCCAGCCAGAATGAAGTATCCCGGCCAAAGTACCCGTCCGTATAGTTTTTGAGCTCATAGCCGTAGTTGGATCCGTTAGCCAAAAAGCCCAGATAGGGTGTAGTTGCATTCATACATCTTACTATACGCAGTGTATGGTTGTATGCAACATAAAATAACTGCACCACATAAGCCAATAATCAACAAAATAGTATGCGGTATAAGTAGTTAATTGTGTTTGTAGAGGTGTGATAGGACCAGATGCCGTATATTAGTGTTCCCCGCCGTACAGTCACTGCACCGCCTTTACAGCTTGTTGGTTGGCGGTGATGTTCCACACGCCTTTGGGGCGGGGCTTGCTAGTAGCCGCGGTATGGGGCGGGCAATGGTTGGTTAGAGTATCGTGCTCTTTGCGGGATTGGTTTAATCTTCCCCTGTACTACTGGTAATGTGGCCAATGGTGCCGCCACAGCGGCAGCTTTGTGTGGGTAGCGTCGGAGCCACGCAGCCGGTTGCAGCAGGGTATTTTGGCCTCTGTATTGGTGGCGCAACGCTGGCTGCAGTGTATTACTGCTGGTGTTGGAGTGTTGTGAGTGGATACTACTCGCTAGCCTAGTGCGCAAGTGGTACCAGTGCGGGCTGATTGGTTAACGGCAGCCAGTGGCTCTACAGCCCTATGCTGCCTGGTGTGTGTTGGCTACGGCCACCTATCTATACCGGCGCCAGGTACGGCTGTTTACAGCTTCTATATGCTATACTAAGAATGTTAACGCGGATGTCGTATAATGGCTAATATACCTGCCTTCCAGCAAGTGATGCGGGTTCGATTCCGCCATCCGCACCAAAGATGAGAGCAGCGCCTACCTGGTAGTAGCTGCCACAAAAGAAGGAGATACATCATGGATCTGCCCGGCTAGCCATACGTTGTCAAACGATGAAGAGCTAACGATTAGTAACGATACTTTTCGTACTGCTGCCTGGACTGGCGCCAACATGCAAATGACATTGATGGCAAATTCAGCCGGGCGAAGACGTCAGCGAAGTACACACCGACCCATGACCAATTTTTGCGTGTTGAGCAGGGGCTGGCTTGGTGCAGATGGGCGCGAGCGAGCGAGATAATCTTGATTTTGAAGCCAATGTGAAGGCGATGATGCGATTTTTGTACCAGCTGGCACTGGCATAATGTAACCGTACTGGCGATGTGCCGCTCAAGCTGTATTCTATCTATGCCAGCCGAGCACCACGCCATGGTACCGCTGCATGCCACCAAAGGCGAGGCTGACGCCGCCGAAGCGAACATCACGCGTAGCACACGATCGTCGGGTAATATGCCAAACCCTACGTCACCGTGCCAGCAGCCTGCCGATATGAACGGCGGTGATTCACTTTCGCCGCAGTCTATGATTAACGCAGGCGCTGGGGCTTGATGCGTCGGTATCTGGTGGCGGCGCAGCGCTGTGCCAGTTCAGAAACTGACCAGCGGCTTAAGCGCCAGGCTCAGGCACGGGCAAGCAAAGGTGCGGAGCAGCAAAAGCAGCCCAGCCGGGTACGTGGCTATAATGAATCGAAGATTGGCGCGGTGATTACCGCCATCAAGCTTTTAGTTGGCGGTAGCGGCCATAATACCGCCAAGCTATTCGCCAGCGCGAGCAAAGAGGCGGCTACAGAATATTCGTGAGCGTTTTTGCATCCGCCCGCAACGCAGGATAACGCGGCGGCTACCGCCCCAGCGCGGTATGTCACGCCAGGAGTTTAGTGCGCGGCCACAAACGCGCCGCCCGTATAGTAAGTAGATCTAGTATTTACCAGGGGTGTGTGGTATACTAACGTGGTACGGCGGATGTAGCTCAGTTGGTTAGAGACGCCAGTTTGTGGCACTGGAGGTCGTGGGTTCGATTCCGTCATTCGCATGCGTAACAGCCCTTGCAGTGCAGGTCGCACCAAGGGCTTTTGGCTGCTGACTCGCAGGGTATGAAGTGTATAAGTGACGCAGTATTTTGGTTTTGATTACGCCCCGGTAGCTCAGTGGATAGGCAAGAGACTTCTGCAAGCTTTTGGCCGTGGGTTCGATTCCTACCAGGGTGCCGTCATATAATACCAGTAGAATAAAAATCACGCCTTAGCCGCGAGTGATTTTATATAATTACCAATAAGTGGGTCAAACTGGGGCTCCGAACCCAGGACACCCTGTAGAGGCAGGTGCTCTAACCAGCTGAGCTGCTGACCCATCCTAACTTGCTATAGTATAGCGTGTATAGCGCGAGCGCAAGGTAGTTTGTGGATTATAACGGGACTTCGCCTCCACCGGCAGATGTTGCGACCCCTGTGGACTATGGCGGCGTCAGTGTATTTTGTATCGATCTTTACCTGGGAAAGAAGAGTAGACCCAGCAATAGCAATGGCAACTTGCGCTGGTGTGATATAACGGCGAGCCAATAGAGCCGGCGGGCCCAGCGGGTATCGCGCTCAGTGCTAGCGAGAGGTCAGACCGGTAGCGTCTGTTGTGCGGTGCAGAGCTAAAAAGAAATCTATAATTTCCCACAGGATGAGAATAGGCACAGTAATGGCAGCAAATTAAGCCAATGAGCGTTGCTGCACTTTACACTAATGGGAGCTGTTCGGTAGTTTGGCCGGCTGCAGCTAGTACGCATACAAGGCCAACGAATGCTACCGTGATGATAATATCGCTTACCAGCGTGGCGAAAGCGGAATTTCCGTCGCGGTGTAGTGGGCATGCGGCTGAGGCCAGTCATAGGCACGCCAATTGCAAGTAGGGCCGGCGACGAATAGCTTTTGCTACTGGTGGTAGGTTGAGCCGCGGGTGTCTTGGTGGCATTCGGCGGTGTTTCCATGAGATTATTATGCCACCAAACGGTTCTACATCGTAAATGTAAAAGCGCAGAGACCACCATGTGGGTGTCGAATTATGGTATAATATAAGCTACAATGAGAGAGGTATTACGCGGCGATGGGTGCGCTTTTTGTACGAGCGGCGCCGGGCGAAAGCAGGTGCGTGGTTTTGCGCCAGGCAGATCGTGCCAATCCGCCTCGCCGGTATCGCACTGCGTGGTCGGACCCGTAATCGACGCCATGCACGGGTACGCAGCAGCGTTATGGCAAGGATATTTTAGTAAGGGTGGATGTCTATGACGAGGAAACAATTACTAGCGCCCCGGGCGCATCGCGGCACTGAATGCAGATACGAATAGTGCGTGGCGTATCGTGACAACTACCGATTGAGTGGTCCGCAGCAAACTGACTACTTATTGCGGCTGATTGGCCCGGCGAAAGGATGTCGATGGGCGGGTGCGACGCCGCGTTTACGCGGCAACGCAATGGCACGGTGGATGGTTGCTCGTAGGCTACGGTGGTGATATAAAAGCAGCCAATTGCCCTTGTCGGGGCTGGCCGCTTCAGTGGGCGGCCGTGACGGCTGTCGTGGCGCCAGCGAAAGGCGATATTACGGTGTTTGATGAATCGGAATGCGCCGGGCTTACACAGCAGCTGCGACTCACCGCGATACTCGTCGGCGCAACAGGCGTGCGGGCTGTGCCAGCCAGATGCACGCACCTGGTTGCGGTGTTTCTGTGGATCGCGAGGCACCGCGAGCGAGGACGGCGTTATAAAGGGGTGACGGCGCGGCAGATGTGCGCGAAGCGCAGCGACCTAACCGCTAACACGGTGTGCGTGCGTGGCGTTGGGCCTGCACGGTTGCTGCGCTGTTTGCTAATGTCCATAACTGCACCGCGCCAGTCTACAGAAGCGCGCCGCCGTCGTTGTGACGCTATAATATGCATATTACCGCAGCTGGGCACCGGTAGCCACTGCGCGCGCCAGTTACTTGATAGCAGGTATTTGCGGGTGCGAGTAGGTAGATAAATTCAATAACTAGCCACACTGGCAACGGCGGCGCTTACGAGGGCTCCGCCGTAATCGTTAGCTTTATTGCGGCGCTTATTATCGATGCCACCGCTGGGCGGGGCGGAACGCACGACGGCATTCGCACTGATATGACGCGCGGCCGTGCCTTGCGAGACATCGCTGCCGAGCCATGGTACGTTGCCGTTTTTCTGCGTTTGCCAAAGTGGTATTAGATATATCGTATCGCCTATGCCGACGCTGGCGAACTCTCCAAAGCGGCGAACGCGTGGCGTGGCGCGCGGGAATGTGCGGGAACAGTTTGGATAATTGGCGCCATTCTTTACATCGCGTAGGTTGATTCTGTCTGTATGTAATAGACCAGCCAATGCCAGCCGTGATTTGCCGGGTGGTGGGGTATGGTAGGCAGCGTCAGTGGCGTTACTAGCGGACGTCCAATGGCGGTCGTGTGTTCGCACTGTCCATGTAGACCACCGAAAGTAATTAAAAAGTCGATACTGTACATAATACACTTTTGGTGATAAGTGATGAGTACTGGATACCTGGTTGCTACAGACTCACGGCAATATATGGTATAATAGGCACAGCAATTCTAGAACGCTGTATGATGAAAAGCGCTTTTACTCAGTATACAAAGCGCTTATGGCTCGCCCGGTTATTGCGGCGCACGCTGAAACTCCTCAGCAAACCAGACGCAGCTGGCGTGTAACAGCCGAGGATAATAAATGGTTTGGTAATGGTTAATACGACGCTTTATGGCCTTTGAGCGCCTGTGTCGTAGATTAGCCGGTTTGAAGACGGGCCGCTGCCGAAATGCGGCTCGTCATCAAAACCGTTGCGCCACGCTTGCGATATGACGAGACGATTGCCGGTGAGGTGAGAGAGCCGTATGTTTGCGCGAAACGGACGTTTGCCCAGGCGGGACCGATGCACAGGCGGGTTTGCCGATTTGCCTAATGGAGATTTCAAACAGAACAGGCGATTTCGGGCGTGGTTCTCGCGTATCCCGCGCGGCGGAGTGCCACGCGGGTGCAAATGCTCCCCCAGCACGAGTGTGCACAAGTGGCAGCAATTCATAAAGGCAGGATTGCGCACCACGCTACCGATGAGTGACCAGCCATTTCAGCTGGTATCCAAACGCATGCCCTACCTCGATCTAAAAACGGTGAGCAGATTTTGCCGTACTGGAGCTCGGCACCGGGTCACAGGGTAGGCTATACGCAGTGGGCGGCGGTGCGCTCAGCTGAGCAATTATCGTACATCGATGTCGCGCATGATCGTTAAACGCCGACGACACCGAGGGCTGCTGCTCGATGCACCGGAATATCCTTTTGGCTGGCCTGTCGGGCGCAGAAAACTGTAAAGCGAGCAGACAGCCGACATGCTCGGCGAACGGGCAGCCTCTCAGAGAGGGCTGGTTGTATCGCCCAATCCGCGGCGCGCGAGGAGGGATTCCGCGCGTTGGTGGTATTGCCGGAGCAAATCACCTGGGAGCATCGGGAACAAAGACTTGCCCGTGTCGCGATGTTCTACTTTGTTAAGGGCCGGGTGTCATTACTACACGCCCAGGCGAAGCAGCGAGGCGGGCGCGGTTCCATCGGTGTACCGCAGGCGTAATCTGACCGGAAGGCAATCGACCGACCATTTGATATTGGGATACGGAAGGCACCCTGGAGCAGCGGACGCCTGTCAATCACACGCGCACGCTAGGACGGGAGGCGGTGTGCGGCTGCAGCAACGTGACTTTGGCAACGGAATTCGTGGCGAGCACGGACTGAAGAGTAGCTGTCAGAGCTTACGGCCATTGGTTTTGGTACGGTAGGTGGTTGTTTGTCGCGGCCTCATCGTCTAACGGTCGAGACACCGGTTTTCATCCTGGCAATCGGAGTTCGAGTTCAGCGAGGTGCTGTCAAAAGGACTTATCATCCCGTTCGGACGCAGACAGCTCGTTTACCTCTGGTGGCGATGTTTTTATGGTTCAAAGCTTTATTTCATCGCCATAGGTTTGGGACTTTATTGAAGATAGTAGCAGCGAGGCGGCTTTTGCACAAGGGACCTGGGACAGAGTCAAGTAGTAGCTCAGGAGTGTGTTCGAAAATATATTTGGTTGTATTGCAAGACTTCCCGATCAATTCCGGCTTGTAGGTTGGGGCTGATTCGCGATTTCTTTGTCTAAGTTTTCGCTGTCAGCTTTCAAGCGCTAATAACTATCCTCTTCCATT
>BNJV01003063.1_pt1 | contig 62163 bp, 98 predicted proteins | sample 8540591 | NCBI WGS metagenome assembly BNJV01 (sample SAMD00202457, study PRJDB9452) | human saliva metagenome | host: Homo sapiens | reverse complement strand
TAATTGAAGGCGAAGGAAGAATGAAAACCTGCTACATCAATATATGAAGCAGGCGGTCTTCATAATGAGAAGAGTCTGCCTTCGGCACACTTGCATCAGCGCTTATCCTGTAGATGCAGGAAAGACAGGTACAGCTCAGTACCAGGCTATTAAACAGCCAAAGGATGAGGCGAACATGAGCATTTAGATAGTATGAAATCAAGCTGCAGGGCACAAACCTCACATATGAGCAGGCTCGAAGCAAAAAGCTAATGAACTCATAAAGACGGATGCTAAGAAGTATCCGACGGACTGCCATAGACGGAGCTTTGATAGAGCTAGACATCATAAGATTAACTATGGAATAATAAATAAATTTAAGGGCACATACGAGGACTCGCGGGTTATTGCCATGGCACCTGCAGATGACCCTAAGATAGCGGTTGTCGTAATGCTTCCTGAGGAGGACTCTAACGCGCGACGTCACATGGATGCTTACTAAACTAATGATGATCGAGAGTGCCTTTTATTCAAACGCGGACAACAGATATCGACGAAGTGATGTATTTTATTTGAGGAAGAAATGGGAAAGCATCGTTCATCAGGTAAAGAGAAGGAAGACAATGTTTGCGGTCAGCTTTGTCAATACTGCAAAAGAGGGCAAGAGCGTTGTTTTGATCGAAGTGACAGGGACTTAGGACCTTGATTTATACTTCGGGTCTAGAAAACAATGTCGTTTACGACGTTCATGACGTTCTGACTGGAAATGTGCAGAATCAAGCAGGCACTTATCAGGGATAAGAGATTTAACGATTTATATATCATGGCATCATCACCTGAGGAGGACGATGGATATCTTACACCCTTCATATAGAAAAGTGCTCTATGAAAAGCCAAAGAATATCACGACTATGTGATACAGATGTCTACAGTAGCAGATAGATGGACTTGTAATAGCAAGTGCTGGTGACGAAGCAATAATCATCTCTGCCCAGATTACTCTGCTATAAGGGATGCAGATAACCCAGATAGACACAGCTAGTTGGAATGGGAATAGATAGAGACATCTTGTTATAAACAATGTCGAAGCTGAGCTCATGGCATCTCGTTATTCACCTAAGCTTAGGAGATTACAGCGATGCTAGCCAAGACTTGCTGGAGTAATTCAGTCTGATGCAAATATCAGAATATCAACAAAACCTAGGTATTCCTATCGTGCCAGGAAGGGCACATACATTGAGGAAAACTTCAATAACATATGCTGATCGTATATTGGGAATTGAAATAAATCTTCGAGGATATTAGCCGATTATTTAACACGGATAGGACTGATCGTTTAAGATTAGTAGTCAAAATGGGGCAAGCGGTATTCCGTCTGCCCCATGTAGTATCTCTAGAAATTTATCTTCTTACTGCGCACTGCCATGTTTTAGCATGCATACAGTATAGTAGATACTATGGACGCATCCGCCATAGCTTAGGAATGGTAACGTTATACCAGTTACGGCATAAGACCCATAGTCATTGCTATATTTTCAAAAATCTGAAACACGAACATACCCTCATTATTCCGCAGATTATCAAAGCACCATAGAAATCGACTGTGTTTTAGAATGCTCATCATACGAAGAAGGAGTACAAGGTAGAGTGCGATCAACAAAGAATCACTGAGAAGTCCAAGCTTTCGCCTGCACAGCGAAGAAAAAGTCACTTGTCTGAACAGCATGCAAATCTCAAGCTTCGATCTGCCGAAGAGTCCTTTACCAAAGAATCCACCTGGAACCAATAGTTACCTTGGATTGCCATACCTGATAGTTTCCTGGAAGCGAAAGGTTGTCAGGATGGAGGAGCGCTTCAATTCTATCCCTTTGGTACTGCGCCATGGATATATAGCCGATAGGAACTAGAGCAAATATCAAAGCGAAGAACTTGCCCTAGTGCCTTTAAGCTCGATGCCAGAAAGAACATCGAAGAGCCAAAATGGATGCAAATACTAGTGACTTCCGAGGTCCTCTTTGAGAACAATGAGACGATAGGTGAGCGATTAGCGCTGAGCTTTGCATTTGAAATTATATAGTTCATCCCTATGTTCATCTATATGATGCCATTATTAGGATAAATAGAATCTTAACTAGTTCAGATGGCTGAAGCGTTATAACCTTAGGTTTTATCCATGAACGTCTGAGTTTATCTCGGTTCCTAGGCCAGGTATATAAACGGTTAATAGCATTAACATGGCTATAGGATAGAGGATTTTTCTCAAATTTTGAATATGGTGTAGACACCTAAGAGTGAATAATCAAAACGTCGATTAAATATACAAACTGTACTATTACGCTTGAAAAGAAGTTTGTATCTACAGTGGTACTACCTATTATGAGAACGTGATAAGAGCTAAAAATAGCGACTATCGTGCATATAATTTTATCAATATTTTGTAAATATATGAAAATAGTTCATTCAATACACCTCAAGTTTTTGACATGTTGTCGTATCAAACATTATAATATAATTTAGTGTGAGAATATCAGGCATATTCTTTGAGCATGCCGTTCTGTACATAATACAAAATATGAATAAAGGAGGTGCTCAAATGACTCCGACAGCCGTGATTTTAATTGTTGTAGTTGGTGCAGTTACCCTTTATTGCGGGACTGTTAATCGGATATGTTACAGAAAAGAGCGTTGCGAAAAGATTATTGGAAACGCAGAACAGGTTGCACAGAATTTGATTCTAGATGCAGAGAAAAATCCGAAACAATTGAGAAGGAAATTACGTTAGAAGCCAAAGAGGAAGCGCATCGTGTAGAAACGATGTAGAAAAGGAAGTAAGAGGAAAGAAGAAATGAGCTTACGTTCAGAAAGACGAATAGCTCAGAAGGAAGAGACGGTATCGCGAAAGCAGCAGCATAGAGAAGAAAGAAGAAGACTGAAAGGAAAAGCAAATCGAGATATCGAAGCAAAAGGAAGAGCTAGACTCATTCCTTGAGAAGAAAATTGTTGAGCTTGAGAAAAATTTCAGGATTGACAGCCGAAGAGGCGAAGCAGCTATTGTTAACCGAGATAGAAAAAGGACGTAAGACACGACGCATCTTTGATGATTAAACACATCGAGAATGCAAAGAGGAAGAAGCTGATATTAAGGCTACATATCATAGTCGGCGCTATTCGAGATGTGCAGTCGATCAGGTTGCAGAATCTACAGGTATCTGTTGTCCAGCTACCTAACGATGAGATGAAGGGTAGAATTGTCGGAGAGAGGAAGCAGTATCAGAGCGATAGAGACTCAGACAGGTGTCGATTCAATCATTGACGATACACTAGGGCCGTAATCGTCTCATGTTTTGACAGTGAGAAGAGAGATTGCAAGACTTGCGCTTGAGAAGCTAATTACTGACAGGAAGAATCTCATCCAGCTCGTATGAGGAGATGGTAAACAAGCAACTAAGGAAGTAAAACAGCATAATTAAATCTAGAAGGTGAAGAGCTACTTTTGAGGTAGTATACACAACCTTCATCCAGAGCTTGTAAAGCTTCTAGGACGTTTGAGATATAGAACATCATACGGACAGAACGTACTAAAACCATTCAATCAGGTTGCACACCTTTTGCAGGACTTATGGCTGGTGAGCCAGGGACCAAATGTTAAAGCTTTGTAAAAGAGCTGGTCCGCTTTTCACGATTATAGGTGAGGCTTTAGACCATACGAGTTTGAGGGCACACGTAGAGTATCGGTAGCTAACTGTACTGTGCAGCGGCTGCGACGACAGATGCTGTTATCAACGGTATGGCTGCTCACCAGCAGAGTATTATGACGCCACAGCAGCAGTAGTTTTGATAGCTGCAGCCGATGCTCAGCAGCTAGACCTGGTGCTCGTAGAGAGAACTCTAGATGTATAATCAAGAGACTTGAGACACTTGAGAATATAGCAAATACAACTCCCCGAGTTGAGAAGTCATTGCAACCAGCAGGAAAGAGAAATTCGTATCATCAGCAAATCCTAATGAGATAGGTGATGACAGCATCGCACTACTCGCAAGAGAAATTCCAAGAAGATTGAATCTGAACCAGAATACCCAGACAGATTACAAACGTCTGAGAGAGACTCGTGCAACTGATTACGCAAACAAGAATTGATGCTGTTTAGGCTCCCCATAAAGGAGTCTTTTGTTCTAAAATGAATTAGAAGATTGTTTTAAGATGTTAATGTTCGGCCTAAGTTTAAGATGAATACATTATTAGAAGGTGAGAAAATAAAAGCTTTTATAGGTAAAGAATATTGACAGTTACCATACCTGCTGTCATACAGAACATGCTCAACACGGAAACCCATATGACACTATCATGATAGGTAGGTTAGGTGAACTTGATGCTTACAGCAACAGGAGCAGCGAATCAGGTCTTTTGGAATCTTTATTTCTGTGTTCTTTGGGTTCTACAGTGGGTACAGCCGTATTTGTAGCACAGTACTATGGTGTAAAGGGATCAAAGCGCTACTAGGAAGCTCATTGGGACTTTGATATAGCACCTGGCGCATTAATTGCTTTGCTTTCTAGCATGGCAAAGCAGCTACATAATCCGTATTTGCTAAGGATGAAATATGGTATACGGAAGCAAATATCTAAGAATAGTTTCGCTTTCATATATTTTGACGGCTATTTCTCGCTTTAGCTATAATTCGCGAGTTGTTGCTAGAATGAAGGTACCGACTATAATAAACTTAAGCGTCATGGTAAATATAGTTTTGAACTATTTATTGATTTATGGCGTAGGTGCTTTTCCACGCCTTGGTGTATCAGGAGCAGCTTTTGCAACTTTGATAGCGAGGGATTTGAGCTTCAGCACTAGTTATATACTTGCCAGTGATAAACACATCCATTCCATGCGGCTCTTTAAGGAATTATCAGCATTGGTTATACAATAGAGTTGTCAAAACAGGACTGCCGTGGTATTTAGCTGAAAGTGGTTGGTCAACAGGGCTTACGCTTGTATTTGCAACATATGGAATTATAGGCCCTTCAGCACTTGCAATAATACAGGTTGCAAGTCCTCGACGAGCACGATTTTCCAAAGCGTAGTGTTTGGTAATGGTGCATCAGTGGCTATAGGTGAGACTCTTTGGAATAGAAAGTTTGAGCTTGCTAGTATGCAAACAAGACAATAAAGATAGCTTTAGTTATGATAGCTTGTATGGTAGCAGGAATTATACTATGATAAAGCCTATCAGCAATATATACTTCAGTCCGTAGACGACTGAGCTTCTTGGAAAGGTTTTGCAGTACTACATTAATTCCAGAATGCCATCGTATTTTCCAGTGTGGGATATTGCGAGCAGGTGGGGACACGCTGTTTTGTATGGTGATTGAGCTACGAGCAACTGAGTCATAGAACTTGCCATGCATACAGCTGTAGTATTCTTGAAGTGGCCACTTCAGGCAGCTGCTAGCGTCGCTTGGAAATGATATCGATGTCGACTATTTAGATATAAGGAGCAAGTGGCAAAAGAAAGTGATTTGATTATGAGGATTAATGCAGGTATATTTGGACCAGCGCGACTACAAAGGTTTGCAAGGAGGCTGCAGACAAGGCCTATGAGGTAATGACTGAGGGATACGGAAACTCTTCACTCAGTCTCGGGAACATGCAGCCAAGGAACTTAAGAATGCGAGAAACGCGATTTTTGGACCGATTTGGCGGTGGAAATAAGTCTCAGCTCATATTCATCAAGCGGTACCGAAAGCGATAATATGGCGATAATAGGCACCTTTTAATAGGCTTAGCGTAGGGGCTGATGAGATTATTACAACTCAGGGTTGAACATCCAGCAGTACTGAAGCCTGCTATTTAGAAAAAGCAGGCGCAAGGGTTAAAAGTGTCGATTCGGTGTAAGATAAATCTAGATGAGCTCAGGTCTGAAAATCAGCGAGAAGACCTTTGATTTCTGTTATGAATGTTAATAATGAGACATCATCATGCCTACATCAAAGATTGCAGAACTTAAGAAGCAATTTTGCACACGACGTGTTCGCATTTGGAAAGCTTAGAATGGATAACGCAGATTTGATTAGCATCCAGTTCTCATAAAGATAAATGGTCCCAAAGTGTACCGAGCTCAGTATGCTAAAAGCGTAGAATTCCTTTCACCTATTCGCACGGTGGTGGACAGGAAAAGGGATATGATCCGTACGGAAAAATCTTTCCAGGAATAGCAGCCTTTGGAGTTGCAACGAGAAGGTATGCAAATCTAGATGAAAGAATCTAAGAAAATCGAAGAATTTGATGGCTATTTCAGAAAGGGAATAGAAGAGGAACTAGAAGATACTAGATTCAATAGCCCAGTAGATGCTTGCCCATCAGTTCTTAATGTATCTATTCTTGGTACTAGAGCTGAAGTTATACTCATAGGCTTGAGCAGGATGGAACAATGGTTTCGACTGGTTCTGCTTGTTCATCAGGTAAGAAGGGCGATAGCCACGTTCTAAAAGCTATGGGACTTAGCCACAAAGATATTGAAGGTGCAATCAGATTCAGCTTTGTGCAGATAATACAATAGAAGAGCTAGACTATGTGCTAGCAAATTGAAGGATGCAGTTACTGCATTTAGAAAGCTAGGTAGCTTTTAGATAGAGTTTCTGAAAGGAAGTATAAAATGAACGAAGAAAAGATTTTTGATAGTGAGATGCGGTGAGGTTGCCCTTTAAGGGAATGAACAAGCCGTATTTTGAAAAGAATGCCGCGGAGAGAATTCATAAGAGACTAAAGGCTGCCGGATATGGCAAGGCAAGCGTAAAAAGACACGAGGGCCTAATCTTTGTTAGATTTGATAGAGAATGATACAGCAGCTTGGTTGGCGAGATATCAAAGGTATTTGGCGTTGCTTCAATAAGCCCTGCGGTAGAATCTGAGTCAACATGGAAGCTATCGGTACAGAGGCTGTAAGCTTTATGGAAAAACTATGTGAGAGAGGTGCGTAAGAACTTTCAAAAGTTGAGCAAAGAGAGCGGACAAGCAGTTCCCTATTAAATCTCCTGATATTGCAAGGCAGATAGGTGGATATAGAGCTAAAAGGACTTTAAGGTTCTAAAGGTAGATGTTCATAACCCGGATGTTAGGCTCTTTGTTGATGTAAAGACATGATAGATTCTTATATATAGCGGATAAGATTGCAGGATTTGGAGGCCTTCCTCTAGGAACTCAACGGTAAGGGACTGTTCTCTTTCTGGTGAAACAGATTCGCCAGTTGCAGCTTGATGATGGCAAAGCGCGGAATGATGATTGAAGCGGTCTCACTTCCACTCATATCCGTGCACACATCGCCTAGGGCACAGGAGAAGGTAGATGATCTAGCAAAGATAGTCGCTTCATACTGTGGAAGCTTCTAAGATGCATGTTATAAATATTTTTACCTATACAGGAGCAGATAGTTAAAAACTGTCCGAAGCTGAGACCACAATACATGTAAGACGATTCATGATGAGAATTGCAGAGAAGATTGCAGAGAGAAATTCTGCGATGATGTTGATTACAGGCGAAAATCTAGGACAGGTGGCAAGTCAAACTGCAGAAGCTCTTTAGTTGTAACGGATAACGTGTTAATGTCCCGTTATGAGACCTTTGATAGCTCATGGATAAGATAGATACTATCGCTAAGGCTCAGGAGATTGGTACGTTTGAGACTTCCACAGAGCCATACGAGGATTGCTGTACAGCATTTTTGCCAAAGCATCCTACAACAAAACCACAGCTAGACAAGATAGAAATATCAGACTCAAAGCTTGATATCAATGCGCTTTGTTGAAAGTGCAATAGCTGAAGAGGAAATAATTCACATAAGAGACATAGACCAAAAGTGAACCCTAAACTGTTCACTTATCGAAAGTCACTCTAGATATTGACAAATTCTTATCATATAATGGTCAAAAGGACTTGCAAAAAGTGAAAAAGGTGCTTTACCATATTTGTATGCTGTTATTTTTATAACAAGGTGTACAGCTTTATTGGTCATTGGCTTTTTCTCTAAAATGTCAAGAAGAATCGTTATAATTTTTATACAGGCAATTACATGAACTTTCAACTGACGAAGGAACAGGAATTCGCACAGAAAATGGTGAGAGAATTCGCTAAAAACAGAAGTTGAACCTTTAGCTGCTGAACGATCAGGAGCACTGCTTTCCGGTAGAAACTGTAGAGAAGATGGCTAGCATAGTTTGCTAGCATTCCTTTCCCAACAAAGTACGGCGGAATGGTGGAGACGAGGTGTCCTACTCAATTACAGCATCTGAGCTAGCAAAGGTTGCTGCATCAACCTCAGTGTATCGTATCTGCATACACATCACTATGTCTGGCCAATTTATAAGTATGGTACAGAGGATCAGAAGATGAAGCATCTTCAGAGCTACTATCTCGTAAGAAGCTAGGAGCTTGGGTCTTACAGAGCCAAACGCAGGTACAGATGCATCAGGACAGCAGACAAGAGCTGAGCTTGACGGTGACGAGTGGGTACTAAACGGAGCTATGCTCATCACAAATGGTGGATATGCAGAGGTATTCGTAGTTATGGCTATGACAGATAAGTCAAAGGGTAACCACGGAATAAGCGCATTCATCGTAGAGAAGAACGATCCAGGATTCTCAAATCGGTAAGACTGAGGACAAGATGGGTATCTGTGCTTCTTCAACAACAGAGCTTATTTTTCCGAACTGCCGCATTCCTAAGGACAGACTCCTTGGTGGACTTGGCAAGGGATTTAAGGTTGCTATGCAGACTCTTGACGGTGGACGTATCGGTATTGCTTCACAGGCCTCGGAATTGCAGAGGGTGCTCTAGAAGCAACGATTGAAATACATGAAGCAGAGAGAGCTAGTTCGGCAAGAAGCTTGCTCCAGATGCAGGCACTTCAGTTCGTAGTAGCTCGATCTGCTACAAAGGTAGAAGCTGCAAAGCTATTAGTTTTGAAATCAGCATTCTGTGAGGATGCAGGCCTCACCTTACGGTGTTCCAGCTGCAATGGCTAAGCTTTATTTGCTGCAGAAACAGCTATGGAAGTAACTACAAAGTGCGTACAGCTACACGGCGGTTACGGATACACCAAGGATTACCCAGTAGAGAGAATGATGCGTGACGCTAAGATCACTCGAGATCTATGAAGGAACTTGAAGTTCAGAGAATGGTTGTTGCAGCATCGCTTCTACGCTAATAGGATAAGGAGGATATGAAGTAATGGCATTTAAAAATTGTTGTTTGCGCAAAAACAAGTTCCAGATACAAACGAAATCAGATCAATCCTGAAACAGTGATCATTGATTAGAGACGGTGTACCCTAGCATCCTAAATCCAGACGATGCTAACGCACTAGAAGAAGCGCTAAGAATTAAAGATACAGACCCAGAAAACATCAAGGTTACAGTTGTAAGCATGGGACCTCCACAGGCTCAGGAAATGCTTTTCGAGTGTATCGCATGGGTGCTGACGATGCAGTTCTACTATCAGATAGAGCAGTTGGTGGTTCAGATACATGGGCACATCAAACGCTATCACAGCTGCAATCGAGAAGATTGCGAATTCGACATCGATCATCGGTGGAAGACAGGCTATCGACGGAGATACAGCTCAGGGTTGGACCTCAGATTGCTGAGAAGCTAAACCTTCCAGGCAACATATGTTCAGAAATGCGAAATGAGTGCTGACAGAACAAAGGTTACAGTACAGAGACAGCTAGAAGACGGTTACGAAGTAATCGAAGTTCCAATTCCATGCATGCTAACATGCACAAAGGAGCTAAACACTCCAAGATACATGAACATTGCAGGAATCTTCTGCCGCAGAAGGACATCAAGGTTTGAGTGCAGCTGATTGTAGAAGTTGACCTATCAACAGTAGGTCTAAAAGGCTTCCCCAACAAACGTTTTCCGTTCATTCACACCTAAGCCAAAGGGAAAAGGAACAATGCTTGAGGGAGATTCTGAGAAGGAAGTTGCTCAGAAGCTAATCGTTGCTTTGAAGAAGAAGCACATCATTTAAGGAGTGATATGAACATGTCAGAAGTAAATTTTGCTGAATACAAAATATGTATGGGTATTCGCTGAACAGCGTGACGGCAAGCCCGCGAACGTTGCCCCTCGAGTTGATTGGTGAAGGACACAGACTATCAAGAGATATCAGCGCTGATTCAAAGGTAGCTGCCTATTGGTAGGTGACAAGGTTGAGCATCTTGCTCAGGAATGCTCGAACATGGCGCAGACCTTGATACATCATCGAAGACCCACTACTAAAGAACTACACAACAGATGCTTACACAAAGGTAATCACTGCTGCTCTTCGTGAATATAAGCCAGCATCATCATGTACGGTGCTACACACATCGGACGACCTAGCTCCTCGTGTAGCTGGTCGTGCAAACGTTGGTCTAACAGCGACTGTACTCACCTTGATATCAGAGTTGATAAGTACATCGACTTCACATCAAAGAATACAACACTTAACACTCATCACTAGATCCTAACTGATCCAGTATACAAAGCCAAGATGACTCGTCCTGCTTTTTGGTGGTAACCTAATGGCTACTATCGTCAGCCCCTAGCATCAAGACCTCAGATGTCAACTGTAAGACCTGGCGTTATGTCAAAGCTAGAGAGAAAACCTGGAGCTACAGGCGAAATCATCAAGTGCAATGTTGAACTTGATGCTTCAGATATCAGAACAAAGATTGTCGATATCGTTAAGTCAGCTAAGGAAATGGTATCACTAACAGATGCTGATATCATCTGCTCAGGCGGAAGAGGACTTGGCGATGCTAAGGGATTTGAACTTATCCGAAGCTAGCTGATAAGGTTGGTGGTGTTGTAGGTTCATCACGCTGCTGTAGATTCAGGTTGGATCGATCACAGCCACCAGGTTGGACAGACAGGTACAACAGTTAAGCCACAGATCTACTTCGCTTGCGGTATCTCAGGTGCTATCCAGCATCTAGCAGGTATGCAGGATTCAGACATCATCATCGCTATCAATAAGGATGCTGATGCTCCTATCTTCGAAGTTGCAGACTACGGAATCGTTGGAGACCTATATCAGGTAATTCCACAGATTATCGAAGAGTGGGACAACGCTGAAGCTCTTGCAGACGCAGTAGCTGAATAATCTATGGATTATAACTAAGCCTGACTCAGAAGTCGCTACATTTGTAGCGACTTCTGTTGTTTGACTAGGGCTTGTGATACTATATCATTTATAACGGAGGATTAAATGGATATCATTGAGACAAGAAGGATATATTTTCAAGGTACTGATGATTGGAATCCCAGTAGTACTCCAAAATCTGATTAGTATAAGTCTTAATTTGCTAGATACGATAATGATTGGAAGGCTCGGTGAGAACGAGGTAGCAGCAGTAGGTGCAGCAAATCAAGTTTACTTTGTTTTTGACAGTTACGATGTTCGGGCTTTTTAGCGGAGCAGCTGTATTTACTGCAGCAGTACTGGGGAGCAAAGAATCTAGATGGCGTGCATAAGATGGTCGGAATTGACTACTTTGTTGGAGCCTTGCTTTGCTGTAGCTTGTAAGTCTTGCAAGCTATATTTTTGCGCCATATATAATAAATGTATTTTCATCTAGTCCTAAGGTAATAGAGATAGGAGCAAGGTACCTTAGAATAGTATGCATTTCATACTTATTTGGGACAATATCGATGGCCATTTCATATAACTGCAGAGCTGTCCAAAAATCTCAAGTTTCCAACATTTATAAGCTTTATTGCGTTTTTATGAACGCAAGTCTTAACTATATTTTGATATTTGGTAAGCTTGGTCTTCCGGCTCTAGGAGTTGAAGGCGCAGCTATTGCAACACTTATAGCAAGGGTCTTTGAATTTACTGTTCTTTTGGCATACTTGATTTTTCGACAAGGCACATCCTTTACATGCGAGCATAGGAAATTTATTTTCTTTTGATAAGGCTCTTTTCTTTAGGGTTATGGAGAACAGCTCTTCCCGTTGTTGCAACTGAGGGAAGCTGGGCAATGTCATTTGCACTAATTTTGGCTGCCTACGGAAAACTAGGAACTTCAGCACTTGCAGTAGCTCAGGTTGCAAATGTAATTGCAGTGTTTTGCAATCGCTATATTTTTGGACTTGGAAACCGACTGCTGTGATAATTGGAGAGGGTCTTGGACAGAGAAATAAGGAAAAGGCTCAGTATTTTGAAGGCTTTCACTTCTACAACAATAGTGTTTAATATTGTAATAACTGCCTTTCTGATTTTGATAAGTAGTCGTATAGCAAGTATATATGCCTTCAATGCTGAAAACCATATCTTTTGATTAAGACAATTATAGTTGAAGCGATTTTTGATTACGCCAAAGATGACTGCATATATGTTTATTGTTGGCATTCTGAGAGCGGGTGGAGATACAGTTTTCGCATGAAGATAGAGATGTTCTGTAATCTCCTAACAAGCCTTCCGCTAGCTTATATAAGTGTAATGGCCTTTCATGTTAGTCTTCCTGTTGCTTTAATTTTCGTAGACTTAGGTGATGTAATTCGAATACTAGTTTGTTATCCAAGGTATAAGAGCCGTAAATGGATTAATATTTTGACATAGGCTGTAATATGGTTTTTGTATATAAATAGAGTTAACGGAGGTAAGTGGTTGAGATATATACTTTTTACTCGCGGTGTAAATGTGGGTGGGAAGAATAAGGTTTCCATGAGTGAATTGAAAAACATGTTGCTTACATCAGGTTTTGAAGATATTGATTCATATATCAACAGTGGAAATTTGTTCTTTATGAGTTATTTGAATCAAGAAAGCTGCGCATTAAAGGTAAGACAAGTTTTAGATAATAATTATAACTTTAATATACCTTTTGCTCTAATAACAAAAGAAGAGTATTTAGAAGATAGGGCTGACTTACCTGATTGGTGGCATGAAGAACTTGCCGAAAGGATGTTTTGTTCTTTTTCACATGATATAGATAAATCAAAGATTATTAGCTTCTATAGATAAAAGCAGTATTTCATAGTGAAAGCAGTTCATGTAGGAAAGCATGCGATATTTTTGCGAGTAAAATTTGATGAGGCAGAATACATGAAAACTACCACCACAAAAGGCTAATCAGCAGGATTTCTACAAGGTAATTACAATACGAAATGGGAATACATTTGAAAAATAGCAGAGTTTATTTAAAGTTTATAATTTAATATAATGTTTATAACAAAGTAAAGGAGATTTAAATGTATATTAAGACCAACAAATACCAAGATATTGAATATGAAAAAGGTGAAGAAATTTTTCTAGCACCAGAGGAATTTGAGGTTCATTTTACTTTGATGTTGAGGAAGATTTGACTTTAGATGATGAGGTTATGAAAAATGTAGCCGAGGCTTTTAGATGAAGTCGATGCATTTGTAACATCAGCAAAAGCCTTTTTAAAAAGAGACTCTCATGCGATGGGAAAACGATTATCATAGCTAACAGTATCATATTTCATGGAATATCATAGAGATGAGATGGATGAGGATACTCTATCAGAGATATTTTCCGTCAAGTGATATAGACACAATGACATTTTGCAGAGATGGTAGAATATTTAGAAGTCGTTCGTTTTGGAAGTATTATTGATAATAAAACAGAGGAACAGGCTTTTATTATGGATTTAAGTTTTGATCCTGATTTGACAGATGAACTTATGGTTATTTATTTCAATCTAGATAAACAGCCATACTATGTAGCTCATGAAAGTTAATTCACTTATAATTAATCATACAGCATTTAAAAGACAGTAGATCTGTAGATTTTTCTGTCTTTTTCTTTTATTTAAAAATGAAGGGATCGTTCAATGTTATAATTATCTTTTTATACTATTTTCAAGTTCAAAGTATAGCTTTATGTCACTTGGCTGCGCCGGGATCCCTTTTTCCCAATACATGTTTCCGTAATAAAGCTTCACTGCCCAATAGTAAGGATATTCATGGCTTAGTAATACGGCTTCTATTGCATTTGAAACAGGTTTTGCAAGATGAGATTGAGATACAGTTTCAGATGCAATTTCGTATGAGATACCTACATAATGAGACAATAGGTGTTTAATCAATTCACAGAAGCTATACTGATTAAAGACTATTCTATTACCACCATCTTTAAAGACAATGCCATCTTTTAACATAAGTTAATACCTCCAAAATCGCTGAGATGTTTGACGAGCTTTTGAATCGGAAGGCCGACTATATTTTCATAGCTTCCGCTTATTGATTCTATATACTTTCCAAAAGCTCCCTGAATAGCGTATGAGCCTGCTTTATCATATGGCTCATCGCTTTGTATATATTCTTCAATCTGGGCCTCAGAAAGGCGTTTTACAGTCACATTTGACTTGTCGTAGAATACATCAAAGCGCTCTGAACTCGCATCGTAGATGGCAACTCCAGTGTAGACGCTGTGGGTTCTTCCAGAAATTGATTCTATCATCTTGCGTGCGTCATCCTTGCTATCAGGTTTTCCTAGAACCTTATCACAATATACGACAGTATCTGCACTGATAATAAGGCTGTTTTTGTCTATATCATTATGCTCAAAAGGCAGTACTGGCATTTCTTTAGGGCAAGAAACATTACAAGATCCTTTGCAGAGGAGATTCCGCTCGTATTTTCATCTGCATTAGTAGGAAGTATATCAAAGCTTGGAACTAGCTTTGATAGAAGCTCGACTCTTCGAGGAGAAGCCGATGCAAGTATGATTCTTTTATTAGCTTGCTCGATTTTTCATTTGTTCTCCATATAAAAGGAATTTATCTGTGTATCATATTATTATATATCATAGCTGGCGTTTGGGGAATGATTTACATCATTTTGCATTTGTGATATAATGACTTATCGCTTTGGAGGAGTTAAATATGAGCAGAATGGACAAGAAAAGGCGACAGAAAGAAGCCGCTGCAGTTACAGATATTGCAGGCAAGGTTAAGAAAAAGGTCGTCTCAAAGCTTTTTACCATAAGATAATAATAGTAATTTTGATAATCGCTATGATCGTAGTCGGAGTAGGTTACGGTTATATATATAGTAAAGCTGAACAAGATTAAGAGATAAGGTCGAGAACTATACAGATAAGGAACTATCGTGCGTTGATGTTGATGGATAGTAAACATCCTTCTAATTGGTATAGATTCAAGAGACATATCTGATTATAAGGATGCGAGAGCTGATGCTATAATCATAGCAAGTATAGAGGAAAAACAGGTAAGGTTTACCTGACATCTATCTACAGAGACACTTATTTGAAGCTAGGGTGATGAAAACTATTATGATAAGATAAATCACGCTTTTTGCAAATGGTGGTCCTAAGGAGATGATGAAGACCGTTAATCAGGCGCTAGATTTGAATATCAAGAAGTATGTATTGTTCAATTTTAAGGCAGTTTCAGATGTTGTCGAGGAAGTCGATGGTATAAATATCGATGTTAAGGACTATGAGATAGATGAGCTGAATAAGTATACGTATGAGACTGCACTAATTATCGGAACTGAGAATTACAACATGGTTAGCGAGGCAGGACCTCAGAAGCTGACAGGACCTCAGGCTGTTGCCTACGGAAGAATCCGTAAGGGTGTAGGCGACGACTTTAAGAGAACTGAGCGAATGAGAACTGTTATCAAGAAGCTTTTGACTAAGGTTAAGAAGCAGAGCTTCCTCAAGATAGATAACCTCATCGATGCAACCATGCCACAGATTAGAACAAACCTCAGCAACTCAGATATTCTAACCTTTGGATATAAGCTAAAGGACTTTAACATTAAGGGTAGCAAGGGATTCCCATATACAATAACCACGGGATATCTAAATGGCGCTGCATATGTATTCCCGGCAGACCTTGAGAATGATGTAATAGAGCTGCATAAGAAGGTGTTTAAGAATAAGAAGTATAAGCCAAGTAAGAGCGTTCTTGAGATAAGTGCGCAGATTGCAAATGATGCTGGATTATCGTCAGGACAGTCTGTTGTTGATCCGAATGCTGTTATTAACAATCCGACAAATAATACGGATATTCTTGAACCTGAATCCAATAATTCACAGCAGACACGAACAATTATTCGCAAAAATAGTGGAGAAAACCAAAGCGGAAATCAGAGTGAAACGAGCAGAACACGCAGCCACAGCAGCTGATCCAAATCAAGGACAGACTCAGCCAGTGCAACCAGTGCAGCCAGTTCAGCCGGTACAGCCGGTACAGCCAACTAATCCATAAAGGCATGATAAAAGAGATTAGGGAGAAAAACCCTAATCTCTTTTTATAAGCTTATATAGTTTACTGTCTTGCTCTATATTCTTGTATGATTTTGACACCACTGCTAGTGCCTCAGTCTATCTGCACCAGCATCTATTAGAGCAAGGGCAAAGTCTAGGTCTCTAATTCCGCCGAGGCTTTAATCTTTAGGTTCTTGCCTAAACGCAAGATGGTTTCCTTGATTATTTCTATGTCGTGTATATTTGCGCCTCTTGTTGAAAAACCAGTTGATGTCTTTATAAAGTCTGCGTTATTTTCGCAACAGATTTCGCTGACTTTGATGATTTCATCTTCTGTAAGTAGGGCAGTTTCAATGATAACCTTGAGTATAGCAGATTTTTCGTGGCATGCTTTTTGCAAGTATGTAAATTCTCTTTACTTACATAATCGTAGTTACTAGCCTTTAATTCGCCGATATTTATGACCATATCGATTTCGGATGCGCCATTTTCTATGGCTTCTATACATTCTGCAAGCTTATTGTTACTAGTGGTCATTCCTAGAGGAAAAGCCTACTACTGTAGCAATCTTTACATTACTGCCTTCAAGTGACTGTTTTTGCTAGGCTTATATAGCAAGGATTTACACATACGCAGTAGAAATCATATTTTTGGCTCGATCGCACAGTTCGCTGACTTTGATGCTTGTTGCATCAGCAGAAAGGATGAGTGCGATCGATATATTCGTTTAAATTCATATTTAACTCCTAAACAATTACTCGTTTTTGATTTATTATAACATGTTTTAGGGTATCCACTGATATATAATTTGGCACATGATGTATGTGCTAGATGTAGATTTGGAGTGATTACTATGGAAATAGAATTGAAATACAGACTTAACGATGCGTCAGAGGCTGAAGCCATATTTAGCGACGCAAGGATATTTGCTATGACAGATCCTGCATCAGAGAAGACTATCAAGATGCATGCTGCTTACTTTGATACCGAAGATGCTAGCCTTAGTTCAAAAGGAATAGTATTTAGGGTCAGGGAAGAGGGTGATAAGCTAATGGCTACGCTCAAGTGGGACGGGAGTGAGTATAGATGGACTTCACGCACGTGAGGAGATAAATGTACCACTTAGTGATAGAGGACATTTTGACAATCCAAATATCTGCGTATTTTTCGGAAAGCGATATTTATGAGAAAGCTGAGTCTGCGGTCCTAGGTAAGGAACTTGTTTTTGATGATGGAAATGAGCTTTGTGAGAAGGGCTGTGAGACTGGATACGGGTACAGGAATTTTTGAGCTTTCTGTAGATAATGGAAATATAAGCTGCAGGGGACAAAACTAAGCAAATTAATGAATTAGAAATAGAACTTTTTCGGGTTCAAACGATGAACTTAAGGAATTAGGGGAATATATATCAAATAAATTCAAAAATTTCACCAGAAAAATCATAGTAAATTCAAGCAAGGCTTGGATTTAGTCGACAAAAATAGGGTATAATTGAGTGAAATGGCTTATAAACCTTTACTTTATGGCGCATAAATGATAAAAATAAAATGCTAAATTAGTTAAATATTATAAGATAATAATGATGGTAATATTGGAGGACGCACTTAAAATGAAAGCAACATTAATTTCAAAGGAAAAACAACAGAGCAAAATTCACTATGGACTTCACAGCAGAGGAATTTGAAGCAGCTGTTGTAAAAGCATATCAGGATAGCAAGGATAAGTTCAATATCGATGGATTTAGAAAGGGTAAGGCTCCACGTAGCATTATCGAAAAGCACTTTGGAGGGAGTATTCTTTGAGGATGCAATCAACAACCTATTCCAGACAGCTTATCCAGAAGCACTTAATGAGCTTGACCCTAGAGGTAATCGATTCACCACAGGCTGATTTCAGCGAGATTGGTAAGGCAAGCCTCAACAGTTACAATCGATGCTGCTGTTTATCCAGTAGTTGAGGTTAAGGACTACAAGGGAATTGAAGTAGAACAGGTTGACCCTGAGGTTACAGAAGAGGACGTTGACAGAGATATCGAAGCTATGCGTAAGAGAAACTCACGTATGGTTGTAGCAGATAGACCCTGTTGAGAATGGAGATACAGTAATTCTTGACTACGCTGGATTCGTTGGTGATGAGCAGTTCCAGGGAGGGAAACAGCTGAGAACCAGGAGCTAAAGATTGGATCGGGAATGTTCATTCCAGGATTTGAAGAGCAGCTAATTGGTGTTAAGGCTGGAGAATCTAAGGATGTAGTTGTTACATTCCCTGAAGAGTATCAGGCTAAGGAGCTTGCTGGTAAGGAAGCAACATTCAAGTGCACAGTTCACGAAGTTAAGTTTGAGGAGCTACCAGAGCTTGATGATGAATTTTGCTAAGGATGTAAGCGAGTTTGATACACTTGCTGAGCTTAGAGATGATGCAAGAGCAAGAATCCTAGAGTCAGTTAAGCTACAGTGCGAGAACGAAGCTAAGGATAAGGTAATCGCTCAGGTATATGAGAACAACAAGATTGAGGCTCCTGCAACAATGGTAGCTGACGAGATGGATAGAATGATTCAGGAACTTGAGCAGCAGATGAGATATCAGGGACTAAACATCCAGCAGTACCTACAGTTCACAGGTTCAACTCTAGATGATTTCCGTAATGAGATTAAGCCAGAGGCAGAGAAGCGTGTTGCTACAAGAATAGTTCTAAGATCCATCGGAGACGTTGAGAATGTAGAAGTTACAGACGAGTGATCTAGATAAAGAGCTACAGAGAATGTCTGAAGCATACAACACAGATCCAGAGAACATCAAGAAGATGCTTGGAGAAGAAAATCTAGCATTCTTCCGTAAGGACATCGCTTTGACAAAGGTTATGGATATGCTTTACAACGAAGCTAAGATCACTTTGGTTAAGGCAAAAAGACCTTGAGGCAAAGAAGGCTGAGAGAAGTCCGAAGAAGGAAAGGATAAATAAGAATGGCAATGATACCTTATGTTATTGAACAGACAAGTAGAGGCGAGAGAAGCGCACGATATATACTCAAGAATGCTAAGGACAGAATCATCTTTCTCGGAGACGAGATAGACGATCATGTTGCTAACCTTGTAGTAGCACAACTACTCTTTCTCGATGCTGAAGATAGCGAAAAGGATATCAACCTTTATATTAACTCGCCAGGTGGTTCAGTCACAGCAGGACTTGCTATACTCGATACCATGAACTATATTAAGGCAGATGTTTCAACAATTTGTGTTGGGCTAGCTGCAAGTATGGGAGCTGTACTTCTTTCTTCAGGAGCAAAGGGAAAGCGTTTCGCCCTTCCAAATGCAGAGATTATGATACACCAACCTCTTGGAGGAGCCAGAGGTCAGGCAAGCGATATCAGAATCCATGCGGATTGGATAACTAAGACCAAGACTAAGCTAAATAATATTCTGAGCGAAAACACAGGTCAGAGCTTCGATAAAGTAGAAGAAGACACAGATAGGGATAATTTTATGACCGCTGATGAGGCAAAAGCAATACGGCCTTGTTGATGAGGTTATAAGGAGATAGTAAGGAACAAAAGATGACAGAGAAAACGAACAGAATGGCGAATTGCATTGCTCTGTTCTGTGGAAAGCCACAGAGCGAAGTAAGGCGCTTAGTAGCAGGACCAGGAGTATACATTTGTGATGAGTGTATACAAATGTGTTCGGAATTGATAGATGAAATGCCAATGGAAGATGTCTTCGGTGGAGATTCAAATATATCTTTTGATGAGCTTCCAAAGCCAAAGGAGATTTTTGAGTATCTATCGGATTACGTAGTTGGTCAGGATAGAGCAAAGAAGACACTTTCCGTTGCAGTTTATAATCACTATAAGAGAATCAATGCGCTTGGAAAGGCAGATGATTCGGAGGTAGAGCTACAGAAGAGCAACATCGTTATGATTGGACCTACGGGTTCTGGTAAGACTTTGATTGCTCAGTCTCTTGCAAAGGTATTAGATGTTCCATTTGCAATTGCAGACGCTACGGCGCTAACAGAGGCAGGCTATGTAGGAGAGGATGTTGAGAATATTCTACTGAGACTTCTTCAGGCAGCTGATTACGATACAAAGAAAGCCGAAAGAGGCATTATATATATAGATGAGATTGATAAAATCGCCGAAAATCGGACAATCCATCTATTACAAGGGATGTAAGCGGAGAAGGGGTGCAGCAGGCACTTTTAAAAGATTTTTAGAGGGCACAGTTGCAAATATTCCTCCACAGGAGGCCGTAAACATCCACACCAAGAGTTTATACAGCTCGATACAACAAATATACTGTTTATATGTGGCGGAGCCTTTGATGGACTTAATGCAATGATTCAGAGAAGACTTGGCGAGAAAGTTATAGGTTTTAATTCTGGAGAAAAGGGAGTTGAGGTAGAAACCGAAAAGGCACTTGTACATCTTGAGCTAGAGGATTTACTGAAGTTTGGTCTAATTCAGAATTCATTGGTAGACTTCCTGTTATAGTTACTCTTGATGAGCTTGATGTAGATGCTCTCAAGATGATTATGACAGAGCCTAAGAATGCGCTTGTTAAACAGTACGAGAAGCTATTTGAGCTCGATGGCGTCGAGTTAGAGATGACGGATGATGCAATAGACGCTATTGCACACAAGGCGATAGAGAGAAAGACGGGAGCGCGTGGCCTTAGAAGTATCTTTGAGAAGATAATGAATGAGGTTATGTATGAGATTCCGTCACGCGAAAATGTATCAAAATGTATAGTTACAGAGGAAACTGTCAATAATGGTAATGAGCCTAAGCTGATAGAAATGATTGACTAAAATCTCGTAAAATTCCAGGCGACTTATTTGTCGCCTGATTTATTAGAAAGGAGAATTTTATGGAAGACAAGAAAAACACTGCAGCAGAGACCTTTGCTGAAAATATAGATACATATGAAAACGATAATGATGTGATAATGGATTTGGAAGAAGATGAGGTTGAGAAAGTATATCCTTGCATTCCTCTTAGAGGAGTTTCAATCTTCCCAAATACAGTTATTCACTTTGACATAGGTAGAGAAAAATCAATAAGAGCATTGGAAAAGGCTATGGCGGGAGACAGAATGATGTTCGTGTCATCTCAGAAGGATGATAATGTTTTGATTCCTACTTTTTCTGATGTTTACGATATGGGCTGTATAGTTAAGGTTAAGCAGATGCTTACGATCAACGGCGATGCTGTCAGAGTGCTCGTTAGCGGAGTTTGCAGAGCAAAGCTAAGTAGAGTGGTTAGTGAGGATGTTTTTAATGTCCTGCACAGTATTTGAGCTCCCGAGGAGGTTGATCCTGATGTACTCAATGTTGAGGAAAAAGGCACACCTTAGAATCCTAACTGAGAAGTTCATCGAGTACGCTGCTCTCTCAGAGCGACTTAACGAGGAATCAATTGATAAAGTGCTTTCAGAAACAAATCCATCAGCACTAGTTGATAATATAGCTAATGAGCTTGTTCTTCCTATTGCAAAGAAACAGCGCATACTTGAGGCTACACCTTTTGTACACCGCCTTGAGGTTTTGCTTGCTATCGTAAGTGAGGAAATCGAGATTGCTGCTGTTGAGAAGGAGCTTGCTCGTAAAGTTAAGGAAAATGTCGATAAGAATCAGAAGGACTACTTCCTTAAGGAAAGAATGAAGGTCATTCAGGAAGAGCTTAGCGAAGAAGAAAAACGCAATAGAAGAGGCTGATGAATGGCTAAAGAAAACTAGATGAACTCAAACTTGATGAGAAGATAGATGCTAAGGTTCGCAAGGAAATCAAACGATTTACAAAGATGGCACCATCATCTGCTGAGAGTGCTGTTATTAGAAACTATGTTGAGACAATTATTGAGCTTCCTTGGGATAAGGCATCTAAGGTTAACATTAACATAGCAAAGGCCGAAAAAGACACTTGAGCAGGATCACTACGGACTGAAATCTGTTAAGGAGAGGGGTGCTAGAGTATCTTGCAGTAATTCATTTATCAAAAGGAATCAAAGGTCCTATCCTTTGCCTAGTAGGTCCTCCAGGAACAGGAAAGACATCAATTGCAAGATCGATTGCTAAGGCTACGGGCAGAGAATTTATTCGTATGTCACTCGGCGGAGTTAGAGATGAAGCTGAGATTCGTGGACATAGACGTACATATATTGGTGCAATTCCAGGAAGAATTATCACAAGTATCAAAGATAGCGGTGTTAATAATCCATTATTCCTCTTTGATGAAATCGATAAGCTAGGTGCGGATTATAAGGGTGATCCTTCGTCAGCACTTCTAGAGGTTCTTGATCCAGAGCAGAATAAGACATTTACAGACCACTTTCTAGACATACCTTTTGATTTATCAAAGGTGCTATTCGTAACTACAGCTAATTCGCTAGACACAATTCCAAGACCTCTATTAGACCGTATGGAGGTTATCCAGGTAAGCGGATATACTGAGGAAGAGAAGCTAAAAATCTCTGAGAAATACCTAATTCCTAAGCAAGAAAAGGAACATGGCCTACGTAGAAATAGCTTAAATATCTCAGAGAAGGCTATCAGAGATATAATAAATTACTATACAAGAGAGTCTGGTGTAAGAAACCTAGAGAGAAGAATTGCAGATGTTTGCCGTAAGGCAGCTATGCAGACAGTAACTCGCGGAAAGAAGACATACTCAGTAACTCCAAGAAACCTTGATAAGTATCTCGGACAGAGAAAGTTTAGATACGATATTATCGAAGGAGCTGGAGAAATCGGTGTAGTTAACGGTATGGCATGGACAGCTGTAGGGTGGCGAGACGCTATCGATAGAGACTTTGATTCTCGATGGAACAGGTAAGATTTCTTTGACTGGTAAACTTGGAGATGTAATGCAGGAATCTGCAAAGACAGGGCTTAGCTATATCAGATCAATTGCAAAGGAATTTGATATTGAGGATGACTTCTATAAGAACAAAAGATATTCACATTCACGTTCAGAGGGCGCTGTGCCAAAGGATGGACCATCAGCAGGTGTAACTATGTTTACATCAGTTGTGTCAGCTTTGACAAAAGGTGCCTGTACGCAAGGATGTTGCAATGACAGGTGAGATTACACTGACAGGAAAAGGTTCTTCCTGTTGGAGGAATCAAAGAGAGGTTCTAGCTGCTTATAGAGCGGGAATAAGAACTATTTTGCTTCCTAAGGACAATGTAAAGGATCTTGAGGAAATACCACAGTCAGTGAGAAAGAACCTCAAGGTTGTAGGACTAGAATATGCTAAGGAAGCCTTACCGGAGGCGTTAGAAAAATAATGAGAATTATCAGGTCAGAATTGGAAGCGGTCGCAGTAAGACCAAATCAGTATCAGATGCAAGTCTTGATGAAATAGCATTTTGTAGGGGCGCTCAAATGAGGAAAATCCTCGCTGCTCAACCTGTTAACAAACAGGAAGAGTCTGGCGAGGGTCAGCGGAAAACCCAGGAAAAAAACAAGGACGATTAACTTCTATTTGATAAACGATGCATTTCGCTTTGTCGACCTACCTGGATATGGCTATGCTAAGGTATCAAAGAGTATTACAGCTGACTGGGATAGAATGATGGATGATTTCTTTAAACAGAGAAAAAAATCTTAAGAGAGTAGTTCAGCTTGTCGATATTAGACACGAGCCATCAAAACTAGATGTTCAGATGTATGAATACCTAAGAAGTTATGGACTTGATGGACTTGTTTGTGCCACAAAGGCAGACAAAATATCCGAAATCAGAAGCAGAAAAACTTGTCTGTAATCAGAAAGAGTCTAAACCTTGGTAAGGAAGATAAGATCGTTCCAGTTTCTGCGCTCAAGAAGACTGGACATGATGTGTTACTTGACTATATTGCTGAGGAACTTGGCATAGAATAGTTAGTGACATATTGAGTCATTTAGTATAAAAATTATATGTAGACGTAGATGTTATTTAAATATATATAATGAGGAAGCTATGAAAGCAAAACAGGGATGCAATTGGAACAGTTCTCTTTACACAGAAAGAGATAACTAAGAGAGCCAAGGAAATAGGCGAACAGATAAACAAAGACTATAAGGGTGAGGAGGTTGTCCTAATAGGTACGCTTAAGGGCGCTATCATGTGGATGGCTGATATCATGAAGGAAAATTAAGCTAGACACTAAGATTGACTTTGTTGCAGCAAGCAGCTATGGTTCAGCTACAACAAGTAGCGGTGTCGTTAAGATTACTAAGGATATCGGAATGAACCTCTTTGATAAAAACATCATCATAATCGAGGACATCGTTGATACTGGAACAACACTCAAGTATCTCAAGGAGTACATATCCGCAAGAAATCCAAAGACAATTAAGATTTGTACATTGCTAGATAAACCAGCAAGAAGAAAAAGCTGATGTAGAGGCTGACTATGTTGGTTTTTGAGGTTGAGGATTTGTTTGTGGTTGGTTATGGGCTCGACTATGACCAAAAAGTATAGAAATCTTCCATATATTAGTTACTTAGAAGGTTAGGGAATGGAGGTCAGGGTAATTCCTGTCCTCTGTTTTTAGTTTACGAATGGAGAACATATTGAAAAACTTAATTATATTTTATATGTTATTCTTGCTGTAAGTATTTCGTTTTTTTATCGTGATTTTTAGCTATAATGCTATTCTTAGAGTGCCTGAAACCTATACCTACCATTTCAATGATTCGCAGGTGACATATAACCTAAACACAAAGACATCGGGTACAGAGTTTTCTAGTGAGATTTGTTCATATCTCAACTCACCGTTAAAAAGCGAATTCCAAGTATACGAAAAGAACGGCAAGTTTAATGATCCACTCTTTGAGAAAAAGAAGTGGAGGTAATGAGAAAAAGCAAAAGAAAATACTGACTGTAAGCGCAATCGCATGTTTCTTATTTGGAATTTCATCTATCTTTTAGCTATGCTTATCTGCTAAAAACGGTAGCAGAAGCAAGCTAAAAGAACAAACAATGCTGCTATTGCACTAGCGGTGCTTATGCAGATTGTGATGGCAATTAGCCTAAATGTAGATGCGATAAGAAAAGTCATATATAAGCTATTCATTGGGGTAAGCCCTGGTAAGGAGTCACTTTTGATTGAGCTTATAGGAACGCCGTTTGAGGCGGTCGTATCGGTCTTTGCAACGATAATAATGGCAATTTTGATAGGCATATTTGTTTATATAAACAAGAAGCTAATCAAGGATGAGCGTATTTTTTATTAAGGAGAAATCATGACATATATGGCGAATGGATTTGAGGAGATAGAGGCACCAACAACTGTCGATATGTTAAGACGCGCCGGAATACAGATAAAGATGGTATCGATAATGAGAGAAAAGATGGTATACGGCTCACATGGGATTGGAGTTGAGGCCGACATCGTCTTTTGAGGAATGTAACTCGAAAAACTGTCAGATGCTCATAGTTCCAGGAGGCTACGAGGGTGTGGAAAAATATCTGCAATCACTTTTGATTGTAAAGCAGCACTAAGAAAGTTTGCTGAGAGTGGAAGATATGTAGCTGCAATATGTGCAGGACCTATGGCTCTTGCTAAGGCAAGGATTTTAGGAGGTCATGAAGCGACAATCTACGATGGCATGGAGAGTGAACTTATAGATGCAGAGTATGTAAAGAAGAATGTAGTTGTATCTGGCAACATCATTACAGGTCGCGGACCAGCCTATGCTAGCGATTTTTGCAAGCGAACTCATCAGAATTTTTAAAGAATGATGATGTAGCTAGTGAGGTAAGGGGCGATATGCTTTTCGAAGCCTAAAGCATTGATTAAAAAGCAATAGAACTTAAATTCGAGGCCTAGGAGTTTCTAGGAGAAAGGAATAAGTCCAAGTTTTGTATTCCTTGGATTGCGAGAGATTTTATGAATAGAATCAGGTATTTTGTTGCACTTTGCGTAGCAAAGCTCGCTATAATTGCGCTAAAGGTATTTGGATATAAGGAACTGACTTTCCAGGTATAGTTGCATTTAGAATATGCCCTGGTTTCTTGAGATATGCAAAAAAAGCCGAAAAACTATTATAGGAGTTACAGGCACTAACGGTAAGACAACGGCAACGAACCTTATTTCAGATATGTTAGCCACTCTAGGCACAGAGGTTATAACAAATAGAGATGGATCAAATACACATACGGGTATAGCGACTTCTTTGATAAAGTCTACTGGTATCTTCGGAAAGTGCAAATATGAGCTTGCTGTATTTGAGATGGATGAGCGTTCAATGAGGTTTATTGGCTTACAGATGGATATAGATAGCTTGTGGTTTGCAACTTGTCTAGAGATTCAATAATGAGAACTGGTCATCCTGAATTTGTAAGAAATGTTCTAACCACGTTCATACCAGAAACCACAGAACTGATTTGCAATGCAGATGATTACAATGCTTATTCTGTATCACCTAAGAACAAAAGAACATATTTCGGTATCAAAAAGATGGAAGGTGACAGGCAAGATAGCAATAACATCATAAATGACGTGCAGATTTGTCCTGTATGTGAGAGAAAATTAAGTTTGAGTATTATCGTTATAGTAACATAGGAAAAATCTATTACGATGCCTGTGGATATAAATCGCCTGAATATGATTATTATCTAGATGAGATTGATTTTGATAATAATGAAATGCTATTTATGGCAAAAGGAGAAAGTCAGAGAGTAGTAATATTAAATGATAGTCTATTCAATATCTACAATCAGTTATCTGAGCTATGACACTACTTCATGAGATGGGATATTCACTAGCAGAGATTGCAGAATGTCTAAAGACTATGGGACTTGCGAAGACTAGGTATAACTCGCAGGATGCTGGAGACATGAAGGTTATCACGATGCTGTCAAAGTGTCTGAACGGATATGCCACATCAAGAGTAATGGAGTATATTGCAAAGCAAAAAGAAGCAGAAGCAGATTCTGTTTATGGTGAATTCAATAGATGCTAGAAATCCACTGGTCAGAGAGATATTTGCTGGATTTACGACACCGATTTTGAGTTTATAGCAGATGATTATTTGCATAGCATTATTGTTTACGGGACAAGGGCTTTGGACTATAAGGTGAGACTACTTCTTGCTGGAGTTCCAGAGGAAAAAATCAAAGTTGTTGAAAAGGCGGAAGATGCAATTGAGCTATTTGAGTATATTGATGACAGCTTGATTTATGTTTTATATGACCTTGATGTAATAGATAAGGGTCTAAAGATAGCAGATGCTATTAGGGACAGATTTGCAGCTGGCAAAAGTACAGTAGTAGGAGATAAGATTTATGAAGATAGAATATTTATTTCCAGAGCACGGGTATTTTTGGAGACTCATGCAAATATAGATATTTTAGAAAGATCGGTTATAAATGCTGAAATTATCAGTACCTCTCTCAATAGTGAACCGCGCTTTATAAGCGAGGATATAGACCTTGTTTACATGGGTTCTATGACTGAGTTAAGCCAGAAAATTGTAATCGAAAGATTAAATAAATATAAAAATAAAATAATCGAAAAGATAGAAGAAGGCTCAGAACTTCCTTATTACCGGAAATGCTCTAGAGATTTTCGGTAACGGAATAAAGGATGTTGGTAGAATTCGTATTTGAGGAAAAATGGGAGGACCTTTTCTAGAGGGCCTTGGAATATTTAACTTTGATACAGAAAGAGACATGATAAATAAGTATAATTCTCTTTTGGCTAGGAGAGCACGAGGTGAGAAGCTTACGGGACTTAGAAGCCAGTTCACACGTAGCTTTTTATAGGGAGGACATAGCGCCTTTATTTAAGGTTTTAAGAGGGCGGGATTAAATGAGGACATTTCTATAGAAGGTATCAAATACAAGGGTTTTGAGGGCACATATACGCTAGGACCACTATTTATAATGAATCCTAATTACCTAGAAAAGGTTCTAGGAGAACTAGGTGTAGAAGATTACAGCATTCCGTTTAGAGATTCAATATTCCTAGCGCATGATGAACGTGTCAAGGAATATAGCAAATCCAGATACAGGATATTTATATTAGCAAGGTGAAATAATGGAATTTAAAAACTGATTACCATATACATTCGTTTTACTCAGATGGAGTTCTTTCTCCGACAGAAATAGTAAAGGAGGTTTAGAGCGCTAGATTACGATATAATTTCATAACCGATCACGATGGCTTTGAGGAGTCTAAGAGAGGCAAGAGATGCAGTAAAAGACCTTGAGATGGAGGTCGTTCCTGGCATCGAGTTTTTCAACAATTTATGATTTTGATGGAAAAATCTATAGAACTTCATATACTAGGATATAACTTTGATACCGAAGATCCTAAGATGATAGCTACTGTAGAGGAACTTAAGGAAAATCGCAAACAAAGAAATACAAAGCTTATAGAGAGTTGATGGCAGATGACATTGATATATCTGAAGCTGATTTACCAAAGAAGCCAGGGGGTATATTGGAAAGCCTGATATAGCCAGAGTTTTGATAAATAAAGGATATGGAGGCTTAGACCTCTATAAACTTCTCTCAGGAATACCAAAAGAAAATGCTAAGCACGCAAGAGGCAATAGAGCTTTTAAGGGGAGCAAAGGGAACTGTAGTTCTTGCACATCCACTAGAAATTGAAGAATTTATCTCGGGTAGCAAGTATGATTTTGATAAGCTAGTTGAACTGCTCAAGGAGCTCAGAAGATTGGACTAAGGGGACTAGAGTGTTTCCATCCGTCTGCAAGCGAGGATGATTCAGCAAAGCTTATAGAGATAGCAGCAAAGTATCATTTGCATCATAACAAGTGGGTCTGATTTTCATCACGAATAAACTGTGATTTGTTTGGATTATAATCTAAAAGGAGATAGTTCGTATGGTAGAAGATATTTTAAACAAAAAGATAGCCGCTGCGATAAGGACAGAAAAGGATTTTAGCAAGGCACTAAAATCACGCGTTGATGTAGTATTTTTGCTTCACTCAAATATAATCACAGTAAATCAAAAGCGTAAAGGAAATTCATGGAGCCGGAAAGAAGGCTTTTTGTTCACCTAGATTTCGCTGAGGAATAGGGTAAGGATAGAGCAGGGATTGAGTTTCTGGCAAAGAATGGAGTCGATGGTATTTTGACTACGAGAACAAATATTGTAAGGATTGCCAAGGAGTGCAATTTGACGACTGTGCAGAGATTCTTCATTGTCGATTCACACTCGCTAAACACATCAATGGAGTCTATCAAAATTTCAAAACCTGACATAATAGAGATAATGCCAGGGATTGTCACAAAGAAGCATCAAAGAATTCAGAGAGGAAATCACAACACCGATAATTGCAGGAGGAATAATCGAAACGGAGCAGGAGGTTGTTGCTGCACTAGAAGCTGGAGCTGATATAGTTTCAACTGGTGAAGTGGAACTTTGGAATTTGAACATATAGTCTAGTTTTTAAGGAGATGAATATGAAGATTAAGTTTTGTGGAGCATCAACAGGTGTAATAGGATCTTGTCATCTGTTGACAAGTGGAGAACATAAGATTCTGCTTGATTGCGGTCAATTTCAAGGAGGAAAAGCTCAGGACGCACTCAATTATGAGAAGTTTCCATTTGAGCCATCAGAGATAGAATGCGTAGTTTTATCTCACGCTCATATAGACCACTGCGGAAGATTACCGCTTTTAACAAAGAGGGGGTTCGAGGGAAAAATCTACTGTACTGATGCTACAGCAGATTTACTTTCGGTAATGCTAAAGGACAGCGCCTATATTCACGAAAAAGAGACTGAGTGGAAGAATCGAAAGGCTGAGAGGGCAGGAAGAGAGCAAGTTGAACCTCTTTACACTATCGAAGATGCAGAGAAAGCTTTATCTTTAGTAAGTCCAATTCTCTATGATCAGCAGATAGAAATTAACTCTGACATGAAAATCGTGTTTAATGATGCTGGACATATTCTTGGATCTGCAATCACAGAACTATGGGTAACTGAAGACGATAAGGAATCAAAAAATCGTATTCTCAGGAGACCTTGGTATGGAGGGAAGACCTATTTTGCGTGATCCAACCTATATCAAAAGCTGATTATGTGATTATGGAGACTACATATGGAAATAGAATCCATAAGGAGCTAGGGATCCAGTGTCGATAAACTCATAGAGATAATTTTAAAATACGACAAGACGCGGAGGAAACGTCGTCATTCCATCATTTGCTGTCGGTAGAACTCAGGGAGTTAATCTACGAGTTAAAACCGCTTTCTATGACTCAAATAACGAGTATAGAAAAGAACTGGATAAGATATTCGTATACATTGATAGCCCCATGGCTACGACTGCAACTGAAAATATTCAGAAGAAATGCTCAGGTGTTTGACGAAGAAACCAGGGAATACATACTCAAGGGTGACAATCCACTTGAGTTTAAGAACCTCAAATTCACACGAAGCAGCAAGGAGTCTCAGGACCTAAATTTCAATAAGGAGCCTAAGATAATAATATCTGCAAGTGGTATGTGCGAAGCAGGAAGAATTAGACACCACCTAAAACACAATCTATGGAATCCAAAGAACAGTATTGTTTTCGTAGGATATCAGGGACAAGGAACGCTCGGCAGAAGCTTTCAGTCGAGGGTATAAAGATGGTAACTCTCTTTGGTGAGGAAATCCAGGTCAACGCAGAGATACATAATCTTGAAGGATTTTCTGGACATGCGGACCAAAACGGCCTATTTGCATGGCTTGCACATTTTGAGCAGAAACCTAAGCAGATATTCCTAGTACATGGTGAAGAGGAATCAAAGAAGGACTTTTGCAAAAACTTGTAAACGAAAAACTTTCATATGAGCCTATCGTAGTAATGGGTAACTCAGAATTTGAGCTTGATATGAACAAGTCTGAGATTGTAAATATGGATAGTGCAAAGAGAGAGCAGGCAGCAGAAGCTGATAAAATTCAAAAGGTTAGAGATAAACTTTCAAGCATACATCTTGATTTGGAGCAAATTCTCTATAGTGCTAACCTTGCTGTAGAAGAAAAACATATCTGACAAGAAGATTACACTGATAAATAATATTATACAGAGCTCGAAAAATCGACTATAAATCATGCGACAGCTGTCAATGAAGACGATGGACTTCACGAAGAAAAATAATCAAATTAGATAAAATCTCTAGGCGATAAATTTAGTTTATTGCCTAGAGATTTTATTTTGATGTAAATAGGGAATTAAAAAGAAAGCTTAAAACAAAAATACGGTTTTTATTACATAAAAAGTCAATTTATGACATAAATATGGGAAAATTTTGTAAATGCCTTGACAGTAATTTGGGGAATTGATTAAAAATCTGTTCAAACAAATGAAAAAGAATTATGAGATGGCAAGAGAGGGCAACAGACTAAATTAAGAGAGTATTTGATGCCCTAACGCGGTATATTATCAGAGCCTGTGGGCAGTTAGAGACATCCAGAGGATGGAGATGCGCATCAACGAACTCTCAGCGGAAAAAGATGCTGTTGGAGATGGACGTAAGATGTGTGAGACTAGTAAATCATACAGTGTAAGCAAGCCGGTTGAGGCAAAGGCGATGGAGATTTTACTTCTTCAAGAGAGGGTAAATGCGATTAAAAGAGCATTAGCCACAGTACCTAAGGAGTATAGAAGATATATTCTCAGTAATATAATTATGCAAAATCCAGGTACAACATTTCCAAACAACACATGGAGGCAGTGGAAACAGAGGTTTCTCTTTGATGTAGCAAAGAACCTTTCCCTGATGTAGATGAGCAGGGGTAGGAGGATAACAGGCCTTGTTATAATAATCTGCGCTTTAACTATGCTTGTAATATGGGAGAAATGGGCTAAGCCAGCACTTGTGTATGATAAAAATACCAGTCCCAGATTGACCTTCAAAAGGGATGAGCTAAAGGATGGCATGATATCCTATGTAGAGTCAAGCTGGAGAGAAATATAATGACAAGGCGGAAATCAATAAATATATAGGGACTAGGGCGAAGCAGTTCATACATAAGGGAGTGCCACTATTCAGCGAGTATCTTGGAAAGCCAGAAAGTTTAGTTGATATATCTAGGGATAGACTTGCTGTGGTCTTACCAAAGTCTGCAATACATAATTATTCTAGTCAGATTAAGAGGAGGATATAGTTTTGATTTATGATGAGGCTGATTTGATTCTTAGAGCAAAGGTGTCTAGCGTAATGGATGACACACATGGATTTGAAGTGATAACAGGCCAAAGCGAAGCAGCAAAGCTTAGCGAAGCGATATCAAAGGGCAGAAAAATTACTGATTGTGGGGGAAGCTAGATGACTAGTATTGGATTCTTTTCAGGGTCTGCATCATCTGGATCTACCATGTTAGTGTCAACATCTAAAACTTTTTAGCAGATATGGGAAAGAGAGTGCTTCATATTTTTACAGGAATAAGCAGTTTATATTCATATGTTAGAAAATAATGCAGGAAGTCTAGACGATATCAAGTCGTCACTTGTTGGTAGGAGCCTAACAGATGAGGAGATAAAAAGCTACAGCAAAAGACCGTAGATGGAATAGAACTGATAGCATCAAATAAAAGTTTTCTTATGGCAAATACATTTCCTGTGGATAGTTTTGAACAGATATTGAATTCATCTAGGTGCTTTGATTACGTTGTTGTAGATGCGGATGCGACTTTAGGACGGCTCTGGATTATTTCTGCACTATGTTATTGCAATAAGAGAAATAGTGTCAATTACTCAAGAACCAAAATTCAATATCAAATTTCAAAGAATTAGATAATGACACATTAAACAGTTTTGGAGATTTTTGAGCTTGTTATAAATAAATATTTAAAGGGATAAATCTTTGCTATATGTAGATGATATTGCTTATCTTCTGAAGAAGGATATTTCATGTATAATTCCGTACTCTCAGTTTGGAAGCTATGCAGATAGAGAAGAAAACCTTATAGGCGAAAAACGATATAGACGAGCAGTAGAATGCGTTTAATCAAAGAATGCATGGGAAAAGACAATGGCAGTTAGAAATTTATTTTCGCTCGAGAACTTCTTGGATGAGTATTCAATGAACCTGTAAAAACGAGGCAGGAGACAGATGCATATTTCGACTTTGAAGCCATCTCAGCAGTCTAGTCGAGAAGAAACTAGATATAGACTGGAACGATGCAGATGATGCTAGTAAACAGCTATAGCATGGGAGGGGAAGAGATGCAATCATAGGATATGAGGAAGGATGTTCTATTCTACAAAGATAAAAATAGGGAAATACTAAGACAGAATAAACTAGAAGAGGCTCAGCTTTCCTAGCTATTACTAAGATATCATAGACGCCATTCTCGCTGAGCTTATGGGATTGCAGGAATTTCACCCTGGGCATATGACACAGATGATAAATACAAAAGTTCATCGTCAGCAAAAATCATAGGCGAGAGGATATATTTTCTTATAGATGGTAAATCAAAGCTAATGCCACAGAGAATAAGCATGATCGTTTACTTAAGCTAAAGAGAGCTCTTCTGCTTGCAACGCCAAAGCGAACGTCTAAGTGATGCATACCATGAGGTATATCTTAGAAATGGGATAAGAATAAGCATATATTCTGGTGATGTTGTAAAGCCAAATCAAGATGTAATAGTCTTTCGTAAATATGTTATGCAAAAGCTGTGCTTTGAAGCCCTGAGCGAGCGTAAGACATTTCCTAAGGAAGCAATAAGGATATTTGAACTTATGCGTAAGGTTGGTTTTAACGTGATATTCACGAGGACAGGTGAGATCTGGCAAGACGACATTTTCTACAGACGTGGCAGAGCGGAGAAAATCCAAATCTTGAGGGACTAGCTATTTCAACTGACCCTGAGACGCCTTGGCAAGATATTATGCCAGATACAGCTTTGATGCAGATAGTGACTCGATGGTTTGGGGTTAGAAACTCTAAGTAAGTCACTTCTTAGGGCAGATAATGACTATGTTTTGATGGAGGAAATGAGGGATGCATCTGCATATAAACTCATTTTAGATATAATTACATCTCGAACAAGCAGGTGTAAGGCTACTGTACACGATGGAAGTGCGCTCGACTACCGTATGGGATGGCAGAGTAGAGGGTGGTTAATAATATATGCAGCCTGATATACACAATAAAGAGAATATATAGGTTTTGATTATGTATTTTGAGATGACACAGGATAATAATGACCATGACCATAAAATACTTGAGCGATTGTAGAATAATTTTGACTACGCGAAGAGAATGCTGCATAGCAACATATCTATGTAAGTATGATTTTAGTAGAGAAAAGAATGGATATGGAATTCTGACCGCATAATGAGTAAATCAGAAAATATCCCCAAGGGTCTAAGGAAATCATAGAAATAAAAGGGCTTGTTGATAAACTCTCCTGCAAAGATGTATTTGATGATTGGAGGTTTGAACCTAACTATAGGGATTAGAGACAAATGCTAGAAAGAATAATATATTTGATAATTGTAATTGGTATACTAGTAATGGAATCAGATGTTGTGAAGTTCAAATATACAAAGGCATGAAAAATAGTTTCTCCATAAAGAGAGATTTAAGACTTGTATCAAAAACAAATCAATAAAAGAGAAGGTGGCAAGGTATACAAACATCTTATAGCGTCTTATTTCTGCATCTGATATGGAGCATATATTTATTTCACCAGAACACTATATATCTATGTGTATTCATATTTAGCTTTATGTTTATTGGTCTTATGATTTTTCTTGATTTTCGCGATGCTTTGATACTGGCTACTGGTTTAGCAGCTATTCCTTATGTAGTTTTAACTTTCAAGCTTAGTGGAAAAGAGCTAAAGGAAGTCGTGAAGCTGTGGTTTCTAGTACAGGAACCAACTAATAACTATAAGATCAATTCATGCAATATGAGGGAAGCGATTGAGGCTACAGCTATTTCAATTGAGGCTTCTGCAACAGTTAAGAGGGTAATGATAAATCTAGCAAAGAACTTGAACAATGCATCCTCGTCAAAGGAAATAGGGAAGCGGTAGAAAACTTTAGATATGCATTTGGAACCGCATGGGCAGACATTCTATCCGCAAATATTTTTATAGCAGTGTACAGAGGGGTAAGGGTAGAAAACAGTCTTAGGGATTTAGGGAAAAGCATTGCAAATAGCAAGAAAATCGTTGAGCACTCAAGACGTCAGGGATATGAAGCGAGAATTATGATTAGATATATGATGCCAATATGCATGCTGATGACAATTATAAGTGCAAGAATGTTCTTTGACATGAGTATAGGTGAATATATGTTAAATCAGTTTTCCAATAAGAGTAGTATGTACTGGCTACTTACTTCAATATTTCTATACTTAGGAGCTTGTTTTACAGACATGTTTTTGCAAGCAGAAAGATGGACTTATAGATTTGATGATAAGTAGATTTTGGCGCAGGAAGTTAAGCACAATTAGCATTAAGAAAAATCCGCTAGATAATGCTAAAAATGTATTGAAATCGATTAAGGCTAAAATTATATCTATATTGAATTCAGATAGGATTGAGCAGGAGTTACTAAATAGCTGTTTAATGGGGAAAAACCTTGCAATAATATATGCCGGAAAACCAATGTCTGCGGATTACATAATAGAGGAACTCATGAGAAGCAGCAAGCTACTTAAACCAGTTTATGCAGAAATACTCTCAGAGTATAGGAAGGGTCAGAGATAAGGGAGGCTTTTGACATATTGTACAAAAAGAGTGCCTGTAAAAAGCTGCAAAGAGTTTTTCAATGATTTTTATCCAAGATAGATATGATAAATCCAGTGGAGCTTAGCGAATACATGGATTCATTTGAGGAAACGCTTGCAGATCAAAGACTGACAAAAGGCATACAAAATGCAGAAAAACAAAGTCTCATAGTAAATATAACAGTTACGCTATCTATTTGCATTATTAATGAATTTTTACGGTAACGGTTATATTCTCAAAGGCACAGGTATTGCTTTCAGATATATTTTAGGAGGTAATGAAGAATTTAATTATAATAATTGGAACTATGATACTAGGGGTTATAATAGTAAACACACTAGTTCTTGGAGACGGTAACTCTATGAAGGGTGCAGCTCAAAACATACTTGATAGAGGTATCCACACAATAGACAATATGAAGATTGGTGATACGAATTGAAGGAGATTATCGTAATAGTAGGGACTATAATACTAGGATGCATTATATTTGATATGATGGTTGGCAACGGAAATAGCCTAAAAACTAGTAGTGATAGCTATTTCTCAAATCTGCTTAGACAGTTGTAATAATAGAAGCAAATAATCACGGCGACAGCATCATTAATTCTTATTTTAAGTGTCTTTAGCAATATACTTTGCATCCAGGAAATAAAGATGAAGCAGACTGAACTTAAAGTAAGCTCAATAAGATATATTGAGCGAGTTAAGAGGGCTTCAGAACTAGACGATATAGTTAAAGATGCATGGAAAGAAAAAGGCCGCAAAAGATATTTAAATGCGATAAGTCAGAACATAGAAATTATCTCTACAGACTATAAATATAATGGTATAAAACACATAGAAGTAGAGTTACATTTAAATATAGAAGAATTAAAAAGATAGATTTGGAATAGTAAAAGGGCAGAAAGAGATGAAAGTGCATTTTGATATAAGGTGTGATGGATAGGCATGAAAAATTTGATAATAACGCTGAATAATTATATTTATAAGTTCATTGGCGCTTAACTTACTTGACCTTGAGGATGCATATTTGAAGACGATTTCATCAATGTTTAAATAAGTTTTTATAAATAGTTTTAACAAAGCTAATAAAAAGCCCCTTGATATAGACTTGTAACTAATGAAGTCTATGCAAGGGGCGTTTCAATTACTTAAATGTTTCTCGATACATTGAAGAGGAAGTTCATTACATCTCCGTCCTCAACGATGTATTCCTTTACCCTCAGCACGTATAAAGCCCTTCTCATGAGCTGCGGCTAGGCTACCATTACATTTCCATAAGTTTGTCATAAGAAATAGTTTCAGCTCTGATCAAAAACCTCTTTCAAAATCTGTATGAATCTTTCCTGCAGCCTGAGGTGCCTTTTTGCTCTCTTGATAGTCCAAGCTCAACTTCATCTTCACCAGCTGTGAGGAATGAAATAAGGTTGAGGAGTTTATATGATGCTTTGATAAGTTTATCAAGACCTGACTCATCAATACCTAGCTCTGTAAGGAACATTTCTTTTTCTTCCTTATCTAGCTCGGAGATTTCTTCTTCTATACGGGCACAGATGCAGACAACTTCAGCATCTTCAGTCTTTGCAAATTCCTTAATCTGCTTAACACGCTCGTTATCATCTGTATCATTTATTTCGTCTTCTGAAAGATTTACCACGTAGATGATAGGTTTGTCAAGATAGAAGGTCAAGTGACTTGACATATTCTGCATCATCATCTGACAGCTCCATGGCACGTGCTGACTTACCTTCTTCTAGAAAGGCAATAACCTTGTTTAGGAGTTCTAGTTCCTTAGCAAGACTCTTATCTCCCTTTAGGTTCTTCTGAGTCTGCTGCGCCTCTTTTCTAGGACTTCAAGATCTGAGAGGATGAGCTCGCATGTTGATTGTTTCAATATCGGAGAGGGATCAATCTGTCCTGATACATGGACGATATTATCGTCATCAAAGCCACGAACAACGGTGATAATAGCAGCAACTTCTCTGATGTGACCAAGGAACTTGTTTCCGAGACCTTCACCCTTTGATGCACCTTTAACGAGACCTGCAATATCACAGAATTCAATTGAAGTATAAATTGTCTTCTTAGAGTTATATACCTCATGAAGTGTATCTATTCTGCTGTCTGGAACTGTAACTACACCAACGTTTGGCTCTATCGTGCAGAAAGGGTAGTTTGCTGCCTCTGCTCCAGCTTTTGTAATTGCATTAAAAAGTGTACTTTTGCCTACGTTTGGAAGGCCAACTATACCTAGTTTCATTGTATTCTCCTCATAAAGTAATTATTGTTTTTATATTTTCTCGTTTGATAGATGTAGGTGGCAAGTGCTATAACAAAGACCACAAAGGCTAAGACCTGCAGCTTGTCTAAACTGACCAATCATAAGACTATCGGTTCTCAATCCTTCAACCCAGAATCTTTCAAATGAGTAAAGCATTGCATAAAGCAGTGCAATCTGTCCATCAAATTTTCTCTTCTTTGATATCTTAACTAAGAAGATGAATATTAAAAGACACCATATAGATTCATAAAGGAATGTAGGATGTACTTTCTCACCGTATACAGTAATAGCCCAAGGAAGGTCTCAGGACCACCGTGCGCTTCTGAGTTGAAGAAGTTTCCCCATCTGCCTATTGATTGGGCTAGTGCAACCTGTGGCATATTAAATCAGCTAATTTAGGAAACTTGATTTTCTTGTGCCTAGCGACTATGTAAGAAACAATTACTCCTGCAATTATTCCGCCGTGAATAGCAAGTCCACCAGCGCGGATGTTAAGCATCTGTATAAAGTCGCCACGATAGTTATCATAGCTGAATATAACATAATATGCCCTTGCGCCTATGATGGATAAAGGGATTAGAAATATCGTAAGGTCAAGAATATCATCCTGCACGATATCAAATCTCGGTGCTCTCACGGTAGCTTATATATATCGCTAGAAGAAAGGCGATACCTATCAAAAATGCTGTACCATCTTATATCAATACCTGCGATTGTAAATGCAATGGATTTGGTGCTTGCATAAAAACTCCTTTCTTATATCCTTACTATTATATTAGAAATGCTGATTTAATTCAATTTCTTAGCTTGTTTTTATTTGATATAATTATATCAAAGTAGGAAAGTTTTGGGTTTTTGCTTTAAGGATAGCAAGATGAGTAGATTTAATCTACAAAATATATAATAAAAGATATTGACATTTATGATGGTGTTTGATAATATATTCCTTGCAGTGATTTTGCACAATATGGCGTGTGTAGCTTAGTTGGCTAGAGCGTCCGGTTCATACCCGGAAGGTCGGTGGTTCGACTCCACTCGCCGCTACCATTGTGGGCGTTTAGCTCAGCTGGGAGAGCACCTGCCTTACAAGCAGGGGGTCATAGGTTCGAGCCCTATAACGCCCACCATCATTGCTGGCCTGGTAGTTCAGCTGGTTAGAATGCCAGCCTGTCACGCTGGAGGTCGACGGTTCGAGCCCGTTCCAGGTCGCCAATTTTTATATTTATAAGCCAATATGGTGGGTATCGTCCGCGGTTAAGACCCAGGGTTGTGGCTCCTGTATGCGTGGGGTTCGAATCCCACTATCCACCCCATATAATTCGGCGACATAGCCATGGTAAGCAGAGGTCTGCAAACCTTTTATTCCCCAGTTCAAATCTGGGTGTCGCCCAATCGTTGGGGTATCGCGCAAGCGGTAAGGCAACGGATTCTGATTCCGTCATGCGCAGGTTCGAACTCCTGCTACCCTAGGCCAAATGGAAAACCGTTGATTTCAGCGGTTTTTATATGTAAAACTCCTGTGCTTTGCACCAGGGAGTTTGTCTCATTTTGATAGAAAATCTTCTTAAACCTCACCGTTCAAAATTTCTTCGAGAACCATGTCAAGATCCTCCTCGGCAGCCACCGCATACATTGCCGATGTCACCCACCTCACAGAGTTCCTTAAGAGTCTTTGATGTTCTTTCTTTAATTGAGACCTCTACGTAGCCTCTGTTAAGCTTTTTACAAAAGGCAAATTTCGTAGTCGCGACTTGATTTATCTAGTGTGTCCATACTCCTCATTTCATTTACTATATTATATAACTACCCTATAAAAATACAAATAGTAGCACATATTATAAGCATAAAGCGGACTGTCTAAGTAAGAAAAATTAAACAGGGTATAATAAACTGATATGGGATAGAGTTTGAAAAAGATGCCCATATGGTCATATAATAGATATATAAAAATGTGATTAAGTGAAAGGTGTGTAAAATGAGAAAAACAAAGATTGTATGTACACTAGGACCTTCTTCGAGCAAATGAAGAAACCATAAGGAAAATAGTTACTTTCAGGCATGAATGTCGCAAGGGTGAATTTTTCACATGGCACGCACTGAGCAGCACCACAAGACGATAGAAACCTTCAGGAGGTTAGAGGAGAACTAGATTTGCCAGCAGCTGTTATGCTTGATACAAAGGGACCGGAAATTAGACTCAAGGATTTCGTTAATGGAAAAGAGTTTTTAGAAGATGGTCAGGAGTTTACACTTACATCAAGAGATGTTGAAGGCACAAGTTCAATAGTTGCAACAACATATGAGAGACTTCCTAACATGGTCAAAAGAAGGCGATAAGATCTTGATAGATGATGGGAATGATTGTGCTCTCTGTTATATCAAAGACAGAAACAGATATTTTAACTAAGGTAGTTCATGGTGGAAATGTAAGCAACCACAAGGGTGTAAACATTCCAGATGTTGATCTTGGGATGGAATATATAGGAGAGCAGGATAGAAGCGATATTCTTTTTGGAATAGAGGAGGATGTTGACTACATTGCGGCTTCATTTGTTAGAATGCAGGAGGACGTTGAGGAACTCAGAAAGCTTCTTAATGATAATGGCGGTAAAGATATCAAGATAATAGCAAAGATAGAGAGCACCTAGGGGTGTTGATAACTTTGAGCACATTCTTCCTAAGGTAGATGGACAATGATAGCAAGAGGTGACATGGGTGTAGAACTTGCTTTTGAGCGCCTTCCAGGAATCCAAAAGAGAATAATAAAGAGATGCCTAGAGAGTGGCAAAATAGCTATAACAGCTACACAGATGCTAGAGTCCATGGTCGAAAATCCAGTGCCAACGCGTGCAGAAGTACTGACGTTGCAAATGCAGTTTACGATGGAACTCAGCTGTGATGCTTTCGGGAGAAACGGCAGCCGTAAAATATCCAGTTGAAGCTGTAGAAGTTATGCGCAAGGTTGCAGAACAGGCTGAGGCTGATAACGAAACAAACCATCACGAAGATAGAGTTTGCGCACGAAATGAACAAAAGAGACGTAACAAATGCTGTAGCTCATGCTGCCTGCACTTTAGCTGAGGATATAAATGCAGCAGGAATAATGGCTGCCAACAAACCTCAGGATTTACAGCATCAAGAATGCCGAAGTTTAGACCAGCAAAGATGATAATAGGTGCAACGCCTTATACAAAGGCATACCATCAAATGGCGATGATGTGGGGAGTTGTTCCAATTAAAGCAAAGTATAATGCAGAAGTTGAGGAGCTGTTTGATTGGTTTGCGTCAGAAGCTGTAAGAAGTGGTCTTGTTGAAGAGGGCAGTAAGCTAGTTGTAACTGCTGGGCTTCCAGTGAAAAGGGAAGTAAGTCTAATATGGTTAGAGTAATTGCTGCACATCAGGACTACAACTAAATGCATAAAGAAAACGACCATTTGAGAAAACTCATTTGGTCGTTTTTTTCATTACCCCTTCTAATGACACGTCTAAAATGAAGGATTTAAATGACGTGAAACACTCTTAAGAGGATCTTTTCCATTCGCTTAAGTAATGTGTTATGCTATGCCTAATACTCAGTTGTCATGCCTTCGCCTTCTGGTAATTTGTCATATGCCCCAAAGATTGCATCTTTAATTCTGTTACGAACGTCTGAAGCAAGAGGATGAGCTATGTCTCTGAAGTCTCCATCTCCCATCTTTCTACTTGGCATAGCAACGAATAACCCATTCTGTCCGTCAATGACCTTGATGTCGTGTACTACGAACTCATTGTCAAATGTTACGGATGCTACGGCTCTCTATTTTGCCTTCATTTCGATCTTTCGAATGCGTACATCTGTAATCTGCATGTTACCACCTTCCTCAAATGACCCAAAGTATATATACTTATTATACTTCAAAGAATTCAGAAAGGCAATATCTTTTCTAAAACATCAGATAATTTGGTTCCAACCCTTACAATTTGAGCATCTTGAGACACTTCACCCTAGGTATACAATTGAGGAAAAATCTTCAATCTCTCTTTTTGGTTCAAGCGAGGCAATGGCGATTCCAGTCTACCAAACACTCACATCAAATCTCAGAAAGTATATCGCGAATCCATTTGGCTGCTTCCGCCACCACCGCATGAAATCATCGATTACAAGAGCTTTTGAACCTGGAGTAACAGCTCGCTTTGATAGAGACATCTTCTGGACTCTGTCGTACGATCCTGAGAAATAGTTAATGCTTACAGTCGATCCTTCTGGAAACTTTTGCTTCGCGTCGAATTACAACAAGTGGTATATTTAGCTTTCTTGCTGTACTTGCAGCTAGGGAATACCCTTGGTTTCTACAGTTGCTGCATAGCTCAGACCTGAGTCCTTGAACTTTCGAACAAAAATAGATGCAAGCCTGTCCGTGAATGCTGCATCAAAGAATATATCTGAGGTGTATAGAAAATCACCTGCTAGGATTCTGCTATGGTCACGGAGTTTATCGCAAAGCCTCGTTCTGAAGCTTAATTAATTCCTCGTCACTTATATCTGGAACAAAGCGACGCCACCTTTTGCTCTGCTATAGTTTCTATATATCCTGTACCTGTACTCATCACTGATGAAGAGGCAATGGATATGTCTTCTGCTATAGCTAGATTTTTGCTGTATTAAATAAATCGTAAAAAGAATTGCAATGGGAAAACCTTACAAGGTGAATCGGTTAATATTTTAATGATTGCACCGACACGTTCTGTTCTTTTCATACGCACCTCCAAACTTTCTATATATAATATTTTGTTTTTATATTTTTGTCAATTAGAGCACATTTCAAAACATAAATATGATATAATACAATTACCTAAAATAGGGAGGTCTTTTTGATGATCGATTTAAGCAAAATATAGAAAAATCCATTGTATCGGAATCGGTGGAATAGGGCTTTCTGCCATAGCAGAGATTCTGCTGTCAAGAGGATACAGAGTATCGGGTTCAGATATGAAGAGAATCCGACATTACAGATAGATTGAGACAAACTGGAGCGGTAATATATTTAGAGCACGTGGCAGAGAATGTTGAGGGTGCTGATTTAGTAGTTTATTCCGCAGCAATTGCAGAGGAAAACCCAGAGATGGTTAGAGCAAAGGAACTAGGAATCTCTACAGCATCAAGAGCCGAAATTCTGGATTGCTATGGATGAATATCCAAATAGCATAGCAATAAGTGGAACTCATGGTAAGACTACTACCACCTCAATGGTTTCTGTTATATTAGAGAAGAATAAGCTGGAACCTACAATCCTTGTCGGAGGATACCTTAGTGAGATTGACGGAAACTACAAGGTAGGCGATGGCTCTTTTTTTGTGACGGAGGCTTGTGAGTATAGAGACAGCTTTTTGAGTCTGAGGCCTTATATCGAGGTTATTCTAAATATAGATTCTGACCATCTAGATTACTTTAAGGATATTGAACATATCGTCAGATCGTTTGATAGCTTTACCAAGAATATTAAGCCAGGCGGAAACATCATAGCCTACGATGCAAATCCTTTTATAAACAGAATAATCAAGGATATAGAAGGTGCTATAACATACGGGTATAACCCTAGCTGTACATATGCTATTTCAGATGTTAAGTTTGACACAAACGGAATGCCATCTTTTAACATCAGCTATAGAGGCAAGCGACAAGGGACTATGGAACTTAGTGTTCCAGGAGAACATAATATCCTAAATGCTACAGCTGCATTTGCATGTTGTCATCAGCTAGGAGTTGCATCTGCGGATATTATCAGAGAGCTCAAGCTTTACACAGGAACTAAGAGACGCTTTGATATAATCGGAAAAGCCAAGGACAATATTACAGTAGTAGATGATTATGCACATCATCCAACTGAGATTAAGGCGACTCTATCAGCTGCTCAGAATTTGATGCACAATAGAATTTGGTGTCTATTCCAACCGCATACATATACGCGTACACTAGCACTATTTGATGATTTTATAGATTCATTCAAGGGTGCGGATATACTCGTTTTGACTGACATATATGCTGCTAGAGAAAAAGATATATATAACATATCTTCAGATAAGCTCGCAGAGAGAATCAAACTAGCACATCCAGAGATTGAGGTGGCTTTATATTAAGGACTTTGATGAGATCGCATCCAAGGTTCTTGCAGAGGCTGAGTGCGATGACCTAGTCATCACTATGGGTGCTGGAGACATATACAAGGTTGGACAGATTATTTTAGAAAAAGGACAGGCTTGATATGAATATGGAATGAGTATAAGCAGAGAAAAGATAAATGGCGCAAGATAGCCGAAAAAGCATATCGAGGGCAGGTGTAGATATATTTGATATCGATAATGTCTACATAGACGAGGATGTCAGAATTGGCGAAGGTACTGTGATTGGACCATGTGTAAGACTTGAGGGAAGCACAGTTATCGGTAAGAACTGCAAGATAGAGCAGAATAGCAGAATTGCAAATGCTACAATCGGAGATGATGTAAGCATAGACAATTCAGTTATCCTAGATAGCTCAGTAGGAAGCAATACTAGTGTAGGTCCGTTTGCATATATCAGACCAGGCAGCACTATAGGTGAGGCATGTAAGGTCGGAGACTTCGTAGAGGTCAAGAATGCAAGCATGGGTAATGGTAGCAAGTCTGCTCATCTCACATACATAGGGTGATGCAGATATCGGTGAGAATGTAAACCTGGGTTGCGGTGTAGTATTTGTTAACTACGATGGTAAGAATAAGCATAGGTCTACAGTTGGGGATGGATGCTTTATAGGATGTAATGTAAATCTAGTTTCGCCAGTGGATGGTAGGAGATGGAGCTTACATTGCTGCAGGAAGTACAGTGACCAAGGACATACCAAAGGATGCACTAAGTGTCGGCAGAGCTCGTCAGAAAAACATAGAGAATTGCAGCGTCCCAAAGAGGATTATACAGAAAGTAACTCTATAGATCAAAGTAAAGCATATAAAGAATAGGAGAATACCAATGAGAAACGGCGCATTTTTAGATTTTAAGATTTTTCACTTGTAACTCACACAACGAGCTTGCTGAAGAGATAGCTTCACTGATGGGTAAGCCACTAGGAAAAGCAGATGTTAAAAATTCAGCGATGGTGAAACTCTCAGTAAATATCGGAGAGACAGTAAGAGGTGTTGACGTTTATATCGTACAGTCAACATATGTGCGCCAGTGTAATGATAATCTGATGGAACTTCTAATAATGATAGATGCTATGAAGCGTGCTTCAGCTGGTAGAATTAATGCAGTTATTCCATACTATGGATATGCAAGACAGGACAGAAAGGCTAAGGCAAGAGATCCAATCACAGCAAAGCTAGTTGCTGATTTAATCGTGATGCAGTGAGCTGACAGAGTGCTTACAATGATCTTCATGCAAACCAGATCTCAGGGATACTAATATACCAGTGATCATCTCCTGACTGCCTATTCTGCAAAAGTACTTTGGAGATAAGAATATGGAAGATGTGCGTTGTTTCTCCAGCATCACGGAAGTGTTATAAGAGCGAGAAATCTCGCTGAATATTTTGAACTGTCCAATCGCTATCACTGATAGAGAAGACCCAGCCCAAATAAGAGTGAAACAATGAACATTGTCGGAGATATAAAGGATAAGAACTGTATCATTATCGATGATATGATAGATACAGCTGGAACACTGACAAACGCAGCTAATGCAATCAAGAACATGGGTGCAAAGTCTGTTTATGCATGTGCAACTCATCCAGTATTGTCAGGTCCAGCGATAGAAAAGACTTAGAGACTCTGCAATAACAGAGCTTGTACTTCTAAATACAATTCCTGTGCCGAAGGAGAAACGTCTGGATATATATGCGTTTTCTATCGGTAGGAAATTTATTTGCAGAGAAGGCTATGATGAGAGTTCTATAGCTAACGGCATCAATCAGTGAACTCTTTGATAAGGAAAGAAAAATTGAAAGTAAGAGGATAGAGGAAAATATGTTTTTAATAGCAGGGCTTTGGAAATCCCGGAAAGAAATATGAAAAGACAAGACATAATCTGGGATTTATGGTTATGATGAGCTTGCAGAAGAAACAGTGTTTCCGTAGATAAATCTAAGTTCAGAGCACTTATCAGTGAGTTTAATCTAGGTGGCGAGAAAGCTAATTCTTATGAAGCCGCAAACCCATATGAATCTCTTGTGGTGATGCATTTTGAGTGAGACAATCAATTTTTATAAAAATCGATCCCGAAGAATCGTTTTGAAGTTATTTATGATGATTTGATATTCCTATAGGTGCGCTTCGCTATGCACCCCAGGAAGTCCAGGTACACACTAACGGGATGAAGTCTGTTGTTGCACAACTTGGTAGTCGTGATTTTCCCAGAGTTAGAATAGGAATAGGAAGCAACAAGGATGATAATCTTATTGATTTTGTCATTGGCAAACCAAGTAAAATCTGAGGAAGGAGTCCTGAAGTGGATACGGTTTCTGAAGCGGCTTTGCGGTAGAGTGCTACATAAAGGATGGAATGATAAGGGCGATGAATAGATTTAATTCAGGAAAAGTCATAAATAGAATAGGAGCTGCTATGTTGAATAGAAAAATTTGTTTAACAGGTGTATCAGACAGCCGTTCTGCAAAGGTAATTTCAGAGGCATTGAAAAGGAAACAATGCTTGATTATCGTATCGGGGTCATCGCAGAGCCGAAAAAGCTTGTAATGGATTTCTTTTAGTGAGCGAAAAGTTTATATCTACCTGAGGATGGCCATATTCCCAGACTACAGTGCACGAAATAGAGATGAGGACTTCAGAAGATTGAAGGTATAAAGGCGCTTGCAACAGAGGATGAAGCTGTTGTAATTGCGCCTGTTTCTGCTGCAATTAAGAAGTGCACCACATCGCTCTTATCAAATTTAAACTTTAGCCTAAAGCTTGGTCAGGAACAGAAGTAGATGAACTAAAAAGAAAGCTAGCAGAATTAGGCTACAGAGAGAAATGACATTGTAGCAACTCAGGGACAGTTTTCTATCGAGGTGGAATAGTTGGATTTTATCCGCCTGATGCTGATGAACTCTGTAAGAATTGGAATTTTGGGTCAGAAATTGATTCTATAAGAAGTTTTGATATAGAAACCCAAAGAAGCATTGATAATCTAAAATATAGAGATCCCACCCATCGGAAGCAACTAACTCAAGTATGAGCTGATCTGAAAAGCAACTGAGATCAGGAATTCTATTTGATAAGCAAATTGCAAAGCTATCAAATGATGAAGAAGAAGATGTGGCAAACTGTCTTACCGAAAAGAAGAATGAGCTAATTGAATATATATTCTGAATTTGATAATGATAGCGTGCTAGAAAACTATGTATACCTTATTTCTATCCTGAGACAGAGTATATCTGGGATTACATGAGCGACGGCATGATTATCTATGAAGATTTTCCGCGCATAGAAGAGCACCTTGAACTTAGATCAGAAAGAACTCCAAAACGATCTTTTACTATGCTAGAAAGAGGTAAAGGCAATACCTGAAGACAGTCAGCTTATCACAGTATGGACGATCTCCAAAAAGTCATTTGAATAATGCCAGAAATTTTCATGTTTTCATTTGGACTTACGGGCAAAGTAAAAATAGATTTTTGATGAGATAAGGAAATATCGAGTGCAGGCAGATGACAAGCTATGCAGGGCATCTTTGATGTAGCCTCGAAAAATGACCTTAAGCGCAGCTAGCAGATGGGAAAAATAGAGTTGTTATTTCGGGCATCATCTGACGAAAAGACAACAGACGATAGATGACTTTTGTTGCAAATATTGGACTGGCTGACAAAATTCAGGTTGTGCAGGGAAGCCTTAGCATGGGAATGGTATTCCAGAAGAAAAAGCTTTATATTATCAGATGATAAAGATATTTTTCAACTCAGGATAGGAAAGAAACGTCATAAAACAAATCCCCAGTCAGAAGATGCAGTCCTTCCTCGGATTTCAAAACAGGAGACTATGTTGTTCATGAAAACCATGGAATAGGAAAAGTTCCTAGGAAATTCAAGCGCTAGAAGTCCAGGGAGAACAAAAAGGATTATCTAAAGATTAAGTATTCTGGTCACGATCTTCTTTTATGTTCCTGTTGAGCAGATGGATATAGTCCAAAAATATATAGGATCAGAAGGAATTGCACTCTGTAAAAGCAAGCAAGCTTTCCAGGAGATGAGTGGAAGGTCGCAAAGACAAAGAGGCAAAGTTTGTAATTGTTGAGATGACTGAGGAACTCCATAAAGCTTTATGCTGACAGAAAGGGGCTAGCAAGGGTTAAGGTGTGTCTCTAAGGATACTGTTTGGCAAAAGGAATTTTGAAGCATATTTCAGCTACCAAGAGACGGACGATCGTCTCACATCCATAGCGAGATAAAGAAGGATAAGGAGAGAGCAATCCTACCCTATGGACAGGCTTTGTGGAGATGTAGGATATGGAAAGATCAAAGTTAGCAGCGCGAGCAATTTTTAAGTGTATTTCCGAAGGGAAACAGGCTATGCTAGTTCCAACCACCATACTTGCAAAATCAGCATTACAATTCTTTGAAGGATAGGTTTTCAAACTTTCCATTTAATATCGACATGCTTTCAAGATTTAGAACTGATAAGCAGCAAGAAAAATAATTGATGGACTAAAGAAGGGAAGCGTCGACTTTTGTTATAGAACGCATAGGCTCCTATCTGATGATATCAAATATAAGGACCTAGGGCTTTTAGTTATAGATGAAGAGCAGCGCTTTGGTGTAGCACATAAGGAAAAAGTTAAAACAGCTTAAGTCGAATATTGACGTTTCTTGACGCTTTCAGCAACACCGATACCAAGAACGCTAAATATGTCGCTCACCGGCATAAAGGACATGAGCCTCAATAACAGAGCCACCAAGCGATAGATATCCGGTCACAGACTTATGTTCTAGAACAAGATGATATCGTAATGCGAGAGATAATAGCAAGAGAACTGGATAGAGACGGTCAGGTCTCATATTGTATTTAACAGAGTTAAGGGTATAAACAGGCTCGCATGAAAAAGGTGTACAGTCTCTTGTTCCAGATGCAAAAATAGTTGTTGGTCATGGACAGATGAATGAAAAAGTCTAGAATCTGTTATGCAGACCTTTATTTCAGGGAAAAGCAGACATTTTGATTGCTACAACTATCATAGAATCAGGAATAGATATTCCAAATGCAAACACAATGAGTTGTTATAGATGCTGATAAATGTGGACTTGCTCAGCTATACCAATTAAGAGGACGAGTAGGAAGAATAGATAAGATAGCATACGCATATCTAATGTACCAAAAACAAGGTCTCCAACTGAAGTTGCCGAAAAACGTCTTAAGGCAATCAAAGAATTTACAGAATTTGGTTCGGGCTTTAAAAGTTGCTATGAGGGGACCTTGAGATAAGAGGAGCCGGAAATGTTCTAGGTGCTGAACAAAGCGGTCACATGATGAATATAGGATATGAACTCTATTGCAAACTAGTGGATGATGCCGTGAGAAAGGCAAAGGGTGAAAGCGTCCCAGAACAGGTAGATGAGATTAATATCGAGCTAGATGTCGCAGCTAACATACCTAATTGGTACATGAGATAACGAAACTTAAGCTACAGATGTACAAAAAGATTGCAACTGTATCTACTAGGGAAAGATAGCGAAGAAATCATAGACGAGCTTCTCGATAGATTTGGAGATCTGCCAAAGGAAACACTCAACCTCATAGCCATATCAATGATAAGGGCGCTATCAGCTAATGTTGGTGTTTGTAACATACACGAGCAAGCAGGAAAGGTTGTTATCTACTTTGCTCAGGATAATGCACTCAAGGCATACGCACTTATGAAGGCAAGTGAGAAGTTTGGAAGTAAGATATTTTTCCATGGGGAAACGAGCCATTTATCAGACTTTCTGTAGCTAGAAAAGAAAGGCTTGATTCCATTATTGATTTACTTGAAATAATAAGTGATAATAAGGATATAGATAATAGCGGATCAAAGACCGTTAGTTAATAAAAATATCATTTAGTAACAAGGAACATAGAGAAAATGATAGTATTTAAGAATATAGATATTTTAGAATGAGAATTTTCAGCTCAAACAAAATGTATCTGTAAGAGAAGGAAACCTTATAAAGGAAATCTCAAGTGAGCCGATTGAGCAAAAAGAAGCTGATAGAGTTATTGATGGAAAAATCGTGTTTTGATTCCTGGTTTTGTAAATGTCATGCTCATTCACCCATGTCACTCATGAGAGGATATGGAGAATATGAGTCTTCAGGACTGGCTCTTCAAAAAGAATCTTTCCTTTTGAGGATAAACTAAACTCAGATGCTGTGTACTACGGAACTTTGCTTACTATGGAGAGTCATTCAAATATGGAATAGTTTCGACTAGCGATATGTACTACTTTGTAGATGACATGGTGAGCAGCCCTGGAAAGTGGAGCAAAGGCAAATATTTCTAGATCAATAACAAATCCAGCCGGAGCACCTTTTTGATAGCCTTGAATCCGTAAGGGAAGCTGTGGAAGTAGCATCAAAATATCACATGACTGCAGATGGTAGAATAAGAATAGACCACAGTCTCTCACGCTGAATATACATCAAATGAAGAAACAGCAACAAAACTTGCAGAAATTGCAAAGCAAGCAGGCCTTAATATGCATGTACACGTGTCAGAGACAAAGAGTGAGCACGAAGAATGTAAACCAAGACATGAAGGACGCACTCCGGTAAGATATCTCGCAGACTGCGGGACTTTTGACGTAAGAGCAACCGCTGCACACTGCGTTTGGATAGAAGGCGAAGATTTTGATATATTGAAAGAAAAGGGAGTTACTGTAGCGACAAACCCAGTAAGTAAATCTAAAACTCTGCAAGTGGAATATGTGACGTAACGAGCATTCTAAACCACGGAATAAATGTAGCGATTGGAACAGACAGCTCGACAAGCAATAATAACTCTAATATGTTAGAAGAAATTAAGACAATGACGATTCTTGCAAAGGTTAAACAGAGTGATCCTACAGTGATATCACCATCTCAGGCACTTAAGATGGCAAGTCTTAATGGAGCAATTGCGCAGGGAAGGCAAGATTGCGGCTGCATAAAGGAAGGAAACCGTGCGATCTAGTTATGATAAGAACGGATAGTCCTAATATGTTCCCAAGGCATAACATACTAAACAACCTTGTATTTTCAGCAACAGATAGCGATATAGCTATGACCATGGTAGATGGCAAGGTGGTATATGAAAAATGGCGAGTTCAATACTATAGATATAGAGAAGACCGCTTTTGAAGTAGAAAAGAATGTGCTAAAAATAATGTCACAGCTGTAACAAATTGAGCTACTCATATGAATAGTAAAGTAATAAAGGGCGCTGCGATAATAGGTGTTGCAGGTGTAATAGTTAAGGTTCTATAGGGTTTCTTCCGAATTCCACTGACAAACTGGCTCGGAGCAGATGGCATGGCATATTATGGTTATGCGTACACGATTTACGGAGCACTAGTAGTTCTTGCGACGGCAGGTCTTCCAGTAGCAATATCAAGGCTTGTTTCCGAAAAACATTGCGGTAGAAAGCAGTACAGAAATGCCTCATAAGGTATTTCACATTTCGATGATAATGATGTTTTTGCTAGGAGCAGGACTGTTTTTAATATGCTTCCTTGGAGCAAAACCACTAACAACACTTTTTGGGAAATGCGGATGCTGCACCTGTTGTTAGAGCTATAGCACCGGCACTTCTATTTGTTCCGATACTTCTGCTCTTAGAGGATATTTCCAAGGTCGACAAAACATGAATCCTACGGCAATATCAGAAATAACTGAGCAGCTTGGAGAATTATAAGCGGACTATTGTTAGCATATATTCTACTACCCTAAGGGACTTGTAAAAGCATCTGCTGGAGCAGCGTTTGGAGCAAGTATAGGACTCGCTTAGCTGGACTACTTCTAGTTGCTTTGATATATCTGATTAATAAACCAGTAATTCAGTATAAAAATCCAAAAGATATGACCAATCTATAGAAGAGACTAGAGCAATAGTTAAAAAGCATAGTAGTTATAGCATACACCTATTATAATAGGTTCTGAAATCATGCCAATCATGAATATGGTTGATACTGGAGTTATCATGAGAAGACTTCAGGCAACAGGTTTTCAGTTTTTGATGAATCAAAAGCATCTTTACGGACTTATTAGCAGTTACTGCAGTACACTTATAGGTTTCCCACAGATATTCACAGGCTGTAGCCACTAGTTTAGTTCCAGCCATTGCAAGATATTTTACTCTTGAAGATAAAGAAGAAGTTCATAAGCATATATCACTCGGATATAGACTCACAATGCTTTTAGCATTCCCGTGTGCAGTTGGTATCTTTGTTCTAGCAAAAGCCAGTACTACTCCTTCTTATCCTGCTAAGCCTGCTGGAGGTAGATGAAGCAAAAGTAACAATGATGATAATGGCTGTAGGAATAGTTGGACCTTGCATTAAGCCAGACATCTACGGGAGTTCTTCAGGCTATAGGAAAGCAGATTGTTCCCGTAAAGCATATCGCGATAGGAATGGTTGTAAAAATAATCCTTCATATATATTAGTAGGCATAAACGTGCTAAATATAAATGGAGCAGCAATATCAACCATAGTTGCATATGTAATTTCGTTCACATTAAACAATATGGCTGTAAAGCGTTATAGCGGAACAAAATTGACCATGTTCAGACATATGTAAAGCCATTCATAGCTTCGGCAGTTATGGGCATAGGAGTATTCCTAATGTACAAGCTCATGAGGATGGTGGTAGGGAAATAGCATCTCAACGTTAGTAGCAATAATGATAGGCGTTTTAATCTACGGTGTGCTCATTATATTCTTAAAGGTTGTTACTCCAGAGGAACTAGAGACTTTACCTATGGGATCAAAAGCTTAACAGATTAATTCTGTAAGTTCATCAGATGGGAGTAGGTTATGAGCGAGATAAATCATCAGTATATGAACCATTGTTTCATAGTGCCGAAAAACGAAGCGAATGCTATTGAAAGGCTTTGCTAATATAGTTCGTATTTTGAGGAAAGAATGCCCATGGGATAAAAGTGCAAACTCACGAGAGTCTTAAACGATGCATGATTGAAGAAGCATATGAATCAATAGAGGCAATAGATAATAATGACTTTATCAATCTTAGAGAGGAACTTGGTGATGTACTTCTCCAGAGTAGTATTTTCACGCTGATTTGGCTCGTGAAGAGTCACATTTTGACCTAAAGGATGTCATAAATGATGAATGTGAGAAGATGATAAGCGACATCCACACATATTTTTCAGAAGAAACGGCGAAAAACAGTTGACAAAGTCGTTGAGAAATGGGAGAATGTAAAAAGTAAAAGAGCACGGAAAATACAACGCATACCCAACGGTTGAAAGATGTTCCAAAGGCACTTCCAGCTTTGACAAGATCCGACAAGTTCTCAAGCGAGCAGCTGATGCAAATGTCGAACAATCTGATTTTGATACTTCATCTAAAGGATGCAGCTGATACGATAGACAAGATTCGTAATGCTGGTCCAGGAGTAGGGCAGAGTGAGTTATCCGATAGGATAGGCGATTTGCTACTATCGATAGTGAATGCTTCGAGGATTGCAGGAGCTAATTCAGAAGAATCGCTGAATTATGCAACTAAGAAGTTTATCAATAGGTTTGAATTGCAAGAACAGATGGCAAGTGTTAAGGATGCGGAATAAGAGTCTGTATTTCTAAATACATGCAGCTATCTAAAAGAGATTATTATAAGTCGTGCTTGGTATTGAAGGAGGATATACGATGAATAAGGCAGAACTAGTAGCTGCAGTAGCAGCAAAAACAAATTTCACTAAGAAGGATGCAGAAGTTGCTATCAATGCACTTCTACAGAGCGTACAGGAAGCTCTAGCAAAGGGTGAGAAAGTACAGCTAATCGGATTTGGTACATTTGAGACAAGAAACAGAAAAGCTAGAGAGGGTAGAAAACCCAAGAAAGCCAGAAGAGACAATCAAGATTGCTGCTCAAAGGCCTGTATTCAAGGCAGGTAAGGCTCTTAAGGATGCTGTAAACAAATAAGATTTATGAATGAAGGGCAGCTCGCATAAGTGAGCTGCTTTTTTCATACATCACAAGGGAGATATGATGAGGATAGATAAGTTTCTAAAGAACTCGCGTATAATAAAGAGGCGTTCGGTTGCTAAGGAAGCGTGCGACAGTCAAAGAGTCATGATAAATGGCAAGGGTGGCGAAGGCCGGTTCAGAAGTTGCGGTAGGAGATAGAATAGATATTGAATTCGGCAATAATAGTATAAGTGTAATAGTAGACGCGCTTTTAGACTCAGCAAGGAAAGACGACGCGATAAATATGTATCACGCAATAAACTAGGCTTAAGATAATCAAAGCAATCGCATTTTATCTTTGTTAAAAATATATTTATATATTAGTATGAAAAACTCAAAAAGCGATTGACAAGGTATTTGAAAGCTGTGGTAATATAATCAAGCTGTCGCGAAAGAGCGGCAGAGAAAACCATTTAGAAAAAGTTAAAAAGAATGAAAAACTCTTGACATAGCCTAGTAAAAATGGTAATATGATTAAGCTGTCAAATGCGACAGCAAGAACCTAGAAAACCTCATAGCATAGAAATAGTCAAATAAAAATTTGACCATGTAACATGGTAAGAACTAATTATGGTTCTGCAATCTTAAATGATTGCATGTATCGAAAGATACAACGACAATTTCTCAAACAAAACAATGATTCTGAATAGAATATTGCAAACGCAATAGCGTTCTTAGAGAAATAGGATAGATATTCAAGCGAAAGCTTAATATACAAAACTAATTGAGAGTTTGATCCTGGCTCAGGATGAACGCTGGCGGCGTGCCTAACACATGCAAGTCGAGCGAGAACAAAGGAATGAAGCTTCGGTAGATTTTCTTTATGGAAAGCGGCGGACGGGTGAGTAACGCGTAGGCAACCTGCCCTGTACAGGGGGATAGCCACCGAAAAAGGTGATTAATACCTCTATAACGCAAGAGATACACATGTATCACTTGTCAAAGATTTATCGGTATAGGGATGGGCCTGCGTCTGATTAGCTAGTTGGTAGGGGTAACGGCTTACCAAGGCGAACGATCAGTAGCCGACCTGAGAGGGCGATCGGGCCACATTGGAACTGAGACACGGTCCAAACTCCTACGGGAGGCAGCAGGGGGGAATATTGCACAATGGGCGCAAGCCTGATGCAGCAACGCCGCGTGAAGGATGAAGGCCTTCGGGTTGTAAACTTCTGTCCTAGGGGAAGAAACAAATGACATTACCCTTGGAGGAAGCCCCGGCTAACTACGTGCCAGCAGCCGCGGTAATACGTAGGGGGCGAGCGTTATCCGGAATTATTGGGCGAAAGAGTGCGTAGGTGGCACCTTAAGCGCAGGGGTTTAAGGCAATGGCTTTCAACCATTGTTCGCCTTGCGAACTGGGGTGCTTGAGTGCAGGAGGGAAAAGTGGAATTCCTAGTGTAGCGGTGAAATGCGTAGATATAGGAGGAACACCAGTGGCGAAGGCGACTTTCTGGACTGTTACTGACACTGAGGCACGAAAGCGTGGGGAGCAAACAGGATTAGATACCCTGGTAGTCCACGCCGTAAACGATGAGCACTAGGTGTCGGGGGTCGCAAGACTTCTAGTGCCGCAGTTAACGCATTAAGTGCTCCGCCTGGGGAGTACGCACGCAAGTGTAAAACTCAAAGGAATTGACGGGGACCCGCACAAGCAGCGGAGCATGTGGTTTAATTCGAAGCAACGCGAAGAACCTTACCAGGACTTGACATCCTCTTGACAGATCCTTAATCGGATCCTTCTTCGGACAAGAGGACAGGTGGTGCATGGTTGTCGTCAGCTCGTGTCGTGAGATGTTGGGTTAAGTCCCGCAACGAGCGCAACCCTTGCCATTAGTTGCCATCATTTAGTTGGGCACTCTAGTGGGACTGCCGGGAAAACTCGGAGGAAGGTGGGGATGACGTCAAATCATCATGCCCCTTATGTTCTGGGCTACACACGTGCTACAATGGCCGGTACAACAGGCAGCGAACCCGTGAGGGGAGCGAATCCCAAAAAGCCAGTCCCAGTTCGGACTGTAGGCTGCAACTCGCCTACACGAAGTTGGAGTTGCTAGTAATCGCGGATCAGAATGCCGCGGTGAATGCGTTCCCGGGTCTTGTACACACCGCCCGTCACACCATGGAAGTTAAAGGGGCTCGAAGTCGGTTAGTTAATCTATCGCCCTAAGGCAAAACCAATGACTGGGGTGAAGTCGTAACAAGGTAGCCGTATCGGAAGGTGCGGCTGGATCACCTCCTTTCTAAGGATAGACCATTTCATGCTATGAGAATTTTCTCTGGTATCATGGGCTTGTAGCTCAGGTGGTTAGAGCGCACGCCTGATAAGCGTGAGGTCGGAGGTTCGAGTCCTCCCAAGCCCACCATGAACCTTGAAAACTAAATAACGTGTATCACAAAACGAAAAAGATTTGTAAAACAACAAAATCACAACGAAACGAAATCGAGAAATTTTTGCTAGAAACGTAAGTTTCTAAGATAATCGAAAGAGAGTCTAACGAATAGCAAGGGTAAACGATTTCAACCGAGAAACCAGAAAAGAGCAATTTACTGAAGTTAATTAATAATGGTAAAAGCTACACACTTGATGGTCAAGTGAATAAGAGCATAAGGCGGATGCCTTGGCACTGGAGCCGACGAAGGACGTGACAAGCTGCGATAAGCTACGGGAGGAGCACTATCCGTCAATCCGTAGATTTCCGAATGGGGAACCCACCCATAGTAATGTGTAGGTATTTTCGTATGAATCTATAGTACGAATAAAGGCAACCTGGGAACTGAAAGACCTAAGTACCCGGAGGAAGAGAAAGAAAAATCGATTTCTAAGTAGCGGCGAGCGAAAGGGAAAGAGGCCAAACCGTTAGTTTACTAACGGGGTTAGTGGATCACAGCCGTGGTAGATACAAGTTTAGCAGAAGACAACCGGAAAAGTTTGCGACATAGAGGGTAATATCCCCGCATGCGAAAAATCAGTATCATCTCATGTGACACGCAGAGTAGGACCGAACACGTGGAATTCGGTTTGAAGCCGGGGCCCACCCCAAGCCCAAATACTACCCAGTGACCGATAGTGAATAGTACCGTGAGGGAAAGGTGAAAAAGGACCCCGGGAGGGGAGGAAATAGAAACCTGAAACCTTATGCGTTTACAAGCAGAGGGAGCGCAAGCGACCCCGCACTTTTTGTAGAACGGGCCAACGAGCGTTACGGTATGCAGCGAGGTTTAAGGTGCTGGAGCACTGGAGCCGTAGAGAAAATCGAGTCTGAAAGGGCGAAAGTTGCATGCTGTAGACCCGAAAACCGAGCGATCTATCCATGTCCAGGTTGGAAGTAACTGTAATAGGTTATGGAGGACCGAACTTATATCTGTTGAAAAAGGTTAGGGATGAGGTGTGGATAGGTGAAATTCAATCGAACTCGGATATAGCTGGTTCTCCCTCGAAATAGCTTTTAGGGCTAGCCTCGTGAGTAAGATACCTCGGGGGTAGAGCACTGAATGTTCTAGGGGCCTTCACCGGTTACCGAAAACTATCAAACTCCGAATACCAGAGTATCATCTACGGGAGTCAGACTATGTGAGATAAGTTTCATAGTCGAAAGGGAAACAGCCCAGACTGTCAGCTAAGATCCCAAAATATAGGTTAAGTGGAAAAGGATGTGGGTTGCACAGACAGCTAGGATGTTGGCTTAGAAGCAGCCATTCATTCAAAGAGTGCGTAATAGCTCACTAGTCGAGTGACCCTGCGCCGAAGATAAACGGGGCTAAAAACCCATACCGAAGCTACGGATACTTAATGTATGGTAGAGGAGCGTCGTATACGGGTTGAAGCAGTACTGTAAGTATTGTGGACTTTTATACGAGAGAGATGTTGGCATGAGTAGCAGCGAGGCAGGGTGAGAATCCTGCCCCACCGAAAAATCTAAGGTTTCCTGAGGAAGGTTCGTCCACCAGGGTTAGTCGGGGCCTGCCGAGGGCGAAAGCCATAGGCGATGGACAACAGGTAGAAATTCCTGTACCACCGAAGGTTGTTTGAATGATGGGGACACAGGAGGATAAGCTGAGCACGCCGTTGGTAGAGCGTGTCAAGCGCCGAGGAGCATGAATAGGCAAAATCCGTTCATATATATTCTGAGGCGTGATGGGGTGGTCAATAGACCGGAAGCAGCTGATTTCACACTGTCAAGAAAAGCCGCTAATTAGACCTAAGGCTCCGTACCGCAAACCGACACAGGTAGATGAGGAGAGAATCCTAAGGTGAGCGAGAGAACTATTGTTACGAACTCGGCAAAAATAACCCCGTAACTTCGGGAGAAAGGGTGCCTGCTTCGGCAGGCCGCAGTGAAAAAGGCCCAGGCAACTGTTTACCAAAAACACAGGTCTCTGCAAAAGCGAAAGCTGAAGTATAGGGGCTGACGCCTGCCCGGTGCTGAAGGTTAGGGACGTGTCATCGCAAGAGAAGCACTGAACTTAAGCCCCCAGTAAACGGCGGTCGTAACTATAACGGTCCTAAGGTAGCGAAATTCCTTGTCGGGTAAGTTCCGACCCGCACGAAAGGCGTAATGATCTCGGGCACTGTCTCAACAATAGACTCGGTGAAATTAGATACACGGTAAAGATGCCGGTTACCCGCAGCAGGACGGAAAGACCCCGTGAGCTTTACTGTAGCTTGATATTGAGTTTCGGCATGCTGTACAGTGATAGGTGGGAGACTATGAAGCAAGTACGCCAGTATTTGCGGAGTCATCGTTGGGATACCACCCTTGTAACGCTGGAATTCTAACCATGTACCGTGAACCGGTGCTGAGACAGTGTCAGGTGGGCAGTTTGATCGAGCGGTCGCCTCCTAAAGAGTAACGAGGCGCCCTAAAGGTTCCTCAGCGCGGTCGGAAATCGCGCTAGAGCGCAAAGGCAGAAGGGAGCTTGACTATGAGACATACAAGTCGGGCAGGGACGAAAGTCGGGCTTAGTGATCCGGTGGTCTCGAGTGGAAGGGCCATCGCTCAACGGATAAAAGCTACCCCGGGGATAACAGGCTGATACCCCCAAGAGTTCACATCGACGGGGTGTTTGGCACTCGATGTCGGCTCGTCTCATCCTGGGGCTGGAGTAGGTCCCAAGGGTTGGGCTGTTCGCCCATTAAAGAGGTACGCGAGCTGGGTTCAGAACGTCGTGAGACAGTTCGATCCCTATCCGCTGTGGGCGTTGGAAATTTGAGTGGAGCTGTCCTTGGTACGAGAGGACCGGGATGGATATACCTCTGGTGCACCAGTTGTTCTGCCAAGGGCATAGCTGCAGCCACGTATGGACGGGATAAGCGCTGAAAGCATCTAGCGTGCGGCCCCACAAGAATAGATTTCCTCCTTTAAGGTAAGACCCGTGGAGACTACCACGTGATAGGTCAGAGGTGTAAGTGCAGTAATGTATTAAGCTGACTGATACTAATAGGTCGAGCACTTGACCAGTGGTTTCAAAGGAAAAAGAAAAATGCTAGTGAGAAGCGTTATTTAGTAAGGTTTAATCCGGTGATTATAGCGAAGAGGTCACACCTGTTCCCCATCTCGAACACAGTAGTTAGCTCTTCAGCGCCGACAATGACCTGTGGGCGACTGCCGGAAGATAGACGTTGCCGTGTTGACTGTGGCAGACTGTGAATACAGTCTGCCTGTCTTTCTACCTGCATGGTCAAGCGGTCAAGACACCGCCCTTTCACGGCGGTAACACGAGTTCGATTTCGTTGAGGTCACCATGATATGCGCGATTGGCGGAATTGGCAGACGCACTAGATTTAGGGTTCTAGCAGGGAGACCGTAGGGGTTCAAGTCCCTTATCGCGCATCACCAAAGGCTACTTATGTAGCCTTTATTACTGTTACTAATGTTATTATCTGAAGTTTGTTAAATTTTTACTAATGTATACAAAATATCTTGAATATTGTTATTGAATATATGGGATTTAAATAGTATAATCTCTGCCTTAGAAGTGTTAGAAAATTTGCTTAAGTTAAAATTGCAATTATTTACGTTATCAGTTGTGGAGGGTACAGTATGATTGACAGAATTGATGCACTTAATACTTTCGTCAATAACATTGTCTGGGGTGTTCCAGCTATTATTTGCGTACTAGGCGTGGGTATATTCCTTTCTTTCGAGAACACAGCTTGTTCAGTTTAGAAAACTCAGAGACATGCGCTCAAGATTGCCCTGGAAAGTTATTTACAAAATCAGAATCCGCAGAAGGCGCAACAACTCCATTTCAGTCTCTAACCACTGTTTTGCAGCTACTGTAGGAACAGGTAATCGCCGGTGTTGCTGGTGCTATTGCAATCGGTGGACCTGGTGCAGTATTTTTGGATGTGGATTGCAGCTATTTTAGGAATGTGGTATTAAATTTGCTGGAAGTAACTTTGGCAGTTAACTCAGAGAAAGAAAATGCGCATGGCGACTACAGGGACCAATGTATTATGCTAAGAATGGTCTATCAAAGAAATGGCTCTTGGCTAAGCTACGCATATGCCCGTCTAGGCGTTCTAACTGTATTTGGTACAGGTAATGCTACACAGGTTAATACAATAACTACAGCAATTGACACAGCACTTCTAAACTTCAATGTTGTCTCAATAGGATCAATTAAGACTATTAATCTAGTTATAGGAATTATAATTACAATTCTTATTTTCGATAATCTTACTTGGTGGCATCAAGAGAATCGGTCGTAACACAGAAACTAGTTCCTTTTGTTGGTGGCGTATCTATGTTCATATCCAGGATCAGGCGTCGTTCTTATCAACATTAAGACTATTCCAGCACGATTCCAGATGATATTTGAAGTTGAGCTCAGCTCATCAGCTGCAGTACAGGTGGTGTAGCACGATCAATGTCTCTGCATGAAGACAGGGTACTCAAGAGGTATATTCCTCAAATGAAGCTGGTCTTGGCACAGGTCCAATTTCACACGCATCATCTGATACCGATGAACCTGCGAGACAGGTCTCATACGGCATATTCGGAAGCATTTATCGACACTATTGTTGGTCCGTAACACCTGCCAGCTCTTGTTATTCTATGCGTGGAGTTGAGAACATTAACTTTGGACAGAATGCGCAGGTGCTGACTTAACAATCGCTGATCTCAGTAAACATGCTGGCTACGGAGGTTGGGTATCACTATTTCACAGCAGTTGCTCTTTTGTATGCTTTGCACTTTCAACTGCACTCTGGCTGGGGACCATACGATCAAGATGCACAGAAACATATCCATTTGAAGCCACACCTCTAAAGCCTTTTCACAGACATATGCGCTTAGAAAGCTATCCCAGGTGCGACACTTTGATTTAGGTCCCGATCTGCGTTGCAGATATCCAACGGACTTTATGTTACACTCCTAACTCTGCATTGGTGGTGCATTCCTGCAAGGGAACATTTTGCAGCCTCTCAAAGGATTATTTCAACAGATACCCCAACACGAGACAAGGATAAGATGTAGGTTCAGATATAATATTTTGTTTGTTAGATCTTACAGATGTTTAGTTTGATAAAATATTTGTTATGAGAAAGCATGACTTACGATATGATGTTAGCTTTATACCAATAGAGTGCAGGTAAATGCATAACAACATAGAACACTTAAGATGCGCATTTTCCAACGTGTTTTATTAAAATGGTCCAAGTCTCAATTCTAACAGTTATCAGGCTTTAGCTAAATCTAATATTCATAGTAGATATGCAAGCAGGGCTAAGGGAAATCACTTTGAAAGTGGTGGACTTTTAGATAGAAGTGATAATAGGTGTCCAGTTTTGACTGAGAGAGGACAAAAG